>Ga0131853_10000706_pt1 | contig 60448 bp, 63 predicted proteins | sample TergutLab28metaG_FD_92764 | JGI IMG/M metagenome (GOLD analysis project Ga0131853, IMG submission 92764) | Labiotermes labralis P1 segment gut microbial communities from Petit-Saut dam, French Guiana - Lab288 P1 (version 2) (version 2) | ecosystem: Host-associated > Arthropoda: Insects >...
ATGAATTTTTATTTGCTTTCTATTGCTTTTTATTGCCTTTTATATCTTCTTTGTTTCTTTTCCTTCTCCGCCCCCTCCCGATTCCATTTCGAGATTGGGTTCTTTCATTTCGCAATTATTTAAATTATACGTCACGCATATATTTATTGCCAGCACTTCATCCCATATGCTATATTTTCCCGCGTGGGAGTGATTCTTTTGGGGCGGTATTTACTTTTATGTTTTACATACGTATGTATGATTTTCTTTTTAGCGGGATGCAACCGCGGGCAATCGCAAGCGCGCGAGGGCGAGGTTATCTTTTCCTCAAACGGGGCGCAACCCGCCGCTGCCGTAACGGCTACCCCTGCCCCAACGCCCGGCGCTTCACCGGAAGCTGCCCCCTCTGCCGAACCTTCGGCGGCCGACCCTTCCCCGACCCCATCCGAACCCGCCGAAACCCCGCCGCCATTAATCGCCTCACCCCCGCCCCCTACCGACGGCGGTAATACTTCGCTTAATTCTCATACGCCCCAAATGTGGTCAATCATACCCCGCGTTGGCGGCACCCCCCCCATCGGCACGCAAAACGCCGCTTATTTGCGTCCTTTCTCGGCCCATTATAGAGGAGCGGAAACGGCGCACATTTTTTTGACATACGAACTGACCTATGAAGCCGGACATACCGGGGAAGTGTTGGATACCTTATACGAACGGGGCGTTTCCGCCGCGTTTTTTTTAACGCTGCCTTACATTGAAAATAACGGCGACTTGGTGCTTCGTATGCTGGCGGAAGGGCATGTTGTCGGAATCTTGCAAGTGATGACCGCCATCAGCGGCGACGAGGTAAGCGAAATGGTCCTGCTTACTTCGCGGCACTTTTCGGAAAACTTCGGCAGGCCCATCGACCCCTTCCTGCGCCCGGTCGGTGGGGCGTTCAGCGAAGACGCGCTGAGGCTTGCGCGGCACCATGGGTTTTTTACGGTATTTTGGAGTGCGGAAAGGCACGACGATTTCCACCCCGGCATGATCCTTTCGCTCAAGGGCCTTGACGCGCACAGCGCGGTCACCGTATCGCAGATCATCGATGACATGGCGAGCGCGGGTTTCACCTTCGTATCCTTATACCAACTTATATAAAAATGGAGGGAAAATCACCATGGAATTACGCATGGATTACAACAATGTCCTTGACAGCCGAATCGGCACGGAGGGGTTGGCGCAAGCGGATTTTGACGCGCTTAAACCCGCCGCCGAAAGGGCCTCGAAGATGATGGCGGACAACCGTCCGTCGATGAAATGGCGCGAACTGCCCCACAACCAAGCCGAAATCGTGGCCGATATCAAAGCCTATGTAACGGAAATGAAGGGAGATATCGACGCTTTCGTGGTGCTGGGCATCGGCGGCTCCGCGCTGGGGCCCATGGCGGTACAGCAAGCGTTGAACCACCCCTTCTACAACGAACTCCCGCGAGAAAAGCGCAACGGCTTCCCCAAGCTGTATGTCGTGGACAACGTGGACCCCGAGCGGCTGGTGTACCTCTTCCAAACGGTTGACCCCGTGCGGTGCCTGTTTAACGTCATTTCAAAGTCCGGCTCCACGTCGGAAACGATGAGCCAGTTCATGATCATCAAGGAAATGCTTGAAAAAAGGCTCGGCAAGGAAGCCGCCCGCAAGCGCATCGTCTGCACGACGGATAAGGAAAAAGGTAACCTGATCAAAATCGTACGTGAAGAAGGATACAAATATTACATCGTACCCGACGGCGTGGGCGGGCGTTTCTCCCAGCTTTGCCCGGTGGGCCTGCTGCCCGCGGCGTTCTGCGGCATCGACATTGAGGGCTTGCTGGAAGGCGCGGCGCAAATGGACGAACGCTGCAAATCCCCGTGCATTTACGAAAACCCGGCGTATATGTTCGCGGCCCTTCACATGATGGCGCTGGGCAAAGGCAAAAACATCACCGTCGTGATGCCGTACGCCGATTCGCTTAAATACATTTCCGATTGGTTCGCGCAGTTGTGGGGCGAATCGCTGGGCAAGCATTTCGACCTGGAGGGCAACGTCGTCAACGTGGGCCAAACGCCCGTTAAGGCGCTGGGCGTGACCGACCAACATTCGCAGGTACAGCTTTACGCGGAGGGGCCCTTCGATAAAATCATCGTACTCGTGGGCGTGGACGAATACCGCGAAACGATTACGATACCCAAATTATATGAAGATATGCCCTCCCTCGGCTTCCTCGGCGGCGTGACGCACAACGAACTGATCAAGAACGAGCAGCTCGCCACCGAATACGCCCTCACCAAGGCAAACCGCATGAACATGACCCTCACGCTGCCGCGGGTAACCCCGCAAACGCTGGGGCAATTGCTCTACTTCTTCGAAGTGGCGACGGCGTACGCGGGTTACTTGCTCAACATCGATCCCTTCGACCAGCCCGGCGTGGAGGAAGGCAAGAACGCAACCTACGCGCTCTTCGGCCGCCCCGGCTACGAAGCGAAAAAGGCGGAAATGGACGCCGCCCCGCCGAAGGATGGGAAATATATCATGTAAGCGGATAATGTACCCGAAAAAAACGCACTCTATTGTATGGGGTTTTCCCGTATGAAGGAGTGCTTTTTTATGAACCGGGTACAGGAAGATATAAACACCGTTTTACATGAACTTGGTGCCAACCGCGTCAAGGGCTTGAGCACGCACGAAGTCAACGCCCGTATCGCGCAATACGGCCTTAACGAATTTGAGGAGGAAAGAAAAGAAACCTTCTTCCAAAAAATCCTCCACCATCTGCTCGAAATCCCCACGTTGATCCTCATCGCGGCATCGGTCATCGCAGCGGTCGCGGCTGTGCTTAACCAACGCGACGGCGCGGGTTCGGCAAGCGATTGGGCGAAGGTCGTGGTCATCCTTTCGATTGTGGTGATCAACGTCGTGCTGGGCATGTACCAGGAAAATAAGGCCGAACGCGCCCTGGACGCGCTTAAGAAGATGAACGCCTTTAAAACAACGGTCATCCGCGGCGGGGTTAAGCAAATCGTGGACGCAAGTTTACTCGTACCCGGCGATTTGGTGGAACTTAACGCGGGCGACGTGATCACCGCCGACGGGCGCATCATTGAGGCAAGCTCATTGCAAGTGGAGGAAGCCGCGCTCACGGGCGAGAGCCAACCCGTGGAGAAAGACGCGAACGCCGTCATTACCGGTCCCGTCCCGTTGGGCGACCGTATTAATATGGTATATTCGGGCTGTTTGGTGACGGGCGGCCGCGCCCTCGTCGTCGTCACGGATACGGCAATGGAAACCGAAATGGGTAAGATCGCGCGGCTGCTCAACACCACGCAGAAAATGCTGACCCCCTTACAGCTCCGCCTTAAACAATTGGCCAAGCGGATTTCAATTATCGCTTTGCTTTCGGGCCTCGGCATGTTTTTGGTCGGCCTTGTGATATGGGGCAACGATCCCATTTATATGCTGTTGCTCGCGGTCGCGCTGGGTGTAGCCGCCGTACCCGAAACGCTCCCCATCGTGGTTACGATGATCCTTTCCTACGGCGTGTGGAACATGGTTAACAAAAAGACGATCATCCGTAAAATCCCCGCCGTCGAAACCATCGGCAACACGTCCGTCATTTGCTCCGATAAAACGGGAACGCTCACCATGAACAAAATGGTCATCCAAAAGGCATGGCACGCCGATCACGACCCCGTGACCGTTAACGAACGCGAGTTTAACGACGACCAACGCAAGCTCATCGGTTTGCTGGCTTCCTGCTCGAACGCGACGGTCGCGCCCCACAATGAATACCACGACGGAACAAACTACGAAAGCGAAGCCGCGATCGGCGACCCGACGGAAATCGCGATCATCCGATTGCTCCACGATTTGGGCCTGGATCGTGTAAAGGCCGAGCGCGACTACCCCCGCGTGCATGAGCTTCCCTTCGATTCCGCCCGCAAGCGTATGACGACCGTGCACCGCACCGAGGACGGGTACATCGCCGTCACCAAAGGCGCGTTCGATCGGATTCCCGTGGACTGGTCAAAAACGCCCGGCTTATTGGAAAAGGCAACCGCGATACACGATTCCTTCGCGGAGAATGCCCTGCGCGTAATCGCCGTCTCTGTGAAGAAATTCGCGGGGAAGCCCGCGGATTTAAGCGAGGAAGCCTTGGAAAGCGAACAGGAATTCCGGGGAATGGTAGGTATGATCGACCCGCCCAGACCCGAAAGCAAATACGCGGTGGCACGCGCCGCCGAGGCGGGCATTAAAACGGTCATGATCACCGGCGACCACAAGGCGACGGCGATCGCCATCGCCCGCGAAATCGGGATTTACCGGGAAGGGGATGCCGCTGTAACGGGTACGGAGCTTACCGCCATGACGGAAGCGGAGCTTAACGAGCGGGTGCGCGGAATCTCCGTATACGCGCGCGTCAGCCCCGAGGACAAGCTGCGCATCGTGCGGGCATGGAATCATCACAACGCGGTCGTCACCATGACGGGCGACGGCGTTAACGACGCGCCCGCGCTCAAAGCCGCCGACGTGGGCGCGGCGATGGGCATCACGGGTACGGAGGTATCAAAGAACGCGGCGGACATGGTGATCACCGACGACAATTTCGCTACGATTGTGGACGCCGTCGCGGAGGGGCGCACGTCCTACGACAACATCCGCAAGATCATCCAATTCCTGTTGGGCGTTAACTTCGCGGAAATATTCGTACTTTTATTGGGTATGCTGATGATAGGGATTTCGCCGATCACCGCCATGCAAATACTGATCATCAACGTCGTATACGACGGCATACCCGGTTTCTTCCTCACCTTTGAAAAGCCCGAGCCCGGCGTCATGAAGCGCAAACCCCTGCCCAAAGGCGCGGGGGTGTTCAGCCAACGGGTGGGTCTGTTTATCGGCTTACGCGCCGTTTCGTTTTCGGTCCTGACCCTTACTGCCTTCGCGGTCGGCGCGTATCTGCTGCCGTTGAACCGGTACGCATGGGACGGGACGTGGACGGGCTTACGCCAAGGGGATTTCGCCGTCGGCATCACGATGGCGTTCATGGTATTAAGCTGGTCATCCCTGATCGATATTTTTAACACACGGACAAGGCTGTCGATCTTCCAAGCGGGTTTTATGACCAATAAGGGGATTTTCTTCACGGTCATCGGCGCGCTCGCGTTTTCAGTCATCGTCGCCACCACGCCTTTCTTAATGGAAGTATTCAACGTCGTTCCCGTCGGCACGGCGCATTGGTTGATCATGATCGGCTTGGCCTTACTGCATGTAGGCATCGTCGAAATCATCAAACTCGTGTTACGCGCCCGCGAATGAAACGCAACCGCGATTTTTGCGTTATAATTAACAGAAACTTATAAAAGGAGAAATGAACATGAAGAAATGCATCATCGCTTTACTCTGCGCGGTCCTTTTGGCCGCGATCCTCCCCGTCGCCGTTTCCGCGTCGGAACCCCCGACCATCAGCGTAGCCGGCGCGGGCGTGATTACCGCCGCACCCGACATGGCCACCGTCAGCTTGGGCGTCACAACCGACGCAACCGCCGCCGCGCAAGCCCTCCAGCGCAACAACACTTCCGTTGAAGCCGTGATCCGCGCCATCCGCGCCCTCGGTGTCGCCGAAGAGGACATCCGCACCCAATGGTTCTCCATCCACCAACGCTGGAACTGGCGTGACGGCGATTCCCGCCCCGACGGTTATACCGTCAACAATACCGTGACCGTAACCGTACGCAACCTGGATATCGTGGGCGAAGTGCTGGGCGCGGGCGTAGCCGCGGGCGCGAACGCATCCAGCGGCATCCAGTTCGGCATTTTAGATGCGAGTGACCTTTACCTCGAGGCTCTTGCCCTCGCTGCCCAAGACGCGCAGCGCAAGGCCAACGCCCTCGCCCGCGCGCTCGGCAGGACCGTTTCCGGCATTGTGACCGTTACGGAAACCGGGTCCTTCCACGCGCCCGTCGCGCGTGAATTCGCTTCCAACGACATGGCGATGTTGGCTCCCCAAGCAAGCATGGAAGTACCCGTGCAATCCGGTGAAATGATGGTGACGGCACGCGTGCAGGTTGTGTTTGCGGTGAGGTAAAGACGGCCGGCGAATATTCACTTTGTTCACAAACATTCACAAAACATTCACTTTTTCTCTTGATAAAAGTGAATGTTTTTTATATAGTGGTATTATCTCTAATTTCAAAGGGGTATGGGCATGGCATACGAAACTGAAAAAATAGAATTTAAGGCCAATATACTTGGCGACATTTACAAAGAGGTTATTGCTTTTGCAAATACTGACGGCGGTATTTTGTATATTGGGATAAACGATGACGGGGAAGTTGAACCGCTCAACGATGTTGATGACACCTATACCCGTATAACAAACGGCATAAGGGACGCTATTTCCCCTGATGTGACCGTTTTTGTAAAGTATACCCTTGGGGACGGTAAGGTAATTCATGTTGAAATAGGCGAAGGTTCTTACAAACCCTACTATTTGAAATCGAAAGGGATAAAACCTTCGGGTGTGTATGTACGTCAAGGTTCGTCGTCTGTGCAAGCATCGCTTGAACAAATCCGTCAAATGATTAAAAACGCTGACGGCGATATTTTTGAGGAATTGCGTTCATTAGAGCAAGAGCTTACCTTTAATTTTTGCAAAGGAACATTCACTAAAAATAAAATTGAGTTTTCCGAAGATAAATATAACATCCTCGGAATCCGTAATCACGCGCAACAGCTATACACAAATTTAGGATGGCTTCTTTCCGACCAATGCGCACATACGATAAAGATTGCCGTTTTTGCTGATGAACAAAACACGGTTTTCCGTGACCGCAAGGAGTTTGGCGGTTCCGTACTCCGACAGTTGGAAGAAACATTCGATTATCTTCAACTTTGCAATAAAAACCATTCTGTCATTGATGGACTTGTCCGTAAGGACTTTTGGGATTATCCGACAGACGCTGTCCGTGAGGCACTCTTAAACGCGTTGATACATCGTGATTATGGATTTTCCGGCAGTATTATTATCAATGTTAACGATAAGCAGATGGAGTTTATCTCAATCGGCGGTCTGCTTCCCGGCATTTCCACAGAAGATATTCGCAATGGCATCTCACAACTGCGCAACGAAAATCTTGCTAAAGCGTTTCAAAGATTAAATTTTATAGAAACATACGGAACCGGGATAAGGCGTATTTTCACTCTTTACGAAAATTGCTCTATACCTGTAACGATTGACGTAACTCCTAATTCGTTCAAGATAACCTTGCCGAATATAAACGCCGCAAGAGAGGGTTTTACGTTGCAACTAAACAGCTTGATCACTCCCCAAATGCAAGCCCTAATGGATTACCTAAAAGTACATCAGAGTGCTTCCGACGAGGAAGTGCAATCATTGCTTCATGTTAAGCGGACAAGGGTGTTCAATTTGACAAAGCAAATGTCGGAATTAGGATTGGTATCAATTATCGGACGCGGCAAAAATCGGAAAATTATTTTTAGCAAAACAGAATGAACAGTTCGGTTTCGCATATTATTCCAATTATTTTATGCATAACAAAAACCCCATGCGGGAAGCTCAAGCATCATAAGATGCACCCGCACAGGGTTGTCACTCGCCCCCAAAGTCCGGGTGAGGGCGGTTTAAGATTTTTTTGTTTGTTTTGATGCTCCCTTTTTTACCTTTGCTGTTTCGTGGAACGGTAAACCAATCGGGAGGGCCCGTTACATGCATTACCCGTGACCCCAATGACACGGCCGGCCGGTCCAAGGGGGTCGTTGGGTTTATTATACATAAATCGAACGTACTGTCAACATTAATGCAAAAGAACATACAGTCGCTTATTAAATAATTTACATTTAATACTTAAGTCCCCGGAATTTATAATTTTTCAAGTAATTTATTTTTGGTAGATTCAAATTGCTCTGCACTAATAATACGATCATCAAGCAATTGTTTATATTTTTTAATTTCATCGGCTGCACTAACAGACATCATTTGTGATGTGATGTTTTCTTTGCTATTTTCAACAACATGATTAATTACTTCTTTTTTATTATCTAACGTTAATAAAGGTCTTTTAACTGTATTATCAAATATTATGAAAATAATAAATATAAGCATAAAAATAATTAATGAAATCGCACCCCAACCTATATAAACAACTTCATTTGTAATAGCATTTAATGTACCATCGGTAAGTTCATTAATCATGTTCATACCTTGACCTAATAATCTACCTGCTTCGTTGGAATTTTCCAACACCAAAGAAGCAAAAGTCGCTCTATTAATAATGCCATAATATATTGAAAATAAAATTATTATTATCGGCGGTACTATTTTTATCGTTTTATGTATCTTTGGTATGTAACATATTACTGTACTTACAATGGCAATAAATAATATATACAAATAAAAAACATTCCATCCTAATGTGTTTATTAATGCTGTTGATAAATTAAAATTTAATAAATTAAAAACTTGTAACGGTAAAATAATAAAATCAATAAATAAAGACCATATATATAATCCTGTACATACAAGCATGAAAGGCCATAAACTAAATGTTAATTTATTATGATTTATATGTTTTTCAAAAATAACGTATAACAATAAAAATAATAAAATAATACTAAATATTTGATAAATCCACATTCCTAAAAATAATCCAAAAAATGCAAAAATAATAATATTTGCAATCGCACCAATACGAAGCCGACGAGATGTTGGTTTAAACATAGAAAAAATTAACAATACGATTCCTGACATAAATAAAATAAAATAAAACGATAAAATAATTAAATCAAAAATACCCACAAAAATTTTCCTCCCTGAAAATAAATTAACTTAGTGTAAATAGTAACATGATAGAAAAACACCGTCAAGAAATAAATTAGAATTTTCTCATGTATCTTATAGGAAAGTAGCAACCTATAATTTACATCAGAAGGGCGGTGATAATTTTGAAGTGGAAATTGAAATCCACAAAAGAAAAGGTAAAATGTTCCTATAAAACATTATATATCTCAGAAAGTATAGTCGAACGTATCGACGGGATAGCGAAAGAAAACAACACTTCATTTAATAATATCATCGTGTCTATGATTGAACATTGTCTAAACGATAAAAAAAGGAAATGAACTGCCTTGCAAAAATTAGTCACACCATTCATTCCGTTGCTAAATAAAGCAAAATTCAAAAAGTTCATAACTTCCAACGAATAATCCAATAACCCCCCAAAAGCATTTTTATACAAACCGCTTCCCGTCATCGCCGCAAGGCGGGGCGGGGGGATGTTCCATAAGCCGCGCCTACAAAATCGGGCGATTAGCGGCGAACGGGCGCGTTATGTGGTTGGCGTCGGGTTGCTTCCCAAGACCGACGCAACCACTTCGCGGACGGAGCCGATCATCGCCCGATTTTGATGAGCGCGGCGTTGGAACATCCCCCCGCCCCGCCGTCCCGTATCCATCACGGAACCACATCCGCATTAAAACTCCCCAAAAACCTCCCGCGTCACCCGCATAAAATCCTCAAAATGCACCGAAAGCGGCACCCCGCCGCAATACATAAGGGCAACATCGCAATTAATCGGCAAATTATTAACAGGCAACGCCAATACTTCTTCCATGATGTGCGGATAATGCGCGGTAATATAGCGCAGGATAGTATGGGAAACGAACACGCCCGCGTTACCCGCTGCGCACAAAGGCAGGAGCGGGAATACGTGGCTGGACTCGATGACGATCTTGGGCTTGGACTTCCTTTTTAGGTATTCCTGGAAGACTTGGTCATGGATGCGGGAAATGCCGGGTTTTAAGATGATGGGTACGTTCTTGATTTCCTCCAGCGCGACCCCGCGGGACGCGGCATACGGTAAACGCCGCGGCGGAAAGCCGGAATTGACCAACAGCGCCTTCGCCGAAAGGAAGTACAACTTCCTGTCTTGCAGCAGGGTAACCGTCGTAACGGTCCGGCTCAATTGCACGCCCGTATTCTCCAGCGCGATGACGAAATCGATCTTTCCCTCGGCCAAGTCCTTGACGAGGAATTGCGTATGGTCCTCGCGCAGGGAAAGCTCGACCGCGGGATGCATTTGGTTAAACCGCGTGAAGATGAGCGGGAAGAAGATCGGCGCGCGCGTGGGTGTGATCCCTACACGCACCCGCCCCACCTGCCGCGTACGGATGCGGCTGAAATCGGCGAGCAGTTGTTCCTCGCGGTAAACGGATTGGCTAATGTATTCGCGCAGCAATTCCCCCGCGTGGGTGAGGTGCAGCGTGGGCTTGCGGTTAAACAGGGCGATGTCGTAGTGCTGCTCCATGCGCTTTATGTATTCGCTTAAAGCCTGCTGTGAGATGTGCAGGTTCTTCGACGCCTTGGTAAAGCTCATCACGCGCGCCACTTCCTCAAAGTATCGGAAATAATCCATATACATTCCTTCACAACCTTTACCTTGTGGGCTTAACAAAACATCGTTTATTGCCTATGTCCGGAAACTATATTACAGTTCGGTTACGCAAAATTCAATCCATATATAGGAAGGGGAATTCGAATGTCAGCAACCATCATCCCGCGTTGGGAATGGCGCACCTTCGGCCAGGATTTTGGCGCGGCGGAGGAAAAAATCAAACAGCACGCCTGCGAAGGCACGAAATCCAGCCAAGAGAAGTACATCCTCTCTAAGGTAAGCGACGAGAACGTCAAGATCCGCTACGATTTGGTGGATGTAAAGTCCCTGAAGGAAATCAACGCCGACAAGTTGGAACAATGGTTCCCCGCGATGAAGTCCGCTTTCCCCATCGAGGTTGACGCGTTGGATCGGTTGTTCCGCGTGTTTTTCAAGACGCAGGCCCCCTTCTTTAAACAGGACGCATATACCTTCGAGCAGTTCCTGGAAGAAGTCATCATCCCTTGCGAAGCCCTCTGTGTGGTGGACGTGGAAAAGGAACGCCACGCCTACAAAATCAACGGCGCGACCGTGGAAATCGCGGAAACGAAGTTTAACGGCGTACCCATGCGGACGATTTGCGTGGAGCATACCGACCCCGCGCTGGTCATTTCCACCGTACGCGAGCTGGGCGCGGACGGGTTCGAAAACATCAATTACATTAACGCCATGAAGACCGCCGTCGGCTTGGGTAAAAAACAATGAGGCGCGTTGCGGTCATCGATGTGGGGTCAAACTCCATTAAATACTTCCTGGGCGAATTAAACGCCGACGGCACGTTAAAAACGGTCGCCGACGAAAACGACATCGCCCGCTTGGGGGAAGGCTTGCGCGAAACGGGCCTCATCTCCCCCGAAGCCATGGCGCGTAACGTAACCGCGATCGCCGCGTTCGCGGAAAAAGCGCGTGACGGCGGAGCGGACGAAATCCGTTGCGTGGGCACGATGGCCTTACGCAACGCGAAAAACACCCCCGAATTTATCCAAAAAGTGAAGGATGCCGCTGAAATCGATTTAACCGTGATCCCCGGTGAGGAGGAAGCGCGGTTGTCGTATTTGGCGGTGCTGTCCGGTTTGGGCACGGTCGATGGCGGCGTAGTGGTCTTTGATACGGGTGGCGGCAGTACGGAGTTCGTATTCGGCCAGGGGAATGATATAAAGAAACGCTTCTCCGTTGACTTGGGCGCGATACGCATTACGGAAGCCCACTTCACCGCCGACCCCGTAACGCCCGAAAGCGTGGGAAACGCGTTGGCGGAAATCGCGGATGATTTGACAAAGGGCGGTTTAAGCGGTTCGCCCAACCGAATCGTCGGTATCGGCGGCACGGTCACAAGCATGGGCGCGGTCAAGCATAAAATGGGGAACTACGATCCCGATATCATCCAAGGCTCAACGCTCTCCTTAGCCGACGTGGAGGCGCAGATCGCCGACTACAGCGCGAAGACCCTCGAAGAGCGCAAGCAAATCACGGGTTTGCAGCCCCGCCGCACGGATGTCATCCTCGCCGGGGCTTGTATCATCAAAGTAATATTAACCCGCCTTAACGCGGATAAATTAACCGTAAGCGACCGCGGCCTGCGCCACGGCATGGCTTACGAGTTATTACAAGGAGGAAGTGAGAAATGACGAAGGCAATAACACGGTTGTTCCTATTAACGGGTGTGCTGGTGATTGCGCTGGCGTTGGCCGCTTGCAACAGGGACGGCAACGGAGATAACCCCGCGTCAACCCCCATACCGCAGCAAACCGCAAACCCCACGCCAACACCGGAAGCCGCGGCGATTCCCGACCCCATCCCACCCCCGGCGGACGTTGACCCCGGGGAGTTCCTTGCCTCCATTTGGCAGCCGACCCGCACGGTTACCATCGTGACCCACGTAGCCCCCGGCGGCGGTATGGACGTGGCGACCCGCCTCTTCATTGACATAGCCCGCCAATATACCGACGCAACGATCATCGTGGAAAACATGGCGGGCGGCGGTACCCGTATCGCTTCCGACGAGGTGCTGAGCCGCGACGCGGACGGTTATACGATTTTCGGCGCGGCCATGTCCAATGTTAATACCGCCGTGGCACAGGGTTGGGACTTGGACCATTATATCGACGGGTATTATTGGATCGCGAAGATCCAACGCGACCCCGCCGCCGTAATCATCACCAACGAAGCCCGTGACGCGGGCATGGATTTCCAAGGTATCCTGCAACAGGCGCGTGATTTGGACGGCCGCCAAATTTGGGCCGTACCCGTACTGGGCGGTAACAAACACTTCGAAGCCCTGCTGATATGGCAAGCCACGGGCGTGGAAGGCATGGCTATGCCCTTCGAATCCGGCCCCCTGGGCGCGGCGGCCGTATTGGGCGGCGAAGCCCACGTACAAATGGGCAACCCCTTCGATACGTCGGGCCGTGACTTGTGGGTGGCGGCGATCGCCTCCCCCGAGCGTATGCCCGGCTTCGAGGATTCCCCCACCTTCGCGGAGCTTGGCTTCCCCAACCTCAATGACATGCACATGTGGCGCGGGTACGCCGTACGCAAAGGCACGCCCCCCGAAATGATCGAATGGTTCCAACAACTCACCTATCTCATCAGCCAAAACCCCGAATGGATCGAATACAACGCGGGCAACGCCATCGCCCCCACGGCGGTATTTACGCGGGAATTCCGCGCGATCATCCAGGATACAATCGACACGACGCTTTACTGGTCGCGTTATTTGGGTATTTTGGATTAAACGGTATTAACAACCGCAAAAGCCCCGTGTGCTTTACACCACAACCACACGGGGCTTTGCAATAAGAAGGGAGACATGTTTTATGGCGGGAATGGGGCGTTGGCTGGCCGGGGTTTCTTGGCCGTGGCAATTCGTGATGCTTGCGGGTTTCGTGGGCATCGTATTCCTGATAGCGACTCCGTTTAAACGAATCCGGCCCTTCCGAGGCCAATTGATGGTGCTGGCCGCCATTACTTGGATGGGTATATTGTTTTACTTGATTTCATTCACCTTCCCGGGGCGTTCGATCTTTACGGGCAACATGCCCCCCGCGTATACGATCCCGCGTGTGTGGGTGTACGCGTTGATCCCCACGGTGATATTGACGCTGATCCCCATCGTCCGCGGCAAAAACGACCCCGACCCCAAATGGGGGAATCTGAAGCTGGTCGGCATCGTCCTTACGTTGTTGGTACTTAACGTGGGCTTGTTCCAATATATCGGCTACTATATTTCCTCGGCGTTGTTTATCGTGGCGTTGATGTGGCTGCTGGGCTGCCGCAGTAAGGTTGAACTGCTCGCCGTACCCGCGGGATGGGTCGTGTTCACGTATTTTGTGTTCGCGCAGTTGTTAAACGTCCGATTGCCCGTCGGCAGCTTGGTCACGAATCTGATGGGGGTGTTTGCCTGATGGAACTGTTACGTAATTTATTCGACGGTACGGTTTTGATCATGGGCTTAACGCCTATGTTAATGATTTTTATCGGGGTGGCGGTGGGTATTATCCTGGGTACGATCCCCGGCATTTCCACCTCTATGGCGGTGGCGTTGATGCTCCCGTTCACGTTCCGGCTGGACCCCCTAAGCGGTATGGCGTTGCTATTGGGGTGTTACAAAGGCGGCAACTATTCCGGCTGTATACCCGCGGTGACGATCAATACGCCCGGCACACCTTCGTCGGTGCCGACGCTTTTCGACGGTTATCCCATGGCAAAGAGCGGGCGCGGCGGCGAGGCCCTGGGGATATTATTATGGTCCTCCTTCGTGGGCGGCATATTCGGTACGATCGTGCTGGTGCTGTTCGCTACACCCATGGCGCGTTGGGCGTTGAATTTTTGGTCGGCGGAATATTTCGCGCTGTGCGTACTGGGCCTTGCGTCCGTGGCGACGCTGGGCGGCAAGCATTGGCAAAAGGCGTTGATCGCCGTCCTTTTCGGGCTGCTGCTTAACACGATGGGTACGGACCCCTTATTGGGTTCGCAGCGGTATACCTTCGGGTTGATCCGTTTATTCGACGGATTCCATATGATGCCCATTCTCATCGGCTTGTTCGCGTTGGGCGAGCTTTTTCATAATTTGGAAAATTACAAGACGTCCGATCAAAAGCACGAAAAGCACACCTACACCTACCCCAAGCTCCTGTATTATTGGAAGCTCAAATGGGAAATGCTTCGTGCCAGCGTCGTAGGTACGTTGGTGGGTATCCTGCCCGGCGCGGGCTCGGCGATCGCGTCGTTCCTCGCGTATGACCTGGAAAAACGCGTGAGCAAGAATTCCGCCAACTTCGGCAAGGGTGCGCCCGAAGGCGTAGCCGCGTCGGGGGCTTCGGACAGCGCGAACACGGGCGGTTCGCTGGTGCCCATGCTTGCGCTCGGTATACCCGGCGCGCCCACGGTTGCCGTGCTGATGAGCGCTTTAATGATACACGGCATCAATCCCGGGCCGGAAATGTTCCGCGACCAGCCCGCGCTGGTGTACGGCATGTTCGCCGCCATGTTCCTGTCGAGCATCTTCGTACTCATCATCGGATGGGCGGGCTTGCGGATATGGGTACGCACAACCAACGTAAAGAAGCCCATCCTGTACACCTTTATTTTCTTGTTTACGATCATCGGCAGCTTCGCCATCCGCAATTCGATATTCGACGTGGGCGTATGCATCGCCTTCGGCTTGATCGGCTGGATGTTCAAGCGGTTCGGTTACCCGGTCGCGCCCGTGGTGCTGGGCGTGGTGCTGGGGCGTATCATGGAGATGAACTTCCGCCGCGCCATCATGCGCGACGGCGCGGCCAGTTTCTATACCCGCCCGCTTGCGTTGATCTTTTTGCTGTTGGCGGTAGCCGCCATCGTATATCCCTTCATCCAGCAATACAGAGCCGAGCGCAAGGCGAGATTAGCCGCCGCAATCCCTTCGGAAGACGAACCGCCCGGGGATAAACAAGAATGAACGAACTCGTAACCAATATCTTTTTAATCTTCGGCGGGCTCGGCCTGTTCCTCTACGGCATGAAGATGATGATGGACGGCCTGGAGGAACTCGCCGGCAACCGTATGCGCATTGTTATCGAAAAGGCCACCTCCAACCGCTTTTTGGGGGTGGCCGTCGGTGCAATCGTAACGGTAATTATCCAAAGTTCGACAGCTACGTCCGTCATGGCCGTCGGTTTCATCAATTCGGGGCTTATGACCCTTTCGCAAGCGATTACGCTGATCATGGGGGCGCACATCGGCACGACCTTGACGGCGCATTTGTTCAGCTTCCCCGGTATCACGACCTTCGCGCCCATGCTTATCTTCTTCGGTATCCTCATGTATCTGTTCATGAAAAAGAAGACCTTAAAGGATTTCGGCTTTATTTTGCTGGGCGTCGGCGTGTTGTTCTTCGGCTTGTCGGTCATGGGCGGGCCGCTGCGTATATTCGCCAACACGGAAGGCTTCCAAGCCCTGCTCTACACCTTCGCCAATCCGTTTTTGGCGGTATTGGCGGGCTTCGTATTCACCGCCATCATCCAAAGCTCCACCGCCGCGACGGGTATCCTGGTAACGCTGTACGTACAAGGCGTGGACATTAATTTTGCCACCGCCGCATACCTCGTGCTGGGCATCAGCGCGGGTACGACCATCACTGCTTTAATCGCTTCCTTTGCAGGCAAACGCGAATCGAAACGCGCAGCGCTGGCCAACCTTATCTATATCTCCATCGGTGTTGTTATTTTCGGCGCGTTGATTTCCGCCGTGCCCGGCATTTTGGACTTTTTTACCCGAACGTGGCATTCCGGCGCGACGCAGGTCGCCATGTTCTACACCACATTCAAGCTGACGTTAACCGCGGCCTTCATGCCTTTCGTCAAGCACCTTGCCGCGCTTATGTATAGGTTCATCCCCAAGCGCACCCAATGGGTGGACGCCAAGCACCTCGTTTATATCAAAGCCGACAGCACCTCGACACCCGCGATCGCCATCGAGCAAGCCTATAACGAGCTTAAACGCATGGGTACCATGGCGTTGATCAACCTCGAACTCGCCATCGAAGCCTTCCTCACGGGCGACGAGGAAAAAAAGGCCGGCGTTATCGAGGGCGGCTCCTCCGTCAATTACTTAAATAAGCAAATCACCTCCATGCTCATGGAAATGGAGCACATCGAATCCGCCGCCGATATGAAACGCCTTTCCACGCTCCTCTACATCTCTTCCGACTTCGAACGCATCGCCGCCCACGCCGAAAATATCGCCAAGTACAACGTCCGCACCAAAAAGAAGCACAAGCCCCGCCTTTCCCCCGCCGCTATGGAAGAACTCGCCGCCATGGGCAACGATGTAACGCAAATGCTTTCGCTTACCTTACAAGCCTTCGATGACCGCTCGGAAGAACACCTGCAAAAGATATTCGACTTGGAAGACCTAATCAACGCCCAAGATAAACTCAACACCGAAAACCACATCAAACGCCTCAAAACGGAAAAATCCGACCCCCGCGGGGGTGTCGCTTTCGTAGGTATGGTCTCCGACCTCGAACGCACCGCCGACCACGCGAAGAGCATCGCGTTTTATTTTCGGGATGGAGCGGTATAACAGATATATCTTATAACAATGTATATTTTCAATTGACCAAGGCTATATCTTGCGATATAGTCTTTTTTATAGGAGATGATAGATATGATTATACGCGAAGGTTATTTATCCAAGATTCGGCCGTTTATAGGCAAGGACATAATAAAGGTACTGACAGGCATCCGCCGGAGCGGGAAGAGTGTCCTGTTGCAACAAATAAGGGATGAAATCAACAATCCCAATACGATTTTTATCAACTTCGAAGATTTGGGTAACCGGCATTTATGCGAATATAATAAACTGCATGATTATGTATGTGAAATAATCGGCAACAGCAAAGAACGTTTTTACCTCTTTTTCGATGAAATCCAAGAAGTGGACGGCTGGGAAAAAACCGTCAACTCCCTGCGCGTAAGATACGACGCGGATATCTACATCACGGGTTCAAACTCACGGCTCCTTTCCGGCGAGCTCGCCACGTATATTGCGGGGCGCTATATCTCGTTCGTGGTTTACCCGTTTTCGTTTATGGAGTTTAAGGCAGTTAACGCAAGTAACACGTTCGACGGATACATCCGATTCGGGGGAATGCCCTTCCTGTCAAGCATTAACTTTGAACCGGAGCTAAGCCGGAATTACCTGCGGGATATATTTAATTCGGTGGTGCTAAAGGATATCGTAAAACGCAACAATATACGCGACGTCGATATGTTGGAACGTGTTATTTCCTACGCGCTGGCCAACGCGGGAAAAAATTTTTCCGCAACGAGCATTTCAAAGTTTTTTAAGGCCGAAAAAAGGACGGTCGCACCCGAAACGATCCTAAATTATTTAAAATGGTGCGAGGAAGCCTACCTGCTCTACCGATTAAAGAGCCAAGACATAAACGGTAAAAAAATGTTAAAGGTGAATGAAAAATATTACACGGCAGACCATGGCTTGCGGGAAGCGGTTGCAGGCGAAAACTTGCAAAACATCGAAACGGTACTTGAAAACATCGTGGGGTTGGAGCTTTTCCGCAGGGGATATGATGTTAACGTGGGGCGCGTCGGTGAAAGGGAAGTGGACTTCGTCGGTAAAAAAGACGGCGGAAAGCTGTACATCCAGGTTTGCTATTTATTAAACGAGGAAACAACCATACGGCGCGAGTTCGGTTCCCTTTTAGACATAAGGGACAATTACCCCAAATACGTGCTGTATAAAGAAAGCTCGTTTAAAGGGAACCACGAAGGAATCCCCGCGATAAGAATTGAGGATTGGCTGCTTGGCGAATGACATAAAAAGCCCGTGAATCATTTGAAAATCCACAGGCTAATTAATCATTGCAAATATTTTATTTCCCCGGCTTCACGCTCACATCCATCTGCGCGGTACCGATATTGGCGCGCATTTGCGTGTCGGCTTTCCTGTTTTCGAGGTTGATATAATCCATATAACCCATTTTCCCGTCACGCAGGGCTTGCGCGAGCGCGCTGGGTACTTCGGCTTCGGCTTCTACGACCTTGGCGCGCATACGCTCAACTTCGGCGCGCATTTCCTGTTCCTGTGCGACGGCGAGGGCGCGGCGTTCTTCGGCCTTGGCTTCGGCGATCTTCTTGTCGGCTTCGGCCTGCTCGATTTGCAAGTGCGCGCCGATGTTACGGCCTACGTCCACGTCGGCGATGTCGATGGAGAGGATTTCGTAGGCGGTGCCGGCATCAAGGCCCTTGGCGAGTACGGTCTTGGAAATGAGGTCGGGGTTTTCGAGTACGTCGCGGTGGGATTTGGCGGAGCCGATGGTGGAGACGATACCCTCGCCCACACGGGCGATGATCGTCCCTTCGCCCGCGCCGCCCACCAAGCGTTGGATGTTGGTACGTACGGTGATACGCGCGACGGCCTTCACCTCAATGCCGTTGATGGCCATGGCGGAGATCATGGGCGTTTCGATGACCTTGGGGTTAACGCTCATGCGCACGGCATCGAATACATCGCGGCCCGCAAGGTCAATGGCGGCGGCTTTTTCGAAGGGCAGCTCGATATTGGCGCGATGGGCGGCAATCAACGCGTTAATGACCGCGTCCACGCGCCCGCCCGCGAGGTAGTGCGCTTCCAGTTGGCTCACGGGGATGGGGATGTTGGCCTTCGTGCATTTGATCAACGGGCGCACGATATGCACGGGGTTGACTTTGCGCAAGCGCATCCCGATGAGCGAACCGATGCCCACTTTCGCGCCGGATGCCATGGCGGAAATCCACAAACCCAGCGGTACAAAACGCAGGAACAACACGATGAATAAGAGGATCGCGGCGGCGATTGCCACGCCGACCACAGGGAAGTCACCCATGTTGGGTGCGGCTAACAAAAAGAGTTGGTTCATATCTGCCTCCTAGAAATAACTTCGTGTCGAATCGACACGAAGTTGTATTTTATTTAATTACCGTCCACCGCACCCACGATGACCTTTGTGCCTTGGGTTTCCAGCACCTTGATTTTCGTGCCGCGATCAATCATCGTGCTGACCGCCGCCACTTCCATGCGGATGCCGTTGAAGTCGGCCTCGCCGTACGGGCGCAGGATCGTCACGGCGGTGCCTTCCTTACCCACCATGCCGGACAAATCGCCTACGGCGGTGGGGTCTTCGGCCAAATTATCGTTGAGGATGACGCGGCCTTGCAATTGCCGCTTTGTGACGAAGTTGTACACAAACCCGCCGAGCAAGCCCAGCGTCATTACCCCAAAACCGACGAAAATCCAGCCGTTCGGGTGGAATATAACGGCCAAAGCCGCCGACAGCACCAACGCGATGATGCCGATGATACCGCAAATAAAACCGTCAAAACCGGGTATCAGCAGCTCCAACAGGAGTGCCAACGTCCCGATGACCAACAATACCACAGCCAATTGCAACATTCCGATTCCCCCTTTTTTTATTCCGAATTCCTAATTATTCCTTCCCCGCCGGGGCGTCGATGATCTGCGGTGTCATCTTCGGCGAACGGATACCCACAATCTCGGATTTGAGTATCGGGATGCGGATGTTTCGGTTGGTGCCGAATTCGATGATAAAGCAATCCTCGCCCACATCGGCGATCCGCCCGAACAAGCCGGCGTTCGTGATCACGTTATCGCCTACGGAAATGGCGGCCTGCATTTCCTTGAGCTTCTTTTCCCGCTTGCGCTGCGGGCGGAACATCAGCAGGTACATGACCAGGATCACGCCGCCCCATATAAGGATCATCGTCCACGCGCCCATACCGCCTACGGGTGCGGGCGCGTCCGCGGGTACATTACCGGCGACTTGGCTCGCCACTTCGCCGGGGGTTACATTCCCCGCGGGTTGGTTGCCGGGTGTGCCGATAATACCGAAATCGCCCAGCACCGCCGTCATCCGTTGTATGCCATAAGAAAGTGCGTTAATCATATCCATTTCCCCTTTAAAGTATCTCTGTAAATATATACGTGTGCAAACACATTCGGTATTATAACCAATTTTATATACGCTCGCAATGGTTTAATTGTGCAAGTGCGACATCCGGCTTGTCGGTGATGATCATATCCACCCCGCACGAAAGCATCGCGCGGATGTGCATGATAAAAACGATTATTTGATTTTCCATTCTATTCAAAGTATCGCTTCACATTAAAGTACGCGATATCCCCAGCGATTTTCTTCAGCAATTCCATATCCCGCGGAAATTCGCCGTTTTCAACCCATACGCCGAAGCGGTTAGCCAATATCCGGCGGAAATAATCGTGCCGCGGGTAGGAAATGAAACTGCGCGAATCCGTCAGCATCCCGATAAAGTTGGCCAGCATCCCGAGCGAAGCCAGCGTGACCAAATGCTTCTCCATGCCGGGCTTCGTATCGTTAAACCACCACGGCGCGCCCCATTGCATCCGCCCGCGGATACCGTGCCCCGCGAAGTTGCCGATCATCGTCGCCAGCATGTCATCAGCGGTGGGGTTAAGCGAATACAAAACCGTACGCGGCAACGCGTCGCGGCTTTCCAAGCCGTCCAATATACGGGAAAGCGTATGGGCAAACGACGCGTCGCCCATCGAATCATATCCCGTGTCCGCGCCCAGCAAGCCGAACATGCGCGTATTATTATTGCGCATCGCACCCATGTGCAGTTGCATCACCCAGCCGCGTTTCTTGTATTGCTCGCCCAGCCATACGAATAGACGCGTCTTGTAACCGACAATTTCCTCCTGCGTGAGGGCTTCGCCGCGCAGGGCCTTGCGGAAGGCGAGCGTGGCTTTCGTTTCGCTTGCGGAAGGGTCGTATACGGGCGGGTCGAGGGCGTGGTCGGAAATCACGCATCCCTTCTGCGCGAAAAAATCCAAGCGGTTTTCAAGCGCCTCCAGCAACGTATCCCAATCGACGATTTCGTTGCGCATGTTGGCCGCGAGCCGTAATTTACCGACATATTCCGCAAAACCCGCGTTACCCGGTTCCAATAAGGTACCCGGGCGGAAGGTAGGGAGTACACGCGGAACCCCGGCGGCGTTATCGTATTTGATCTTCGTGTGGTGCTTTAACGTGTCGGCGGGGTCGTCGGTCGTGGCAAGCCATTCCACCCGCGAACGTTTTAACAGGTTATGCACGTTAAAATCCTCCGCTTCGATTTGCGCGTTGCAATGCGCGTAAATTTCCGCGGCGTTTTTCGCGTTGATTAAACCGTCGTAGTTGAAATATTTTTTCAATTCCATGTGGGACCAATGGTACAGCGGGTTGCCGATAGCCGTTTCCAGCGTGGCGCACCACGAGGCGAACTTTTCATGGTCGGGCGCGTCGCCCGTGATGTGGCTCTCGGGAACGCCGTTGTGCCGCATCAGCCGCCATTTGTAATGGTCGCCGCTCAACCACAATTCCGTGATATTGCGGAAGCGTTTGTTCATCGCGATGGCTTCGGGGTTAAGGTGGCAATGGTAGTCGATGATCGGCAGCTCACGGACGGATTGATAGATTTCGACCGCGGTTTCGTTTTGCAAAAGGAAATCGTCACACATAAAATTCTTCACGCGAATTCACCCTCCTTATTAAAGAAATCGAACATCACGGGCAGCGATTGCTCCCAAAAATCCCAATCATGGTCGCCCGCCCATTCCCTGTAAGCGTATTCGAAGGGCAATGCCTTCATGTGCGCGTCGAAGCGGCGGTTATCCTCCAGCAAAAAGTCCTTGTCGCCGCAAGTGACGAGGATGCGGGGCTTTTCGGTTTTATCCGCGAGGTTGCTCGCCAGCGTAAACAGGTTGCCGCCTTCGGGTACCTTTAATTCCTCCCCCGCTATGCTGACGGCAAGTTTCTTGTGCGTATCATCCGTGTTGGGCAGGAGCCTGTGAAAGATGCTTTCCGCGTCCACCGCGCCCGAAAAAGACGCGCCCGCGGCATAAAAATCCGGCCGCGTCAACGCGCACCTAACCGCGCCGTACCCGCCCATGGACAAGCCCGCCACGTACGTGTTCTCCCGCGTGTGCTTTACGTTAAAAATTTCTTCGATGATCTTGGGCAGTTCGTACGCGACATAGGTGAAGTAATTCGGCCCGTGTTTCATGTCCGTATAGAAGCTGTTCTGCACTTCGGGCATTACCACGATAAACGGATGCTTGTGGTGGATATGGTGTACGATGCGGGAATTATTCACCCAGCACGACGAACTGCCCGTCATGCCGTGGAGCAAATAGAGTACCCGCCGCGTAACGCTCCCCTCCGGATCGGCTTGAGGGAAGATGACTTCGACGTGGGTGTTAAAACCCAGCGACGCGGAGCGGATGGTGGTTGACAGTCGTGCCATGGAATGACCTCCCTTTTCGATAAAATGTTATATTATCTCCGTCTGTGTTATCATAGCCAAAATTTGAAGGAAAAGGAAGATTATTCATGAAGTACATACAACAAGCCCTCGACATGGGCGCAAAAAACGCTGTCCGCTTCGAAATCAGCGACATCGCCTTCGACCCGCGCGTGGCGCTCAAATGCATCTTCGGCTGCCCCGACTACGGGCGCAACCACACCTGCCCGTACCAAAAATCCCCCCTCACCATGAAGGAATACGAAGAAATCCTTTCCCGCTACCGATGGGGCATCATCATTGGCTGCGCCGAGAAGGCCGACAGCCAAAGGATTTCCTACGAAATCGAACGCGCGTGCTTCCTGGACGGTTATTATTTCGCGTTCTCCTTATCCGATTGCGGCTTGTGCAAGGAATGTACGAAAGTCACCGGCGAACCCTGCCGCGTACCCGCCAAAGCGCGTCCCGCCTTCCACGCCGTCGGCATTGATGTATTTAAAACGGTAAGCAAATTTAACCTACCCCTTGCGGTAGCCCAGGATTTCAACGCGGAGTTGAACTGGTATTCGGCGGTGTTTGTGGAGTAGGATTTTTGAAATCGGAGATGAAATCGGAATTCGGAATTCGGAAAAACTTTTTTGGGTCCGGTACGTATACATGAATGACACACGTGAAAGCGCAATTGGGAGGCACCCATAGACGCGGGGGTCCGTTCGGTTCAACGAACCCCGCGTAAAAACCGCTTGGCGCGACGGTCACGTATGTGCAGCATAACTTCTGACCTATTAGGACAGAAGTTAATGTCCGGCCCACTTGTACCGGAAATCGGTACAAATTACATGATGTTTATAAAAGGAGAATCCGTATGGAATCAAAGATAGATACCAAAGTCACCCTTTACGACGCCGACGGTAAACGTATCGGCGAAACCTTTTCCCGCCGCGCAAGGCAGCTCGTCAAGCAGCAGCGCGCCTTATGGGCGGACGAAACACACACCGCCATCCGCTTCCTGCCCGACGCCGCGGAGGAATGGGAAATGGAAACGGACGGCATCCCCACCGCGCCCAACCCAAGCGGAACCGATAAAACCGAACCCATCGACGCCAACCTCTACGCGCTGGCGAGGAAGCGCATTTCCACCCGCCGTAGGATGTTCTGGCATACGCTGGCATTGCTGCCGGGGTATTTGTTCCTGGCAGCAGTAATCGACGCCATGTTCAGGTTCAACAGCTTTGAAATTGGGTTATTTATCGGGATTACTTTCACATTGTGGACGGTGTCCTTCGTGTACACCCTCCTTCAATTCCGCAAATATAACCGCGGCTTTTTTCTCCTGGCGGAAATGGAAAACCGCCACGCCCGTAAGCTGGCGAATGAAATGGAACGCCTAAAGCGTATGGGCTACGGCAGGTAAAAATCGATATCATGCAAAGCGGGGTTTTCCGTAAAGGAAGCCCCGTTTTTTATGTTTGTGTCCGTTTCCACGGTAATCATACGATATCCCGAATCAAAAAAAGTTACGATTGGTTTGCCCTTGTTTGCGTAGGCACATTGTGATACGATATACGAAATATAAAAGGAGCGAAATTATATGTTAAAAACACAGGTCAGACCCTCAAGGGATTTACGCAATCATTACGCCGATGTGGTAAAGACGCTGGAACAATGCGACCATGTTATCATCACCAACAATGGTAAAGGTGAATCGGTTCTAATTAATATGGAGATGTTCGCCAAATTCGAGGAATTCTTGCATCACCAATATATTTATAATGAATTGCAAAAATCAAAAGCCTCGCTTAATGACCCCAATGTAAAAATGATTCCGGCGGCAGACGTTTTTACTAAAATTGAAAAGAATTTGAGGCGCAAAGGGTTATGAGCTTTCGAATCATTTTTTTGGAAAACGCCGAAGCGGATATGGACGCGATTGAAGAATATCTATCACAATTCTACGCCGACACCGTCCAAAATTTTTTCTCCAAGTTAAAAGAACGGGTATTTATGTTGGAAGACATGCCGTATATGTGCCAAGCATATGAAGAAGACCCTTTCTTCCGGAGAATGGTGGTTGGCGATTATGTACTTTTTTATTCAATAGACGAAACCCGAAACCTTGTAATCATTCACCGTATTTTTCATCACTCCCGAAACATCACGCGGCAAATGCTTCCGCATCGTTTGCTGGAATAACTGCCCTGCTTTTTACCGAATACATAATTATAATCAAACATTCCATTGATTCCCCCGCGCGTTATATTATGATGATAAAAATAACAAGTGGGGGATTTCTTATGCATAAATCAATGAACCCTTCAACAATCCGTTTGGACGGAAGGAAAATCTTGATTACGGGCGTTTCGCGCTCGGTGGGTATCGGGGCGACGCTGGCGAAGCGGTTCGCCGAAGCGGGTGCGGCGGTGGCGGTGCATGGTTTTTCCGACTATGATTTGTCGGTGGGGAATCATTCGGCATCCGTACAAAACGGCACGGAAATCCTCGTAAAGAAATTTAACGCGATGGGGCTGGATGTGACCGCGATCACCCCGTCGGATTTTACCCAAAAAGGAACCGCCGAAAAAGCCATGCGAGAAGCCGCCGAAAAGCTGGGAACCCTTGACGGTTTGGTACTCAACCATTGCTACGGCACGTCCGTCCCGCTCGGGCAATGGACGGAGGAAGACATTGACCCGCACCTTACGGTCAACATCCGCGCGTCCATGATGATATTGCAAGCCTTCGCCGCGCAAGCGGATTCTTCTAGGGATAACGCGGTTACGCTGTTCACAAGCGGGCAATACCTGTCCCCCATGATCAGCGAAATCGCCTATTGCGTGGCAAAGGAAGCGATTATTTGCCTCAGCCGCCAGTCGGTGTACGCGCTGGGGGACAAGGGCATACGGGTCAACTGCGTCAACCCGGGCGCGAACGATACGGGCTATTGCTTCGGCGAAGCGCACAAAGCCGTCGCCGACAAGCATCCCTCGGGTCGGTGGGGTACACCGGAGGATACCGCCGAATTGCTGCTGTTCCTGCACAGCGGCCACGCGAAATGGATTACCGGTCAATTAATCGCCAGCGACGGCGGTTTTAAATACGGCTGGTAACCAATTGGAATAAAATATTTGCATAACAGAAGGAGACAACAAATGGAAAAGAATGTACGTAATTGGACGGTATTCATCATCGGCGGACAGTCGGGCGCGGGCAAATCGACGCTGGCGTACGGCTTGTCGGAATATTACGGCGGCGTCAACGTGTTGGAATTTGACGATATCGCGCAAGCCGTTATGGCGCTTGTTACGGCGGAAACGCACCCCGTAATTTTCGAGGGTAAAAATGAAAATTGGCAGGATTCGGGCGTGGAGGGGAACCGGGGTTGGCTGCTCAACGTAAGCAAAGCCTACGCCCCCGCGCTCAAAGCCGTAGTGGAGCGGCACGTCGAAGACAATGTCCCCGTCATCATCGAAGGCGACTTTATCGATCCGCAAATCACGCTATCCTTCGGGGAAGGCGTAAAAACCCTCTTCACCCTCGAACCGGACGAAGGGCAATTGATAAAAAATTTCCAATCCCGCGAAGGCGGCGACCCGCAAACCTTCCGCGCGGCAATCAGCGCCGCTCATGGCGCTTGGCTGCGGGAAACCTGCGAAGAAAAGGGAATCCCCCATATGGACATACACCCGTGGGACGGCTCCGTCCGGCGGGCAATCGAGTTAACCGCATAAATATTTGCTTAAATGAAATCCCTTCCGTTTGCGTCGGCCAACGGAAGGGATTTTTATGCACAAATTAAAACGCGGACAATAATATGGGAATAGGTTGTATAAAACATCGAGGGAGGAACAGAAATGTTTTGCATCCATTCCGATATGGATTGGCTCGCCTATTCGGAGGCGTATAAATCCAACGCGCACAAACCGTTAACATGCCCGGAAAAACCACCCGTATGCGGTAACCCCAATCCACCCATATGCAATCCCACGCCACCCGAGCCCGATTTACCCCCGCTATGCGCACAATGCCCACCCGGCCCGCAGGGAGAAAAAGGTGAACCCGGTGAAAAGGGTGAGCGGGGAGAAAAAGGAGAAAAGGGAGACCCCGGCGCACAAGGCATACCCGGTGAATCCGGCGAACCCGCGGAACCCGGCTCCATCCTGCAACCTTTCATGAACGCCAACATTATGGACACACAAAAAATACCCCCTAACGGCGCGGTTACGTTCCCGCCGCTTGATGAGGCACCCTTACAATACTACGGCGAAGGCATCGGTTATAACGGCAGCCATACCTTCACCATTAAAATCTCCGGTCTTTATTCATTGACCTGTATATTGTCCTTAGCCGAAGACAATCCCCCCGGCAACTGTTTCTGCATCCAACTCAACGGCGCGTCCAACGTAGCGGGTACGTCAAATATGGGGACGACGGGACAGATTACCCTTACGCGCGTCGGATATTTCGCCGCGGGTACGACGTTACGCATCGTTAATATTTCCAACCACGCGGTTACGCTCACCCATGCCGCCGGCAACCCGAGTTGTACGGGGCATTTGTCGCTATTCCGCTTCGCGGATAACGGCGTGGGTTAATCCTCCACTTCCGGCGCGTCCTTGGTAAACTTACACGCACTACACGCGACAACGCGCGTCTTGCGCCCTTTAATCATCAGATAACCGCCGCAGTCGGGGCATTTCTCCCCGGTAGGCAGGTTCCATGAAATAAAATCGCAATCGGGGTACGCATCGCAACCGTAATAGATGCGGCCCTTCTTTGATTTCTTGATAACGACCTTTCCCCCACACAAGGGGCACGCGACGCCCGCTTCTTCCAAAATGGGCTTGGCGTTGCGGCACTCGGGGAAGCCCGGACACGCCAGGAACTTACCGAAGCGCCCGTATTTAATGACCATCATACGGTTGCAATTTTCGCACGGGATGTCCGTTTCCTCGTCCTTGACTTCAATCTCGCCGATTTGCTCTTCGGCGGCGTTGATTTTTTCCGCCAGCGTGGGGTAGAAGCCGCGCAGGACTTCCTTCCATTCCAGTTCGCCCAGCTCCACACGGTCCAGGTCGTCCTCCATACGCGCGGTAAATTCGGTATCCACGATATCCTCGAAGAAGTCGGCCATGATTTCGTTCACGATTTCGCCGAGTTCGGTGGGGTAGAGGGCCTTGTTCTCCTTGATTACGTAGCCGCGCGCCAGGAGTGTCATGATCGTCTGCGCGAACGTACCCGGCCGCCCGATACCCAAATCTTCCATCGTGCGTACCATACTACCTTCGGAATAACGCGGCGACGGCTGCGTGAAGTGCTGCGCGGGGAGGAAGTCCGCCGTTTTTATTATTTCCCCTTCCTTTAAGGGGGGGATTTTAACGTCCTTTTCCGCGTCCTCGTTTTTGGAGTATACGGCAAGGTAGCCGTCGAATTTAAGCAGCGACCCGCTCGCGCGCCATACGGTCTTGTTCGCGTCCAATTTGACGGCCAGCGTATCGTATACCGCCGCGGACATTTGGCTACCGATAAACCGTTCCCATATGAGCTTGTATAACTTATATTGCTCGCCCGAAAGCGAGGATTTGAGCGAATCGGGCGTACGTGCCGCGGACGTGGGGCGGATGGCTTCGTGCGCGTCCTGCGTGCGGCCGCGGGATTTATACTCGGGACGCGCGGAGGGGATATACGTTTTATCGTATTTCGTTTTTATATAATCGGTCGCGTCCGCGTAAGCTTCATCGGAAATACGCGGCGAGTCGGTACGGATATACGTGACCAAGCCGACCGCGCCTTCGCCCGCCACGTCCACGCCTTCGTATAATTGCTGCGCGATACGCATGGTGCGCGACGGCGCGTACGAAAATAAGCGCGACGCTTCTTGCTGGAGTGTACTGGTGGTAAACGGCGCGGGCGGTTTGCGCGTGCGTGTACCTTGCTTGATCTCGCGTACGGTAAAATCGTGCTTCCCTACTTTTTTGAGGATCGTCTGAACGTCGGCTTCGGTCTTTAATTCGAATTTTCCGTTATCGGAGGCGTTGTAACGGGCAATAAAAGAACCCTTTGCCATCTTGGCTTCAAGGGTCCAATATTCCTCGGGGATGAAAAGCTCGATTTCTTCCTCCCGCTCGCAGATCAATTTTAATACCACAGATTGCACGCGTCCCGCGCTCAAACCCTTGCGCACCTTTTTCCAAAGGAGCGGGCTGATGCGGTAGCCCACGACGCGGTCCAGCACGCGGCGCGCTTGCTGCGCGTCCACCAAATCCATATCGATGGGGCGCGCTTCTTTAAGGGATTTTTTTACGGCGTTCTTCGTGATTTCGTTGAAGGTGATGCGTTCCGTGTTTTTTTCATCCAACTTAAGCGCGTGCATGAGGTGCCAACTGATGGCTTCGCCTTCGCGGTCGGGGTCGGTGGCCAGGTAGATTTTATTGGCGGTTTTGGCCAGTTTACGCAGATTGGCCAGGATGTCGCCCTTACCGCGTATTGTAATGTACTTGGGTTCGAAGTCGCTTTCCACGTCCACACCCAATTGGCTCTTGGGCAGGTCGCGCACATGGCCGACACAGGCTTCGATTTTATAATTGGGGCCGAGGATTTTTTTGATGGTCTTCGCTTTTGACGGTGATTCGAGGATTACGAGATTCTTGATCATACGACGGTTCGCCTCACAGATATATGATATTTTTATAATTTCACGTACCTTGCGCCGGGGAGCTTCCGGATGAGCTTCTTTAATTCCAACGCGATACAGGCCATATGGCATTGGCTTAGGGTCAAGCCCGTTTGCGCCGGAATCGCGTCAAAATGTACCGCTTCCGAATGGACGACATCATACACGCGTTTTTCGTCGGGCGCAAGAACGGTATTTTTATCTGGCGGTACCTCGGGTTCGACCTCCCCCGATATGCCCAGCGCGAAAAGCACGTCGGTATAATCGATGACGGGGAACGCGCCGTCGCGTATCAATCGGTTCGTCCCTTCGCTCAATTTACTGGAGATGTTGCCCGGGACGGCGAGGACTTCCCTTCCCTGATCATGTGCCGTATCCACGGTGATGAGCGTGCCGCTCTTGCGTCCCGCTTCCGCCACCACCACCGCGTGGGAAAGCCCGCTGATAATCCTGTTACGCGCGGGGAAAAATGCCTTGTGCGGCTGCGTCCCCGGCGGATATTCGGATAATACGCAGCCGTTTTCGATGATTTTCTTCCGCAAGGGGTGCGCTTCACGCGGATAACAAATGTCCGCGCCGCAACCCAATACCGCGATCGTCTTACCGCCGCCCTCCAGCGCGCTCCTATGCGCCATCGAATCCACGCCGCGCGCCATGCCCGAAACGATGACGATGCCCCGCTGCGCCAACGGCGCGGCCAGTTTCCCCGCCGCCATCAAACCGTATTCGGAACATTTGCGCGAGCCGATGATACTTACTTTATGCAAATCCTCCGGCGGTAATTCACCTATGTAAAAAATACCGATCGGCGGGTCGGGTATGGCCGCCAGCATCATGGGGAAGGCTTCGTGTTCGCGGGATATGTAGACGATCTTGTTTGATTCCAATATTCGAAGCAAATCTTCAATGAAGGAAAGGTTTCGGTCGCGGGTAAGGATATCAAGCGCAAGCGGGGAGAGGGAACCGATGCTCCGCAATACGTCGCGCGGGGCGCTAAAGACTTCCTTGGCGGATCCGAAGCGGGTAAGGAGTTCGTTGAGCTTGCGTGAAGTCAAGTGAGCGACCAGGGACGATAACCATAACATGTAGATTTCGCCGTGCATAAATCCTCCCGAGGATACAGCCGTATTTGAACGCCATGATAACACACATTAAAGCATTTTTCCCGCGTTGCTTCATATACATTACGGTAGCGAATTAATTTTGGGGGATTCCCCCAAAATTTTTACGGGTATATGGAGGCGTACGATGGGCGATGTGTTTCGTTTGTTTTGGTGGCTGGCGGTCATCGCCATTATCATGATGGCGGCGGATTACGTGTTGTTTACGTGCTTCGAAAAGGAGAAAGCGGAACGGATCGTCAAGTTCTTTTTGGTCGGCGGCGCGTTGACGGGTTTCTTCGTGTTGTTTCAATTCATAAACGAGCATTTGCTGGGGGAAATCATGGTGTTTTATGAAACGTTTTTTTAACTTGTGATATACTAATGAAAAACCGCGTATCACGCACAGGAGTGTTCCATTTGGATTACAAACATTTATTGTCCTCCCTCCTTTCCCCCTTCGCGCAGCTTCCCGAATCCGAAATCCTTTCCTTCATCGAATCCCCCCCCGACCCCGCGATGGGTCATTTCGCGTTCCCGTGCTTCCGGTTGGCGAAGACGCTGAAAAAAGCCCCGCCCGTAATCGCGTTGGAAATCGCCGCGCAAACCATGGACAAGCCCCTGCCGGAATGGCTGGGGAAAGTCGTGGCCACCGGCCCGTACGTCAATTTCTTCCTCGACACGGCTGCCTTCGCGCGGGAAACGCTGGAAGCGATCCGCCAAGCGGGCGATCGGTACGGCGCGTCCGACGAAGGCGCGGGCAGGAAGGTTTTGGTGGAATATTCCTCCCCCAACATCGCCAAGCACTTTAACCCCGGCCATTTCGCCAACACGATGATCGGCAAAGCCTTGGACAATATCTTCCGCTATTTGGGCTACAGCGTAACGAGCATCAACCATTTGGGCGACTTCGGTACGCAGTTCGGCAAGTTGATTACCGCTTACCAATTGTGGGGCAGCCGTGAGGAAATCGAACGAACGGAAATCGACGGTTTGCTTAAAATCTATGTAAGGTTCCACGAGGAAGCGGAAAAAAACCCGTCGCTCAACGACACCGCCCGCGCGTGGGTGGTAAGGATGCAGGACGGCGATGAGGAAGCCCTCGAGTTGTGGCGGTGGTTTGTGGATATCAGTATGCGTTCCTTCAACCGCTTGTACGATCGGCTGGGTGTCCGCTTCGACTTGATCCGCGGCGAAAGCTACTACACGGACAAAATGACCGCCGTCGTGGAAACCATCCGCCAAAAAGGCTTGCTGGTGGAATCCGACGGTGCGCAGATCGTTGACCTTGAGGATTACGGGATGCCGCCGTGCTTGATCCTGCGCTCCGACGGCGGTACGCTGTACCCCACGCGCGATATCGCCGCCGCCATCGACCGCTACGAAACGTTTAAGTTCGATAAAAGCATTTACGTCACCGCAACCGAGCAAATACTCCACTTCGCCCAATGGATAAAAGTGGTGGAGCTTATGGGCTTCCCGTGGGCGAAGGACATCACGCACGTTACCTACGGCATGTACCTCTTTGAAAGCGGGCGCATGTCCACCCGCAAGGGCGACGTGCTTAACGTGGAGGATTTATTAAACGAGGCCGTCGCCAAGACCCGCGCCATCATAGAGGAAAAGAACCCCAACCTCGCCGACAAGGAAGCCGTCGCCGAACAGGTAGGCGTGGGCGCTTTGATATTCAACCGCCTTTACAACGGGCGTATTAAAGACACGATGTTTAATCTACAGCAAATGCTCAGCTTCGAAGGCGAAACCGGCCCCTACGTGCAGTACACCCACGCGCGTACGTGCAGCGTTTTGGGAAAGGCAAAACCCAGCGATATACCCGATGCCGCCCCGCAGTATTCGCTTATATCCGATCCCGAATCCTTCGATGTTATACGCCTACTCCACGATTATCCGTCCGTTATCAAGGACGCAGCCGATAAATATGAACCCTTCCTTATATCACGCCATTTGGTGGCGTTGGCGCAAGCCTTTAACGCGTTTTACCAAAAAAATGTCATCCTCACGGACGACGCTCAAGTCAAGCACGCGCGCTTGACGCTGACGAAGGCCGTGCAGACCGTACTGCGCGGCGGGCTCGCGCTGTTGGGTATTTCCGCCCCGTGCGCGATGTAGTGTGCGCCGCACAAACTTTTAATGTCTTCGGTCGTATATGTTTTCAATACGAAAGGAGTGAGATCCATGCAATGCAGAACCCACCCCACGGCACATGCCGTAAACACATGCAACACTTGCGGAGAATGGCTTTGTGAGGATTGTACCCTGGATATCAACGGACGCTTGTTTTGCCGCGCGTGCCTGGCGAAATTGGCGGAATCCGCCCCGGAAAAACCGAGGCCCGTATCCGCGCCCCGCTCGGGACGGCGCATCAGTTCATGTTTGACGTTTATATTCTCCTTCCTCCCCGGTGCCAACTATATGTACCTCGGCCTGATGAAGCGCGGCCTTGCCGCCATGTGCGGCTTCTTCCTGTTGATTTACCTGATAACGCTTACGGCGGGCTCGTCGTTCCTAGGCTGGCCGCTGACGGTATTGTTTTCGCTTTCCCTGCCGGTATGCTTCCTGACCTACATGTTCGACGGCTTTAACATCCGCCGCCGTATGCTTAACAGCGAAGTTGTGCATGATAATATCGACGACGTACTCGCCTTCTTCCGCCGCAACGGCAAGGTTTTGCTTATCCTCTTGATTCTGTTCGCCGGGCTGGGCATCGCGGGGAGCATACTGAGTGCCGTCATCCGCCCCTTATTCAACCTTGTGCCGCTGCTGCTCATCGCCTTTTGCGTATACGCGGTGGCAAAGAAGAAAACTTGACGCTCAAAACCGTAAGGTGTAATATACCCGAAGCAAGGTTTTTATCTTAGCCGGCCGGAGGGAGGGAAAGTCCATGTCACAGGTAGTCATCAAGGATAACGAAACGCTGGACGCAGCACTCCGGCGTTTCAAGCGGGATTGCGCCAAAGCGGGCATCATGGGGGAAGTGCGTAAGCGCGAACACTATGACAAGCCCAGCGTAAAACGCAAGAAAAAATCCGAAGCGGCCCGCAAGCGTAAGTTTAACTGATAAATATTGTTGACACGCCCGTTTCCCTCTCGTATAATAGCCTCCGGTGCGCGAACCCCCGGGATTCGCGCATGTCAACCGACCCGGCCCAGTAGCTCAGTTGGTTAGAGTGCCGGCCTGTCACGCCGGAGGTCGAGGGTTCGAGCCCCTTCTGGGTCGTAAAAAATAATCCCTGTTCGTATTTTGCGGACAGGGATTTTTACATAATATTTATAGGTTCGTTGGCGTTTATTGGAACATGCCCTAAAACGTATCAAACACCATCGCTTGCAAGGTCAATTCCAATTCAACCGCCGCGCCGTCGCGCAGTACGCGTACTTCCACGACATCCCCCGGCCGAAGCTGCGCGATGATCGCCCTCAGCGAATCGAAGTCCAGCACGGGTTCCCCGTTAAACGCGGTGATAATATCATCGGCTTGCATACCCGCCAAGTCGGCGGATCTGCCCGGCATCACGCGATCCACATGCACCCCGATATCGGGGATGCCCAATTCGTAAGCCCGCGCGGCGGAAAGATCCCAGCCTTCGATGCCGATGCCGGGACGCAGGCGGTTGATTAATTGGTACAGGAGCGGCTGCACGGTATTGGAGGAAATGCTGTGCCCTATCCCTTCCACCAGCGTGTTCGAGTCCGCAAACGTCAGCGAAGCGTCGATAATGCCGATTACCTCTCCTCGTGCGTTAAGGAGGGGGCCGCCGCTGTCGCCGTAGTTAATCGACGCGTCGGTCTGTATCAAGTGTACGTCCAGCGTACGCCCGTTCCCGCGGGGGACTTGCACGAACTGCTCTTCGGTACTGATGATACCGCGCGTGACGGAAATGCCTTCCCCTCGCGCGTTGCCCAGCGCGATGACGGTTTCGCCCATCCGCATCAGCGAGGAATCGCCGAAGGACGCGAGTACGACGCTAGTGATGCCGTGTTCCGCCAAATCGTCTTTTCTGACGGCAATCACGGATATATTAATGTCCATATCATGGGCGAAGGGCTGCGCGAGGACGCTTGCGCCGCAGGCAAAGCGCACGAAAACGCGGTCGCCGCGGCTTACCACGTTGTGGATCGTCACGATGAGGATGCGTTCCTCGTCCTCACCAAAGATAACGCCCGTACCGTTACGGCGGGGCGGCGGGGGGAAATTACTCCTAAATGTTTCCGGGTCGGTCAGCGTCGTTATGCTCACTACGGAGGGGGAAACCAAATCAATCATGTCCGCCAATGTGGCTACCGCGCCCTCGGGGATAATATCAAAGGCATAACGGGCGGTGATGACGGAGTTGTCCGTTGGTTGCTCGGGCGCGGGTTGGTGAACGGTTTCCCGTCCGCGTTGAGTCATCCACGCGGAAGCCGCGCCGAACGCGAAGCCGAAGGTAGCCGTCCCCAATGTGCATATGACGCATACGGTAATGAGGCGCTTTACCCAAGGGACTTTATTTTTCTGCGGGATGGGGTAATAGGAGGGAGGGGGGGCGGGCATCCGCCAAGCCTGCCGATGGACCGGAGCCGGGGGCGACGGCAATTGGATCGAATCCGCCAACTCCAAATCGCGGGCGATTTCCGCTTGGATCTTTTCGATTTCGGTTAAGCCGTAAAGGTCTTCCTTTTGTTGGTCATCATACATGATGAAGCAGTCCCTTCACTACTTGAATATATATAATTATATGTCAATTTTGTTTGTTTTCAAGTAAATCCAACGCCTGTTGTACCCAATCCCCGTCCTCGCCGCCGTATACCATGGGCGCGATACCCGTGCGGTGGATATTTTCCCCGTCCGGCCCCGTCACCAGTAATACCGACGCGCGTACCGCGTATCCGCCCGTTAAAGGAATCGTCACTTGCCCGATGCCCTTGCCGAACGTATCCGCCCCGATGGTGACCACGTTATCCAAATGGTAGGTGAGCGCTTGGATCAACCCTTCCGCCGCGCTGGCGGTCCGTTCGTTTTGCAAGATGATGATGCGGTCGAAGTCAAGGGTCGGCTGCCCGCGTGAACTATGCGTACGTGAAAACAAGGACACCCGCGTAATCTCATGGCCCAGCACGGCGCCGCGCGGCACAAACAGATTGGCGATGCGGCGGAAATCCGAGAGCATCCCCCCGGGGTTATAACGCAAATCCAAGACTAAATTGGGGTATTGGGAGAGGGTATCGACGTTATCAACCACGTAATCGCGTGACCAGCGGGAGATGTTCGGTACCCACAGGTATACCGTTTCGTCGGTGAGCGCGTAAACGGAGGCTTGGCGGCCTACGGTTTCCTCCCGTTCGCGCTGGGCCACATGGGCTTGGGGCGAATATAAATAAGTATACCGGTCTTGGTTAACCTCGCGGATCGCTTCGGTAAAGACCGAAATCATCACCCGATCAAAATCCCTGTGAAAGCCCCTGCGGTTTTCCTCCCGCAAATGCAAGCCGTATAATTCGTCCAGGTCATCGGTAAAGATATAGTTACCCGCGATCAATATGCGGAATATCCAATAATCATAATGCGCCCACGCTACCATCCCGTAACCCAACAGCAACACGAAGAAACCGATTTGAAAAAAACGGTAGCGGCGTTTCAACGAATCCTGCGGCGTACGTCCGAAGTTGAGCGCGCGTTCATGCAGCCGCCTTTGCCGTCGGTTACTTAGGAATTGCAACATAACCATCGCCCGCTTCCCTACGTACATATGTATAAGGTATAATCCCCAACACAATTTACCTTATGCGGAAGGATGTGTAAACCGTTGCCCACGCCCAAGCCCGATAAGTTGATCGCCCAAAACCGTAAAGCCTACCACGATTTTTTTATAGAAGAGGAATTCCAAGCCGGCATATCCTTGGCGGGGACGGAGGTCAAGTCCCTCCGCGCGGGCCGTTGTAACCTAAAGGAGAGCTTCGTCCGCATCGAAGGCGGCTCCGCTTATATCGAAGGGATGCACATCGGCCCATATTCGCACGGCAACGTCTTTAACCTCGACCCGATACGCAAACGCCGGCTGCTCCTTAACCGACATGAAATTAATCGGCTGCACGCCGCCATCACCCGCGAAGGGTATACGATCGTCCCGTTAAAGATATATTTTTCACGCTGTTACGTAAAATTGGACATCGCCATCGCCAAAGGCAAAAAGCTGTACGACAAGCGCGACGCCGCGGCGAAGAAGGACCAGGAACGCGACGCAAGGCAAGCAATGAAAGACAGGAACCGGGAATAGGGGGACGAAACATGGGTAAATTCTTAAAATCGCGTATGATGACCACGATGATACCCTATTTCATTTTGGCGCTGGCGGTAATTATCGCGTGGCACCTGATCGGGTTATGGGGGACGTTCGCGGCGGGGCTCGGGCGTTTTTGGGGGATCATCACGCCGTTTATGTACGGCTTGTTGGTGGCGTATATCCTCAACATGCCGTGCAGCTTCATCCAGCGGATGCTGGAAAAAATCAAAAAACCGTTCATCACCAAGCACAGCCGCGGGTTTGCCGTGCTTATTTTATTTATATTTTTATTGGGGCTGTTCGCGCTGCTGCTTAACCTGGTCATTCCCACGATATACCGCAGCATCCTGCTCTTTATCGCGGAATTCCCCAATTACCAGCAGAGCCTGTTCACTTTTATCGATAGCGTAAACAGTTGGGATTTCCTCGACTTCTTCGGTGATTTCCACATCGATTCCGACGCGATCATCGCTTCCCTTACGGGTATGGTGACGTCCTTCGCCGATAATTTCGACGGCGAAAACGTCGCCGCCATCGCGACGATTATCGGTAATGTATTCGGCTCGCTGTTCTCCACCATGTTCCACGGTATATTGATGATCGTTTCGTCGATCTTCCTGCTCGTCCAGCGCGACGCGATCCTGGGCTTCGTGCGCCGTTTGGTTTCCGCGTTTTCCTCGGAGAAGACGAACGCCTTTATCATGAAATACGCGGGCAAACTCAACTACAATTTCCGCATGTACATCTTTACCCAAACGATCGACGGCATCATCCTCGGTACGCTGATGACGATTGTGCTGGCGATCGCGGGTTCGCCGTATTTCCTCGTGCTGGGGCTTATGCTGGGTATCTTTAATTACATCCCTTACTTTGGTTCCATCGTGGGTACGGCGGTCGCGCTTGTGGTCGTCGCTTTTACCCAAGGGATGGGTATTGCGTTGATTTTGCTGCCCATCATGTTCTTCATCCAGCAAATGGACGGCAATTTCATCCAACCCAAGCTGATGGGCGGCGCGTTTACGCTCAGCCCGCTGCTAATCATCATCAGCGTGACCATCGGCGGCGCGTACGCGGGCATCCTCGGGATGCTTATGGCCATCCCCATCGTGGCGGTACTGAAGGATATCCTGGACGGCATCATGGACTACCGCGAAAAGAAAAAAGAAGCGCAAGCCCGAATACGCAACGAAGCGGAATCCTTAAACACGCCGGATTACTTTAACCCGAACGACTACGATGTGAATCGATATTGACGGCGATATCGATTTTAATGTCGATATTGATCCGCATTACCCGTACAGGTAATTCGTCAGCCACAACGCCGTAATAATCCCCACAAGGTTAGCCAACAACGCGCCGGTCAACGTATGGCGCGTTTTCGTTACCTTTATGTACATAAAATAAATGCTCATCGTGTAAAATACCGTTTCCGTACAGCTCATCATAATCGAAATAAACCGCCCGAGAAATGAATCCGGCCCGTAGCTCTCAAACAAATCCAACAAAAGCCCCGTCGCCGCCGAAGACGACACCAACCGCATCAATGTTAGCGGCACAGCTTCGCTCGGATATCCCAGCGGTTCCGCCACGGGTTTGATCGCCATACTCAACAAATCCAACGCACCCGACGCGCGAAGCATCCCCACCGCCACCATCAGCCCGATAATCGTGGGCGCGATTTGCAATACCGTGGAAAACCCATCCTTCGCGCCGATGACGAAATGGTCGTACACGGGCATCTTTTTGCTGATGGCATACAAAAGTATCCCCGCGAAGGTAAGGGGGACGATGAGGTTGGAAAGGAAGATCATCCAGTTCATTTGCCGAACCGTTCCAATGCCTTGCAAAACGCCACGGCAAAAATCGTCGTAACAATCGTGATGATCAACCCCGGCCCGATGATTTCCGACGGGTTGGCCGAACCGTACTGCGCCCGATACGCCACGACGCTGATGGTAACCAATTGCAAGCTGGACATATTGATCACCATAAACATCCGCATGGTGGGCGTTGCCGTATTGGGTTCGGGATTATCCTTTTGTAAGATTTCCATGGCTTTTAACCCGCTGGGGGTCGCCGCCCAGCCCAGGCCCAATATATTCGCGATAAAATTCGTGGCGATCGGCTCGTGGGCGGGGTGGTTGCGCCCGAGCGCGGGGAATAAATACCGTAACAACGGCTTCGAACGGCGTGATAAAGCGGAAATCAAACCCGCTTTCTGCGCTACGGTCATTAAACCCGTCCACATGGAAAGCACGCCCAGCATGGTAATACACAGCATAATCGCTTCGCGCGCCGAATCGATGGCGGCGTTGGTGAGCGCGGCCATGTTGCCCGTAAACACCGCCACCACGATGGCCAGGAGGATCATCCCGCCCCATAAAAAATTAAGCATATATACCCCTGTTTGACAGTTGTATTTATGCTTATTCGTTAACGCTTTGTATCAGAACCATTAAGGGACGGGGACACGCTTATATGCGGCGCGGCGCGGTTTTCCGGAACGTCAGTACAATAGCGCCCCTTCAATCACTTCTATATATATCTGTACGGCGGCGTCGAACTTTATCTGCCCGTCGGAGAATTCCTTCACCGCGCCGCTGTGTACGGCGTTTTCCATCGCGTCCAGTTCGCGGATGGCGAGTGTGAGCCCCAACTGCATTAATATGGTGCGTATCCTTAGACAATCCGCCAAGAACAGAGCCCTGTCTTCCGGGCTGTTGACCACAAATGCCGGGGTATATTGCGCCAAGGGCCGGTGGAAGTCCTCGGCAAAGCGGGTTAGCGCGTCGTAATAGTCGCTGTTTTCAAAGAAAAACAGCTTAACCAAGCTACGGTCTATGCCGTTTGATTCGGTAAGCTGCGCCAAGTCATAGACTTTATTGCTCATGCAAGTCACCTCGTTTGTCTTGCATTTATTTCACGCGTTAATTATACCATATAAGAATGTACAATAACCACCATTCATATATTGAAAGGGACAGGGGGATACCGGCATGAATGATTTTATATCCGCGGCTCTTGATTGCTTCGGCATCGAAAGCCGTCGCACCGTAAAGGAAAAGGGTTCATACATATGCCATACACCCGCGGGCTTGGTTAAATTGGCGAAGACATACGAAAGCCCGGAGGCCATCCGGCTTGCCCACACCGTGAAGGAACACGCCGCCGTAAAAGGCTTCGTATATACCGACCGTTATATCTTGGGGCCGGAGGGTTTGCCTTACGCGCAATTGGGCGTTGACCGATACGTGGCGTCCCGTATTTCCCACGGACGCGAACTTGATTTGGCATCGCCGCGGGAGGTGTTGGACACCGTTTCGCAAATCGCGCGATTCCATGCCAACGCGCGGGGGTTGGAAGCGGAATGTCCAGCCGCCGTTTCGTGCGAAGGGACATTTACCCGCGGCCGGGACGCGGTACGGCAAGCGGTGAAGCACGTCAACCGCCAAAAGCAACGCTCCGATTTTGATATCCTGTTTATCAAGAACGCGCCCGTATTCGAGGAAAGGATCGACCGCGCCCTTGTCCAATTAGCCGCTTCGCCTTATTTGGACATGTACGCGCAAGCCCTCCGGGGAAATCACGTCACGCACAACGCCCTAAAAGAAGAATACATCCTAATCGCCGACGGCACCCCGTTTTTTACGCATTTTACGGCCGTGAATAAAAATATACAGCTATATGACCTCGCGTCCTTCATACGCCGTTATACGGCTAAGAATAAAAAGGATTCCCTCCCCCTCCCGCGGTTGTTGGAAGCCTACAATAAAAACAGCCCCCTTCCCGACGGGTCGGAGGCCGTTATACGCGCGATGCTTTTTTATCCCGCGCCGTTTGTTAGGATCGTGGAACAATGCTACGCGAAGAAACGCAGTTGGATTCCCGCGGGCTTGCTCAACCGCTTGGAGGAAATCCTAGAAGATTGAAAACGCCGCCACGATGCTTACGACGGTAATCGATACCGTGGAAACCAACTTAAACATCGTATTCATGGACGGGCCGGAGGTATCCTTAAAGGGGTCGCCTACGGTGTCGCCGATAACGGCGGCCTTGTGGCAATCGGAACCCTTGCCGCCCAAATGGCCGCTTTCGATGTATTTTTTGGCGTTATCCCAAGCGCCGCCGGCGTTGTTCATGAACACGGCAAGGACGAAGCCCATGACCGTCGCGCCGCCGATAAAGCCCACGACACCTTCAACGCCCCATATCAAGCCGGTGATGATCGGCAATATTACCGCGGACAGGGTAGGCGCTACCATTTCACGCAAGGCGCCCCGGGTACACAGGTCAACACAGGCTTCGTAGTCGGGGTCGGTGGTGCCTTCCATGATGCCCTTAATTTCACGGAACTGGCGGCGAACCTCTTTTACGATGCTTTGGGCTGCCTTTTGTACCGCGCTCATGGTCAGCGCGGAGAAAATGAAGACCAGCATAACGCCTAAGAAGAGGCCGATAAGCACCGACGGATTGTCTTTGCTTAGGTTTAACCCGGCAAAACTTTCGGGAATCGGAGCGTCCAAGTCCGTGATATAACCGCCGTGATACGCCACATAATTTGTGGCTATTTTAATGTAGGAAACCAACAACGCCAATGAGGTCAACGCGGCGGAACCTACCGCAAAGCCCTTACCCGTAGCGGCGGTGGTGTTGCCCAGCGCGTCCAGCGCATCGGTACGTTCCCGCACTTCGGGGGGCATACCCGTCATTTCGGCGATGCCGCCCGCGTTATCAGCCACGGGTCCGTACGCGTCGGTCGCCAGCGTGATACCCAACGTGGAAAGCATTCCCACGGCGGCCAAGCCGATGCCGAACAAGCCGTGGGTAAACGCGTCAGTCGCGCCGCCCCCGGCAATTTCCGCCGTATAGAAGGCAAATGTACCCATTTGACCACCCGCGGCCAAAAAGCTGCCCACAATGGCCAATACCACAATAATAATCGGGGCAATCGTGGACTTCATACCCAGGGATATCCCGCCGATGATGAGGGTGGCGGCACCCGTTTCGGACGACGCGGCCAAATCCTTGGTGGGTTTGTAATGGGCGGAGGTATAATATTCGGTAAAGTAAGCGATTAACGTACCCGCCAAAACGCCGATAAAAATTGATAAAACCAATCCCCAGCGTCCGTTGAAACCGTCCATAACAAACAAAACAACGGGAATCGATGCCACCGTCGCCAATCCGGCGGCAGTATAAGTACCGGTACGCAAGGTTTTTAACAACTGTGCTTGCGTCGCTTTTTCGCCGGTGCGGATCAGGAACGTACCCGCCACGGAAGCAACCATGCCTATGATGGCGATGGCGATCGGCAAGAACATAGCCGCCCATACCAGCTTTTCGTTGCCGGCAAAAGCGGCGAAACCTAAAGCGATACCCGCGTGCATGGACTTGATATAGCTTTCGTAGAGGTCGGCACCCATACCCGCGACGTCGCCTACGTTGTCGCCTACGTTATCGGCGATGGTAGCGGGATTGCGCGGGTCGTCTTCGGGGATGCCGGCTTCAACCTTACCCACCAAATCCGCGCCCACATCGGCGGCCTTGGTGAAGATACCGCCGCCCACGCGCGCGAACAACGCGAACATGGCGACGCCCACACCGAACATAACCATATTTTCGGCGATTTCACGCGGGCCCAGGTCGAAAATGAAACGCAGAACGAGGAACCAAAGGGAAACGTCCAAAATGGACAACCCGACTACGGTGAAGCTGAGCACCGTACCGGATGCGAACGCTACTTTTAACCCTTGGTTTAAGCTCTCCCCGGCGGCGTTGGCTGTGCGCACGTTGGCTTTGGTGGCGATTTTCATGCCTATGTAGGCAGAAAGCTGGGAGAGGATACCGCCCGTGAGAAACGCAACGGGTATGAACGGCGACACATGGCCCAGGATTGCCAATACGGCCAACGCGGCAATCACGATGACATATACCATCGACACAACCCTTAATTGACGCTTGAGGTACGCGCCCGCGCCTTTCCTGATGGCGGCGGCAATCTTCTGCATAGCCGGCGTTCCTTCGGAAAATTTCATTACCTTTCTGCTTTGCAAATACGCAAAGCAAAGGGCGATTAACGCCCCGCCTAAGCCTAAGGCAAAGGCCAGTTGGAAATTCATACTGCTCATCCCTTTCAGATGATTTTGGCGGGGTTTAACAACTTCTCCCCCAGCATATCATGCGCCTTTAAATAGGCGTTGTCAATAGGTTTGGTAACCTTATTGTAATATTTGCCTGGCGATTTCCGCGCGTTCCTCGGGCGTTGAGAGGTAGGGGGTGCTTTTGAATACAACGCCGTCATTTTCGTAGCGGGGGAGGATGTGCAGGTGATAATGGAAGACGGCTTGCCCGGCGGCTTTGCCGTTGTTTTGCATGATATTTAAACCGTCGGGTTTTAACGTACACGCCATTTTAATGGCGATCCTTTGCGCCAGCGGGAGGATCGCCGCGGCGGTTTCCACGGGCAAATCGTAAAGATTTTCCGCGTGGGCCTTGGGGATGATCAGCACATGGCCCTTCGTGGCGGGGAAGGCGTCCATGATGGCGATCAACATCTCATCATCGTATAAAACGGCAGCCGGGAGTTGCCCCCCGGCTATTTTACAAAAGATACAGTCATCGTTCATACAAATCCCTCCGTTTCCTTACGCGGTTTATTCGGGGATTTTTCCGTCGGCCCAATTCTCAATGAAGCCGATAACCTGTTCGAAGGTGGGGCTGTGGGCGTTGCGCACGTAGAAGCCCGAGGTACTCACACCCAACAGCAACGCTTGCAACGGGGCAAGGCCAAGGCTTAAGCCCAGGCAGAAGCCCGAATTAAAGTTGTCGCCCGCACCGGTGGTAAGTACGGGTTTGGCGCAGTACGGGCCGGATACGTTGTAATATTCGCCGCCCACCACACAGCAAGCCGTATGCACGGGATGCACCACCAGGCAATAAATACCCAGCGCGTTAAACACGGCTTTTGTGGTTTTTTCCAGTACCGCGGGGGATTTATCGGCGTCGTACGCGATACCGTATACATCCGCGATTTCGTAGAGTTCTTTTTCGTTCAGCCCTAACACGGCACGGAACTTTTGCTCGAATTTACCGATCAGGTTCATGGCGTGGCGGATGTCTTCCTTGGTGCGTTTTTCCGGGTCGGCCAGGTCGAAGAAGGCGAGGGGCTTTTCCGCACGGTCCTTCATTAGGGGGAACATTTCCAATATCATGCTTTCCCAAATGCTTGACATGTGGGGCAGCATCGTCCAGTTTTCCATACCCAGCAAATGACATTCGTCCACGATTGCGGCGATGCCTTCCGCGCCGCCCATAGCGTTTTTCATCGCGTCCCAAGTGATTTCCTTAAGCGTGAAATGCTTGCCCAGCATCACTTTGCCGTCCTCAAATTCCGCTGCGTCGGTATGGCCGGGGTTGGCGATGGAATATACGGCCTTCGCCTTTTCCGCCATGGGTTTGAATACGGGGTGGATATCGGGCACGCCCAAATTTCCTACATAGGTCAGTTCCACGCCGTATTCAAGTAAAGCGTTGGACAATATCGGCCCGTTGCCGCCCAGCTTTGTCTGTACGGTCACCATTTCCATGTTGGTGGAAAGCCCCGCCGCGCGGCTGATACGTGCACCCCATTCGGCGATCGTGGGGATGCGGGTGAAGTTGGCGTAATCCTGCCGCTTGTCGACCAAATGCACGATTTCGTCCACGAAGCCGTCGAGGCCGATAACCATGTTCAGCTTAAAGCCCTTCTTCGCTTCCAACGCGGATACCAACGTTTTTAATTCATTTGCTTGGCTCATAAAATTTCCTCCTCTTTTTTATTTCGAATTACAAATTATCGATACTTGCCTCCGCCGAACGGTTGAACAATCCCGCCGCCAGCGGCGCGGGGCGTTCTGGCTTCGACGTAAGGACGATTGTTTGGTTCGTCGCCTCGCTTTTATCGATCGCGTCGGCGATTTCCACCGCGTGCAGGGCAAGCTCCGCGCTTGAACGGTGCGGACGTTCGCGCCGTATCGCCCACGCCATATCCACCACAGCCACGCCGCGGTGCGAATTGAAGCACGCCTCATATTTACCCGAACGCGGCATAACGGACGGGTCCGTATCGGAAAATCCGTGCGTGAAGGGTATCTTAAATTTCTCCATGGAGCCGATGCGCTGGGCGTAGATGTCGTTGCCCCATCCGCCGAAGCAGTTGGGGTCGGGCAGGTAAAGATTCCCCTGCGTACCGAAGATTTCCACCCGGGGGATTTCCGGCCCCATACCTTCGGAGGTCATCACGACGTTGGCGTAACAGCCTTCATGGAACTCGAGCGCGCCCATGCTTACGGACGAACCTTCCAATTTGCGCACGGGCTTCTTGTAATTTTCGTGGCGCGGGTTGGTATGCACGCGGTTAAAATGGCGGGAATAACCCGACACGCGCTTGACCGGCCCCAGTAAACTGATCAATACGTTGTAATAATACCCCGACATATCGTAGTGGATGGTCGTACCCCTCATGCCGAATTTGGGGTTGGCGGGTTCACCGTCGCGCTCGTGCATCCCGTAGCCGCGGTAGCAGAAGGCGTTCGCGAAGAGCGGTACGCCCAGCCAGCCGTCATCCACCAGCTTGCGCGCGGTTTGGTATGCGCTGCCCATATAACAATCGGGTGCCGCGCCGATGCGTAGGTTCTTCGAGGCGGCGAGGTCGTAAAGTTCCTTAGCGGCGGCGAAGCTCGTATCGAGAGCCTTTTCGGAATAGACATGCTTGCCCGCTTTAAGGATTTGCTCGGTTACTTCGTGGTGCGCGAAGCCTTGCGTGGTGTTTAATACGATTTCGATTTCCGGGTCGTTTAGTATTTCCTCATTCGTCATGTCACGGATACCGAACAGCTCCGCCCGGGCCTTGCTTTTTTCCGGCACGATGTCCGAACAACCCACGACCTCCACGATCGAAAACCCGCCGTTAACCAGCGTATTCAAATAGATGTAACTGATGTTGCCGCTGCCGATGAGGGCAACCTTTACTTTTTTCATATAACCCCTCCCATTTCAACTTTGTCTCAAATTGAGACGAAGTTAACTTCGGACTTATTAGGGCCGAAGTTAAATTTTGTCACACAATTTTTAATACATTCCGCATGTAATCGATGCTGATTTTTAAGCTGTCGAAAGCGCAGCCGCGGTGCAAGTCTTGCTCAATGCAATACCATTCGATGCCGATTTCGCGGCAGGCTTCGGCGACGGCGTGCCAGTTGATGTTGCCCTGCCCTACTTCGGCGAAGCGCCACGGGATGTTGCCGATGCCGAAATCATACGAGCGGTCATCCATGGCGTATTCCTTGAAATGCACCACCGTTGAGTTGCGGCCCTTGATGCGGCGCAGCCAATACGCCGGGTCGGCGCCCGCCGCGCTCGCCCAAAAGGTGTCGAGGCAAAATACGACGCCCTCGGGGCAGGTTTCCTCGATGAGGATTTCGTAGCCCGACTTGCCGTTTATCTGCGCGAAATTGCGGAATTCCTGCGCGTGGTTATGGTAGGACAATTTATACCCCGCCGCCGCGAAGGGCTTCGCCTTTTCGTTAAGCCACTTCGCGTACGCCTTGAAGCCTTCCAATGAGCGCATCATGTCGCCGGGCATCGTGCCTACACATATGAGCTTTACGCCCAACGCCTCGGCGCGTTTCATGGCTCCGTCAGGGTCGTTGGGGTCGCCCCAAATATCGCAGACCTGTAAGCCCAGCTCCTCGCGGACGGCCTTATCCTCCTCCGGCGTAAAGCCCGCGCCGCGGCTTAAGCCGTTTTCCAAGCCGTCGAAGCCCAGCTCCTTTAGCTTGCGGTACGCGGCGGTACCCGTTTCCTTGTCGAATACATGGTGCCTGATGCTGAACGGCGCTAATCCGATTGGCATGTGATGCCCTCCTTATGAAATCGTTTATTTACTCGCTTCTTCCATGGCGATTTGTGCCCACCGCCACAGGTTTTGCGGCTTGTACATGACCGTGCTTACGTCTTTTAGGATTAATTCCAACGGGCAGCCGTTGGCTTTGCATATTTGAACGGTTTCCCTGATATCGCCGCGGATCAAATCCTCATCGAAATGCGCGAGGTACGCGGGGTTGGGCTTATGCGAAAACACGTAATCCCCGCCGATTTCCGAAGCACCCCGCTCCTTGCTTGCCCACGGGCTCATCGAAACCTTGCGGACGTTGGGGATGCGGCGCACTTGCTTCATCTTTAAATCCAACGGGTCGCAGCAACCGTAATACAGCAGCCCGAAACGCTCGTACAACGGCATACAAATGTCCACTTCATATTCCCCGAACATCCTCGGCGATACGGTCGAGAACATCTGCGCTAAGCCGAACGTCCAAATCTGCTTCGTCGTCCACGGCGCGTTCCGTTCCTTCGGCAAGTCATCGTTCCACGCGCCCGTGCAATGGATGAGGCTTTGCGGCCCGCATAATAAATCCATACGCTCTAATTGGTCGAACCGCGCCATTTTTATCTCAACCAAACGCGACGCCAAGGCGTGCATCATTTCCGGTTTGTCCGCCAAGGCGAAGCACGCGTTTTCCACGCCCATCATAAAGGATATTTGGTCCCACACATCCAGCGCGATTTCGGCCTCCTTCATGCCTTCCATGCATACGGGCATAATGCTGTCGAATACTTCCTCCGCGAGGGCTTTCCGCCGTGCCGTCTCCGCTCCGTCGTGGATGATTTGCGGGGTTTTTATCCGTTCCACGTCCTCCATGGATGTGATTTGGTTTTCATACGCCTGGGAGGAAACATCGCCGGTTTCGTCCTCTTTTAAGTGATGCACCACCGTTTGTATCCCGTTGCCCGTATCCCATACCGCTTTCGGCACGTAAAAAACCCCGCCGACCACCATGTCCACGGGGAAATGCTTCCATTGATACAATTGTCTCCTAAGTTCCGACTCCCATCCGCGCAGCGCGGGGTCTTCGCATTGCAATTTCAACTCATCGTCAACATGCATTTCGTTCCAGCAGACCTGGTCGATCATCACCATTGCGCGGGTGGGGTTTAAACCGTTTAACCCGCGCCAAAACGCGCGTTTATCGGCTTGGACGGGCAACGCCGCGATTTCGGCTGTTCGTTTCGCCAGTTCGCGGATGATTTTTTTGTCGGTTTCGAACATGTTATGTATAACCCCCCAAACCGCCGTATACAAGCATAGTATGGCACAAGGACGGGGATTATTCAATCAATGTTTATGTTCTTCCGGTGCCTTTAACCCGTCAATCACGATCCCCGTTTTTTGCGCGTAATCCCGCAATGCCGCGTGCAGCGCTTCCTCGGCCAGGCAGGAGCAATGGGCCTTAGCCGCGGGTAAGCCGTCCAGCGCATCCATTACGGCCTTGTTTGAAATCCGCACCGCTTCCTGCAGCGTTTTGCCGCGCACCATTTCGGTCGCGATGCTGGAAGTCGCTACCGCCGCGCCGCAGCCGAAGGTCTTAAAACGCGCGTCGGTAATGACGCCGTCCTCCACTCTGATATAAAACCGCATGATATCGCCACATTTTTCATTGCCGACCGTACCCACGCCGTCGGCGTCCTCGATTTCGCCTACGTTGCGCGGGTTCATGAAATGATCGATCACTTTTTCGCTGTACTCCATTGTTATCCGACATCCTTAAAAAATAATAGATTTCATTAATATCGATTTATATAGATGCGGCGATATAATCGTCGTACAACGGTGACATCGCCCGCAACCGTTCAACCGACGGCACAAGCATCGCCATCAACCGCCCGATATCCGCGTCCGTATTACCGCACCCGAAGGAAAACCGTATCGCCCCGTTCGCCATGGCGTGCGGCAAGCCCATCGCCATCAATACATGCGAAGGCTCAAGGGCACCGCTCGAACACGCCGACCCCGTGGAAGCGCAACAGCCCTGCATATCCAAATGCAACAGCAAGGACTCCCCTTCGATAAACTTAAAGGAGATATTCACGTTGCCGGGCAGCCGTTGCGTGGGGTGGCCGTTGAGCTTTACATGGGGGATTTTACTTGTGATTTGCGCGATGAGTTTATCGCGCAGAGCGGAAACGCGGGGGTTCTCATGCGGCATTTCTTTCATGGTTAGGGAGAGGGCTTCCGCCATGCCTACGATTCCGGCAGCATTTTCCGTACCGGCGCGGCGGCCCCGTTCCTGCGCCCCGCCGTAGATAAGCGGGGAAACGGGCGTCCCCTTACGGATATACAACGCGCCCACACCGTTGGGCCCGCCGAACTTATGCGCGCTCAACGCCAGCATATCCACACCCAGCGCGTTAACATCCACGGGAATGTGCCCCACGGCTTGGATCGCGTCGGTATGGAAGGGGATGTTGTTACGGCGCGTGATTTCGGTTAACGCTGTCAAGGGTTGGATCGTTCCTACTTCGTTGTTAGCCATGATTACGGAAACCAACGCCGTGTCGGGGCGCAGGGCTTCCCGTAAATCATCGGGATTGACCAAACCGTCCGCATCCACGGGCAGATAGGTGACGTCGTAGCCGCGTTTTTCCAATGCGCGGCAAGTGTACAGCACACCATGATGCTCCACCGAGGAAGTAATAACATGCCGTTTTTCGGGCGAAGCCGTCATAACACCGTTTAACGCCCAATTGTCCGCTTCCGTACCCGAACCGGTAAAGAATATTTCATCGGGGCGCGCACCGATTGCGGACGCGACGACGGCACGCGCCTCGTCGATGGCTTGCCGTACCGCCCGCGCGGGGCCGTATACGCTGTTGGGGTTGTGGAATTTCCCTTCCAAAAAGGGCATCATAGCGGCGAGCGCCTTCGGGTGCAAGGGGGTCGTCGCCGCGTTGTCAAGATAGAGCGTGTCCATGGGTCAACCTTCGTAGACGATGACCGAAGCCCGTTCGATGATGACATTCGCCAACGGGCGGTCGTTTGAATCGACCGGTGTCGCCGCGATCGAATTCACGACATCCATGCCCTCCACCACATGGCCGAAGACCGTATGGCCGAAGTTGGGGCCTTGCGGATTAAAGGGGAAGTCCAGCATCGGCCTGCCGCCCACGGCGAGGTAATGCTCCAGCATTTCGCGCAGGTAGATATCGCCGACCTTCAAATGCGGGGAAGTGCCGTCCCAATCCTCCGGCCACATAACGTCGTCCCGGCCTTCCAATAAGCGGTTAAAATCCCTCGTAAAACGCGCGTCCAGGTTGGAATCGTGTACGATGTAGAACTGCGACCCGATGGAATTGGCCTGGTTGGTCTGCGCCATCGCCAACGCCCCGTTAAAATGCCATAAATCATAGTTATGCTCGGGCCCGAAGCCCGTACCCCAAATCGATTCGCCGCCGCGGCCGTCCCCCCGTGAACAGCCGCCCTGTATCATGAAATCCTCGATAACCCGGTGGAAAATCAATCCGTCATAATAACCGTTACGGGCGTGGGTGATGAAGTTCTCGACCGCCACGGGTGCGGCTTTGGGGAAGAGGCGGAGCGTGATATCCCCATGGTTGGTGTGCAGTATTACCAACTCCTCCCCCGCGGTGAGGGGTGTGAGCTGTAATATAACCGGCCGCCGGGCCAGCAGTTCATTCGCGTAAGGCCACGGCGCGATCGCGGGTGGTTGACCGGGCGTGGGTGAAGGGCTGGCCGCCGTTAACGTAACCTGCGGGGATTCCTGCGGTGACACCTGCGCGTTGTTGCATCCTGCCATCGTTAACACTCCTATAAAAATCATGATCATTATTAAATAAAAGCGTTTATTTACCATTGTATGCGCCTCCATAATATCGGACATTCTCCAAAGATTATACCGCAATGTGTTATACTTGGCAAAAAAGGGGTATCCGCATGAAAAAAACAATCAACGTAAACAAGACGGCATCCGTGCCGTATTCGCAAGGCACCATCCATAACGGCACGCTCTACGTTTCCGGCCAGCTTCCCGTCGATCCCGTAACGGGCGAATTATGCACCGGGAACATCACGGAGCAAACGCAAGCGGTAATGAAAAACATCGCCGCCATCGTAGAAGCCGCCGGCGCAAAAATGGAAGACATCCTCAAGTGTACGGTACTGCTTACCGACATGGCCGACTTCGCGCAGATGAACGAAGCATACCTTGCCTACTTCCCCGCCGACCCGCCCGCGCGGATTTGTTATCAGGTTTCCGCGCTGCCCCGCGGGGCGAATATCGAAATCGACGCGATCGTGGCGGTATAATTGTTAAATTAACAAAACATCCCCCCGCAGGGCTGACGTTCATGCGGGGGGATTTGCGTTTGGAGAGGATAGTTTATATCAGCGTACTTTCTGCATACAGGGTATCGGGGCAATAGTCAATGTCGCCTTCCCACAATATAGACCCGTACGCCACTTTAACCCCTAAGAATAACGATATATCAACAAGCGGTTTAAATACTTCTATATTAAGTAAAGGCTTTGCGTTAAAAATACGACGTTCACCGTTGGTGAATAATAACCGCAATTCATAATCGCCTGTAGGTTCGACTTTTTTCACACGCGGTCCCAAGGGCTTGCCGGAAATAAAATTATCCATCATGCGCTTCTCCTATCTCAACGGTTCGATGCGGAAAATAACTTCGCCGTTAACAGCCAATTTCCAATTCGCCGCTAATTCGTCTTCGTGCAGCAAAGTCCATGCTTTTACAAAAGCACTTTGCTTCCGCGGGAATTTACCCGCGATAATTTCACCGTCCAAGCCGAACACAGCTTCAAAATCACCGTAGTACGCATGGAAGTGAGGCATATTATGCTGCCCTGTGTCCTTCCAATTCATTTTTATCAGTATACCCAAGAACATCGATAAAGTTGGCATCACTCCACCTCAAACCTTGCGTTAAAGAACCGCAGCATCGGCGGTTCGTACACGAACTTCAGCCCCGGTATCTTTTCCCTTTCCCCGTACAGCTTGATAATTCCCTCCGCCACTACGTCCATATGCGCGTAGGTGTATACCCTTCTCGGGATTGTCAAGCGTACCGTTTCCAACTTCGGCTTGTGGTTTTCGCCCGTTTCCTTGTTTCGCCCGGCGGAAACCATCCCGCGTTCCATGGCGCGTACGCCGCTTTCGATAAAGAGATGCGCGGCGAGGCTCTGCGCGGGGAGCTGCTCCTGTGAAAGGTGCGGCAGGAAGGCGCGGGCGTCGAGGAAAACCCCATGCCCGCCGATCGGCTTAACCACGGGTACGCCCGCCGCAATGAGCTTGTCACCGAGATATGCCACTTGCTCCACGCGGTGGCGGATATATTCGTAACGGCAGCTTTCCTTGATGCCGATGGCGAAGGCTTCCATGTCGCGCCCCGTCATGCCGCCGTAGGAGGGCATCCCTTCGTAGACGACGACCAATTCCCGCGCGCGGGTAAACAGTTCGTCGTCGTTGGTCGCCAGGAAGCCGCCGATATTCACCAGCCCGTCCTTCTTGCCGCTCATGGTGGCGCCGTCGGTATAGGAGAACATTTCCAGCAGGATTTCGCGGATGGTCTTATCGGCGTAGCCTTCTTCGCGGGTTTTAATGAAGTACGCGTTTTCAATGCAGCGTGTGCAGTCGGAATAGATGGGGATACCGTATTTGGCGCACAGGTTTTTCACGTCACGCATGTTTGCCATGGAAACGGGCTGCCCGCCCGCCATGTTGACCGTTACGGCAAGGCACACGTAGGGGATTTTGTCCGCGCCCACCTCGGTAATCAACGCTTGCAGTTTATCAAGGCAAACGTTCCCCTTAAACGGCAAATCCACCTCGGGGTCATGGGCTTCGTCGATGATCACGTCGCGGAAGGCAGCCCCGTTAGCTTCTTGGTGGAAGCGGGTGGTGGTGAAATACATATTGCCGGGTATATATGTGCCGGGTGTAATCATGATCCGGGAAAGGATATTTTCCGCGCCCCGCCCCTGGTGGGTGGGGACTACGTGCTTAAAGCCGTAATATTCCTTAACGGTGGCCTCGAGGTGCGCCCAGTTGCGCGAACCGGCGTAGGCCTCGTCGCCGATCATCAGCCCCGCCCATTGGCGGTCAGACATGGCGTTGGTGCCGCTGTCGGTCAGCAAATCGATATAACAATCCTCGCTTTTTAATTGGAAAGTGTTGTAACCGGCGGTTTTTATCGCCTCCACGCGCTCCTCACGGGTTAAGATGTTCGGCATTTCCACGACCTTAATGCGGTACGGTTCGGCGGGGTAGGTTTTCATGCAAAGTCCTCCTAAGAATGGTTTATGTATTTTCGTTGTAAAAAAGTATATCACACTATTACTGCGGGACAAACCGCGGGATGGGTATAACGTATCTTAATATGGAAGGCAATATTGTGGGCAGCATTTCGGTTAAAGGGGACTGATATCCGTGAAAAAGGTATGCGCTTTTTTTCTAATCGCGTTTGCAATCATTTTTACGGGGTGTTCAAATAAACGGAACAACGACACAGCCCACACCGATTATGAAGCCCCCCCGGCGGAAGTAATTTCACCTGCCGTATCCCCTCCCCCTTTTATCGAAGATGCGCCGCTTCACGTCCCCCTTTCCGAATGTTTTGAACCGTCAATCCCTTTGGATGCGGCGCTGTATTACATAAATAAAATGAATGACATTCTTGATGAGGATGACGGCGCGATGTGGGGTATGAACTTGCGCGGGCCGTTTATGTTCGTTGACCCGCTTACGCTCCATATCGTAGCCAACCAACCCGACGCGCAGGGTATGCTCGTGCGCCGGGGTGATTTGTACGTGGGTATTTTCCCCGAAGGGCAAAATATCAGCGCATCCGTTGAGGAATTCGGCGGAACGCTTTGGGCATTCATGTTGTGGACGGATGTACACAGGTACGGCGATTGGGCCGTAGGCGTTATGGTTCATAAAAGCCGCCATGTATGGGATGACGCGATTTTTGGCCCGTCCGAAAACAAGGGTGTCCCCGCTGCGGACGATGAAAACGAAAACGACGCGTTAAAATTAATATGGCTTGAAATGGAAATATTATTGTACGCCTTAGCCGCACAAGACGAAGAAACCCGCCGCCAAGCCATCCGCGATGCGGCATCCGTACGTAACGAACGCAGGCACAGAGGGCAACACAACCAAAGTGATGTTGAAATTGAATTGATCGAGGGTACGGCACGATACACCGAAATCGTATTGGCTAACCCCGACCCCGCCGTACGTTTTACCGTGCTTGAAGCACGGGTGGCACAAACCGGCAACAGAGGGCTTGCAACCTATACCATCGGTGCGTTAATGTGCGTGTTACTGGACGAACTCGGTACGGATTGGCGAAGCGGTTTGCGCTTCCCCCATTCCGATTTGGGGAGCCTGCTTTTGGACGCGGCGGGAATAACCACCGTTACCCCTTTCACGGAGCTTTGCTTTGAAAAATACGGTTACAATGAAATCGTAACGCGAATCACACAAAGGGAAGAAAACCGCGCCGCAATAGCGGAATTTGCGTTATACGCCTTTGCAAATTACCCCACACTAACCATGCCCTGCATGGGTGCCATGCACGACGATAATATTAACCCCGAATTTTTACGTATTCCGGATTTGGGTTTTATCATATATGGGGATGTAAACATCCTAAATCTTTCCGGGCGGTTAACGGTAAGCAACGTCCCGATACGCAGGGAAGGCAATCGTTTGTTTCAACTAACGTACGCAATCCCTATCACAAATATCCGGTTTGACGGCAACCGCGCCTTTGGTGACAATTGGGAATTTGTCCCGAATCCCGGTTTTTTCATTGAGGAAATGCCCAACGGAAATTTTCGGGTGCGCCGCTCATAAAGGAATATACTCAATCGCCCCCGCCGTTCCTCCGCGGCACGGGCGATTTTTTATTTAAACTTGACATGCTGTTGTCATATCTTCCATCGTATTATGTCAAAAAATAAATTTCATATTTTATGCACACAAGGAGGTTCACCATGCAAAAGCCCCTAAGGGAAATGGCGGGATTCTTACAAAGAATGCTTCCGCCGCAAATACCCGAGGCATTTGAAATTGACGGCAAGTTCCGCACCATCGCAACCGAGGAAATCATAAGAAAAGGCGTTCCGTCTTTCAAAGATTTTATGTATCAACTGTACAGCCGTTTGATTGCCGAGGGGAGCGCGTTCGACAAGCCCAAAAAGGAGGCCCACGAATTTTCGGACAGCGCGAACATAACCACGTCGTACCCGTTTATCAGCAATATCGCGGTATTGTTATCGAACATGGGCGTACACGGCACGCTAAGCGATAACCGCGACGCGCTGCTGCTTGACGGCATCGAAATGCTTACCGCCGAAAATATCGTGTCCAACGCGAAAATATCCGAAACGGGGAAAGTGGACTGCCTGCGCTTCCTGACGGATTGCGGTATCCGCTTCGAAGGGCTGGACCTAAGCGGAAAAAAGGCAGCGGCCCTTGCGCCTTTGGTGGTCACTTATCCCGAAAACCCCGAAATGCTGACCGGCTTAAAGGTCATGGCGACGGTACAGCGGGATGTAAGCTCAAAGTACGTAAATGATATCCTTCTGCGCTGCGACTACAGGGTATTGGCAAACAGGAAAGCCGAGATTTTACCGTTATTAAAGGATTTGACCGCCCCCCTGCCCGCGGATGTGCAGGCGTTTATACTCAAGCTCCATACGGACTACATGGGCCTCGGGTACAAATGCGACACCTATGTAGGCAGCAGCACCCGCTTTGAATATTTTTGCCGAAGCAAGGAGCTTTGGCGGTTTAATCTGTCCCTAAATAACGGCCACAATATCACCATAAAGGCAAACAATACGGAAAAATACCCCGATATTATAAAAAAATTGCCCGCGTGGCTGCAAGCCAAAATCGAAAAGGGATACGGCTGCGGAAAGAAAATGGGGTTAACCGATTCCTGCGACGGCGGTTGCCGCGGCTACCGCATCCCGTTGAACGAATCCTTCATGGATATCAGCGAAGCCGTAAAAGCATGGCTTGAAAAAGAGGTATCCTGCATACAAAATAAATGACAATCATGGGTTAACAAAAAGGAGCCGCCTTTTTTACGGGCGAGCTCCTTTATTTTTATTACGCGTTTTTTTATTCCGCCGTGTACACCATCAACGCCATATGCCTGGCCCGCTTTACGCTTTGGGTCATGGCGCGTTGGTGTTTGGCGCAGTTGCCGGATACGCGGCGGGGCAGGATCTTGCCGCGTTCGGACGTAAACTTGCGCAGCTTGCCGATATCCTTGTAATCGATGACGGTAATCTTGTCCACACAGTATTGGCAGACGCGCTTTTTGCGCCGTCCGCGTCTTTTTTGCATCATATATATTCCTCCTTCATATAACGGTTAGAATGGCAAATCGTCGTCGTCAATGCTTTGGGTGATGGCCGAAAAGCCTTCCGGCTCGTAGTTCGAAGGCGCGGACGGGGGCGCGTTATAATCGCCGCCGCCAAATCCGCCGCCCTCCTTGGACATACGCGTTTCGTACGCGGCTTTGCTTTCGGCGAATTGCGCTTCTTCAACGACCACGTCGGTAAACCACTTGCGTTGGCCGTTCGCATCGTCGAAGGAACGCACTTGCAAACTGCCGCATACGCATATTTGCATACCCCGTTTGAGGTAACGCTCGGCGAATTCGGCCACCTTACGGAAGCATACGCAATTGATAAAGTCCGCGTCGGGTTCGCCTTCCTTTTTAAAGCGCCTGTTGACGGCCAAGGTGTACTTGGCCACGCATACCGGTTCGGCGGCTTGTGAATAGCGGATTTCGGGGTCTTTGGTTAAGCGCCCCATCAGGATAACCTTATTCATCCTGCGCCTCCGCTTCCTCTTGCCCTTCGGGCGCGTCGGCGGGCGTTTCTTCCTCGGCGCTTTCCGCAACCGCCGGTTCGTCCGCTTCGGCGGGTTCTTCCGTGACAGCGGGTTCCGCTACGGCAGGTTCTTCCGCTTCAACGGGTTCCTCAACGGCGGCGGGTTCCTCCGCGGGCGCGGGGACCGGTTCGTCTTCTTCGGATACGGCGGGCGGGGCGGCGATTACACTTGCCTCCACCTCGTCCTTACGCACCGTAAGGAAACGCAGGACGTTTTCGATCAACCGCACGCGGCTTTCGATTTCCTTCGGGGCGGCGGGCGGCGCCGTGTAGGTGATGAAGGTATACATACCCTCGGTCTGCTTTTCGATGGGGTAGGCCAACCGCCTGCGGCCCCATTCGTCGATCTTGTCGATCGTACCGCCGAAGCGTTCGATCAGGGCCTTCACCTTGTCCATTTCCACGGTGAAGCCGTCTTCGGGCAAATCCACACGAACGATTACGCCCATTTCATACTTGATCATCGTTTGTTGCACCTCCTTTTGGTCTTTGGCACGGGTCTTTCCCCGCGCAAGGATTTCCCGCGCACCGCGCGGGCTACGCATCATAACACGCCTTGTACATTATGTAAATATCCCATCCTTTTTCACCCTTTTCATTTTCCCACATAGTATACGACATGCCTTAACATAAATATGGGAGATGAGGGCTGTGTATAAATACCGCATCCGAGGAGGAAATCGGATACGCGGCGCGCTTGGCGTGTGCGGGGGAAAGAACGCCGCGCTCCCGATACTCGCCGCGACCGTATTGTCCGAAGGCGAAAGCGTGATCCACAACTGTCCCCGTATCGCGGACATAGACGTTTCCATGGAAATACTGCGGCATTTGGGCTGCCGCGTGGATTTTACGGAAAATACCCTGACCGTCAACGCGCACGGAGCCAACGTAAGCGCCATCCCTTCCCATCTGGCGTGCAAGATGCGTTCGTCCATATTATTTATGGGGGCGCTGTTGGGGCGTTTGCGTGAGGTTAGGGTATGCAGCCCGGGCGGCTGCAACATCGGGTCGCGCCCCATTGATCTGCACTTAAAAGGATTGCAAGCCATGGGGGCGGCCATCGAGGACGACGGCACTTTCATGCACGCGAAGGCAAGTACGCTCAAAGGCAAGCCGATATCCTTGCGGGAAGCCAGCGTGGGTGCGACGGAAAACCTGATGCTCGCCGCCGTTTTGGCCGATGGCGAAACCATCCTCACCAACGCCGCCCGCGAACCGGAAATCATGGACCTCGCGCGTTTCCTTAATTCGATGGGCGCGATTGTCCGCGGCGCGGGGACATCCACCGTCCGCGTCACGGGCGTTAAAAAGCTCCACGGGGCCACGCACCGCATTATGCCCGACCGCATCGTTACCGGCACGTATCTGATGGCGGCGGCCATGAATGTCGGTGATATTTTATTAAGCGGCGTAAACCCGCACGACGTAAAGATTGTGTTGGCTTATTTACGCGCCATGGGCTGTATTATCGACGAGAAGCCCGCTTCCCTGCGTTTGCGCGCGCCCCGTGTGCTTTCCGCTTTACCTTATTTGCTGACCGAAGCGCACCCCGGCTTCCCTACCGACATGCAAGCGCCTTTTGTTGCCGCGCTGTCCGGCGCGAAGGGTACCAGCGTAATCGAGGAACGCATTTTTGAATCCCGTGCCGCGCACGCCGCCGAGCTTGTCCGCATGGGCGCGAACATTACGATGGCAGCCGATGAAAGCGTTTTCGTCATTAAGGGGCGGCCCCGTTTGCACGGCGCGGTTGTGGAGTCCAAGGATTTGCGCGGAGGCGCGGCGTTGATTCTTGCGGGATTGGCTGCGGAGGGGGAGACGGTTGTGCTGGATAAGGGGTATGTCGCACGGGGGTATGAGGGGTTGCCGGAGGCGTTGCGGAGTGTTGGGGGGGAAGTTTGGGTGGAATAGTTCCGTGGGGCGGAGGCGGGCGGATGTTCCAACGCCGCGCTGAACGCAATCGGGCGATGAACGGCTCCGTCCGCGAAGTGGTTGCATCGGTTGCAAGCACCCGATGCCAACCACGTAACGCGCCTGTTCGCCGTTAATCGTCCGATTGCGTAGGCGCTGCTTATGGAACATTCGCCCGCCCCCGCCCCACTGGTGTCCGGTGTGTTGGCATCCCGGTTTTTTGTATATCCGTTTTAAACTTTTGCTCGCCGCGAGCAAAGGTTTTATTTTTTTGATATAATAATGGAAGATAATCAATCAAGGTGGTGTAACGATTTATGAGGAAACAAAAAATCTATATCGAAACGACTTTGTTCAACTTTTATTTTGACAAAGACAGGGAAGCCCATGCCGCTACCGTAAAACTTTTCAATGAGATTGCGGCGGGGAAGTATGAAGCGTTTACTTCAACCTATGTGACCGATGAATTGGAAAACGCTTCGAAAGAAAAAAGTGAAAAAATGCTTGGGTTGATTACGCAATACGACATTTCCGTTCTTGCACCCAACGATGATATAGTGAAGATAGCCAACCTTTATACCAACGAGGGAATAATACCTAAAAAATATTTCACCGATGGCTTGCATATCGCCATCGCAACGGTGAACGATTTGGATATGATAATCAGTATGAACTTTCAACATATCGTCAAACGCAAAACAAAAATCGGAACAGGAAACATTAACGCATTGAACGGCTACCGTGCTGTGGAAATCTATTCGCCGATGGAGGTGGTTGAAGATGAAAACGATTAGCAAAATTGAGCAAGAAGTTAATCAAATCCGTCTTGCGATTTATGAAAAAATAAAAGACATGACCCCCGCGCAAGTTACAGAATATTATCGCAAGAGCGGTGAAGCTACCGCAAAAAAATACGGCTTCAAAATAATCGCAAACGCGAAAGAAAGAACAATATAATAATAGAAGGTAATCAACCAAGGTGGTTGAAGATGAAAACGATTAGCAAAATTGAGCAAGAGGTCGATCAAATCCGCCTTGCGATATATGAGGAAATAAAGGACATGACCCAAGCACAAAGAGCGGAGTATTATCGCAAGAGCGGTGAAGCTACCGCAAAAAAATACGGCTTCAAAATAATCGCAAACGCAAAAGAAAAAACAATATAATTTGGGAATGAATAAACAGCAAGAAGCCGGTTGTTTAGATACACCACGCCGTCGCGGGCAAAAGTTAACTTGTCCCCTAGTAGGGGACAAGTTGCCGGAAGAAAAAGAAGTTACTTTTGGGCGTTAACTTCTGACCTAGTAGGTCAGAAGTTAACGGAAGAAGCGTATGAAACCACTTGCCGCCATTTTCGGCGGTTATTTATTTTTCCGTTTGGTAATGATTATCGCGGCAATTACCCCGCTTACAGCGAGAACGCCTAACAATATCCACAACCATAACAAATCGTTGCCGTTGGTTGGTTCGGGTTGGGGTGCGGGGGGTGATTGGGGGGTGGTGGTTGGCGCAGGCGCAGGAGTTGCGTCGGGAGTTGGCTCGGGTTCGGGGGACGGCTCGGGGGTTGGCGTTGGGTCGGGTTCGGGTGACGGTTCGGGGGTTGGCTCGGGTTCGGGTGCCGCTACGGTAAGGGCTACGGTATTTGCGGCGGTATTCGATGAAACGGTAACGCTTTGCTCCAGCACGGGGTTGTTGTTGTCGTAGTCGGCTTGCGTTAGGTAAACCCGCAGGGTGTGCGCCCCTATGGGTGCGTTGGCAAAGGTGAAATACCCGTCATCATCGGTAGCGGTAACGAGGGGGTCGGAAAACAACGCCACGATGACGTTCGCCATGGGTGTACCGTCGTCGTACGTCAACCGCCCGCCGAAGGACGCGGTTACGATGGGGGCGGGGGTGGG
>Ga0131853_10000708_pt1 | contig 60300 bp, 59 predicted proteins | sample TergutLab28metaG_FD_92764 | JGI IMG/M metagenome (GOLD analysis project Ga0131853, IMG submission 92764) | Labiotermes labralis P1 segment gut microbial communities from Petit-Saut dam, French Guiana - Lab288 P1 (version 2) (version 2) | ecosystem: Host-associated > Arthropoda: Insects >...
CGGTCCTGTGCGAGACAGCGATTGTATTAAAGAGGCTGTGTGCATTCATACACGGAAGATTTTTGACTCTTGTAAGGACAAAGACTGCATTGAAGACTTGCGGTTTTATCCGACTGCTGAGTCCCAGCGATACATAGAAAACGCGGTAAGCGTACGTGCAAAGTCAGCGGAACTGCTCTACGTCACAACTGATGTGGAGGAGATCACCTTTAACCGCGGATTTTACACGGTAGACCTTCGGTACTATTACAAAATACGGGGAGAGGCCTTCCAGCTTGTAAATAGAAGCTGTCCGATCACAGGGCTTGCTGTGTTTGACAAGCGCGTGATTTTGTTCGGCAGCGAAGGCAGTGCGAAGATTTTCACATCAGATACCATCATCAGCGGTTTGGATGAGCATTGCCTTGCGAAAACAAATCTTCCGACGGCTGTTGTGGAAGCAGTCGATCCGATCATTTTAGGCATGAAAGTTGTGGATGTGTGTGACCATCACCGCTCTGACTGTGAAGTCACAGAGATCCCGTGCTGTATTCGTGCGGCATTTGGCTGTGAGCTCATGATGGGCGGCGATAGCCGCCGTGTGTATGTCACATTGGGACAGTTTTCTATCGTACGGCTAGAGCGTGATTCTCAGCTCCTTATGCCGGCTTATGATTACTGCTTGCCGGAGAAAGAATGTGTGGGATCTGGTGAAGATGATCCTTGCTCACTGTTCTCTAAGATCAGTTTCCCGGTGGACGAATTTTTCCCACCGGATACGATTGAAACATCGGATAACTACAGAGAAGCGAAAGCGACTTTGTATCGCTAAAGGTCACACACTCTATGCATCCCCTGATGGCAAAGGTACATTGGGGGATGTTTTTGCTTGCTATTCTATGCGCTAACTGGTATCATAAATATTAATCTAAAAAAGCTAGAGAGAGTTTGATTCAATGGAGGAAGGTAAAGATGAAGAAAAAATTATTAATCTTATTGTTAGCTGCGGTACTCGTCTTGTCCCTTGCGGCATGCGGCGGTGAGACATCAGTGGCACCGACACCGGAGCCGGAAGAACCAGAAGACACACGGAGTGTGATTGAAGTGTTCTTAGCTGAAAATAGCGAAATGATCCGCGGCATGGCAGACGTGATGACCGGAGGTATGGGTGATGGCAGTCGTATTGAGCTCGAAGCGGGGACTGGGAATGAGCTGATCTACAAATTCATTTTCGCAAGGGGGATGGATTTTGAAGATACAGAAGATGCATTTGAAGAAATCTTTATCAGCATGGGTCCATTTTTCGAAGACCTAGCAGATGAATTCCGCGCGGAATTGGAGCTGCCAAACATGCGCGTTACGGTTCGTTTCTATGATTATGACGGCAACTTGCTTGCCGATGAAAGTTTTGATAGTGTAGGTTAAGAGTCAAGTACTCCGCGTATTTGCAAATACAAAAATTAGAAGAGGTTAATGGATGAAAAAGATTTGGAAAAGTTCTTTGCTATTAGTCCTACTGTCCGTGTTCCTACTTATCGGTCTAGTCGGTTGTTCCAGTGAACCAGAGCCAGCCCCAACGCCAGAACCGACGTCGGCTATTGAAGTAACACCCGAGCCGGAAGAGATCGAAGAAGAGGAGCCTGAGGAAGAAGTCCCTACTGGTATGGATATCCACGGGGCGATCCATCGCATCGAGTATGGGGACAATGTGGTGTATCTATTCGGCAGCTTACACGCGGAACGCGGGGCTTGGTTCCCCTTGGCTGATGTGGTAGAAGAGGCCACGGAGCGGGCAGATGTTTTCGCAGCGGAGATTGATACATTTGACACAGAAGCAACAGCCGCGGCGCTTGAGGATGTACTTCTTTTGCCTGACGGACAAACTTGGGCAGACTTTTTGCCCCAAGAAGCATATGACCACCTTGTAGAGGTTATTGTAGCTTATGGAATTCCCTATGAAGAAGTGCGCTACATCAATCCTCATTTTCTGGTTTTTTCTGTCACAATGGATCTTGTGCAGAGTTTAGCAGAAGATCTTGCCATGGGCGGATTAGAAGAGGGGATTAGCGTAGACGGATATGTCATGAACATCGCCACAGAGCGAGGTCGCCCTGTGATCGGTTTAGAGACTGCCGAACAGCAGATGAACATCCTCTATATGCCGCCCCTTGATGTGATGGTAGATCACATTATGAGCTTTCTGCCGCCGGAAGAGATGCTAGCGGCGATCCAAGACAGCCCAGAGCCATCACTGGATGAGTTGGCAGACGCGTATGAGCAGAACGATTTAGCGGAACTTGCTGACATGTTTGCCCGCACCATGTCTCTGGAAGCGGTAGCGGAAATAGAAGGGGAAGCCGGTAGTCTCTGGCTGACCTACATGCGAGAGACGGTAATGAACTGGCGTTCCACCTATTATGCAATTGAGATCGCCCGGCTTTTGCAAGAGACAGAAGAGCCGACAACCTTCTTTGTGGTGGTAGGAGCATCTCATATCATCCGCTCTATGGGTGGTGAGGAGTTTACGGATATTGTGGAACAGCTCGGCTTCTTAGGTTTTGATGCTGTGCCGATTTGGTAGTACATAGCTACATCGAGAAGTGATTCCAAGAAGAAGTACGATGTCGTTCAGATTCGACATCATACTTCTTCTTTTTACCCTATACAAGATGCACAATAAGGTGAAACTTATTTAGTTAGGATTTCTAAAACCCACAATTGACTTTGCTGAGTTAAATCATTATAATTACTCTTATATCAATTTCGGGAAATGCCTGAGATTGCAAAGATTTTAACAGGAGGTAGAGGAAAATGACAAAGAAGTTTCGTGTTCTGTCCATGGTTTTGGTGGTAGTATTAGTCATTGGCTTATTTGCAGCTTGCAGAAATGAGCCAGCAGCTGGATCGGCAGGTGACGAGACGATTATTGTCGGCGTCCTTGCTCCTTTGACCGGGCCTGTCGCCCAGTTCGGCACGGCAGTTGAAGCCGGTGTCCAACTTTACACAGATCAGTTTAACGCAAGAGGCGGCGTACAGATTCAATTAGAGTGGTTTGACGAAGAGGGAAGCGCGGCTCTCGGTGTTGCTGGTTATCATGACTTGGTTGACCGCAATGCAACTGCGATCATCGGAGCCGTTACCAGTGGCGTTACTATGGCTGTTGTACCTCTCGCATTTGAAGACAATATGCCGATGATCTCTGCTACATCAACGCATCTGAATGTAACAGTTGACGCAGATACAGGCGCAGTGTTCACAAATATGTTCCGCTCTTGCTTCATTGACCCATTCCAAGGGTATGTGATGGCGAACTTCGCAGCACAAGAAGTCGGCGCACAGAGAGTCGCGATTCTATACAACAATGAAGTGGACTATTCCATCGGCTTGAAAGATGCCTTTGAACTGCAAGCCCAAGCCCTTGGCCTTGAGATCGTCGCAATTGAGCGTTTCCAAGACACCACAATTGACTTTACGCCCCAACTGGCAAACATCGCGGGTCAGAACCCAGACGCGCTCTTTATCCCTGCCTATTATCAAGACGTTGCCTTAATTGGACCACAGAGTGCAGGTGTGGGACTTGACACGGTTTTACTCGGCGCTGATGGTTGGGCGACCATTTTGGACTTTATGGATGACACATCCTCTGTTGAGGGGGCATACTTCCTCACAGGTTTCACGCCTGATATCGACGAACCGATTCTCCAGCGGTTTGTATCAGAATTTTATGATGCAACAGGGATGCAGCCAAACATGTTCGCAGCGCAAGCTTATGACGCGGCGATGATCTTGTTTGCGGCAATTGAGCGCGCGGTAGAAGCCGGATACACGGCGAACACGCCTGAGTTCAAAGCGGCTGTGATTGCAAACATGGCGGCGACTGATCTGACAGGTGTAACCGGGCATATCACATTTGACCAATACAACAACCCACAAAAGACGGCCATCATCCTACATATCGAAGGTGGACGCGAGACTTTCTGGGGTTATTTCTAAAAACAAATCTAATAAAAAAGGGAGAGCGGCTTTTTAGCTGATCTCCCTTTGCGCGGATTTAGACACAGCGAGAAGAGGGTGGTATAGTGTGTTAGTTGTTTCTCAAATTATCAACGGACTTCAATTGGGCTCGATCTACGCCTTGGTTGCCTTGGGGTATAGCATGGTGTATGGGATTGTAAAGCTCCTAAACTTCGCCCATGGTGACATTATCATGGTGGGCGGATATATTGCGTTGTTCTCCCTGACGGCATTTAATTTCCCGCCAGTTGTTGCGGCTTTGATTACAGTGGCGGGCTGTACGCTTTTGGCGATTATCATCGAAAAGCTTGCCTATACGCCTTTGCGGACGGCACCACGGCTCTCGCTTCTCATTACGGCCATTGGTGTTTCTATTCTGCTGCAAAACTTGGCGCAGCTTTTATTCTCAGCGGACGGCATGTCTTTCCCAGCAAGCCGCCTGCTTCCAACAGGGACAATGTTCTATATTGGTGATGTAGCTGTCTCTTATGTAGCAATTGTGACTTTGGTTGCGTCCATTCTTTCCATGACTCTGCTCACGATCTTGGTTCAGAAGACGAAGTTCGGCAAAGCCATGCGGGCTGTGAGTGAGGATACGGGAGCGGCACAGCTCATGGGGATTAATGTCAATCACATTATCACCTTCACTTTTGCGGTGGGGGCTGCCCTTGCCGGTGTGGGTGCGCTGCTTTACAGTGTGCGCTTCCCCCTCATTATGCCGACAATCGGCGCTATGCTGGGACTAAAGGCCTTTGTCGCGGCGGTTCTCGGTGGCATCGGATCTATCCCGGGGGCGATGATTGGCGGGTATATCATTGCATTTTTGGAGGTGCTTGTCATCTCCATCGGGCTGTCTCAATGGACAGACGGCGCGGTATTTGTGATTCTCATTTTGGTACTCATGGTGCGGCCTACGGGGATTATGGGTCGTACGATGATGGAAAAGGTATAGGGGGTGGGCTTAATGAAACGATTTTCCATTCCTATGCCGGCGCGGTATGCGATCAATACGGCGCTCCTAGTACTTTTTCTGATTGTGGGTCAACTCGTGATGGGAAGCGGCATCTTGCCGCGGGCGCATAGCAACAATATCATTCAGGTTGGTTTCTTTATCATTTTGGCAGTGTCTTTGAATCTGTCTACCGGTTATTTGGGGCAGCTTCCTTTGGGACATGCCGGCTTCATGGCTGTGGGTGCCTACACAGGTGCCATTTTCTGGCGGAGTGCGATATTACCCGGCTATGCTTCTGTCGCAGTGGGGCTATTCCTCGCAGGCGTAGTGGCGGCGGTCTTTGGTATTATCATCGGTATCCCGGCGCTCCGGCTCAGAGGAGACTATCTTGCGATTATTACCCTCGGTTTTGGGGAGATCATCCGTGTACTCATTAACAACATACCCGGGATCACAGGCGGCGCACAGGGTCTCCTCGGGATTCCCCGATACTCTTCCTTTATTGTGGTATATATCTGTGTGATACTCGCCTGCGCTGTGATTCATACCCTGATGAAGAGCAGACACGGCCGGGCTATTTTATCCATTCGAGAGAATGAGATTGCTTCTGAAAGCTGCGGGATTCAGACAACCTATTATAAGGTCATGGCCTTTGCGGTATCCGCCTTTTTTGCAGGGGTTGCAGGTGCGCTCTTTGCGGGGAACCTCGGAATCTTGGTACCGGGTGAGTTTGACTTCATGACGAGTATTAACATCCTCATGATTGTGGTACTGGGCGGCATGGGATCGATGGCAGGTTCTGTCATCGCGGCAGCGATTTTAACAAGTCTCCCGGTTTTGATGCAGGGACTTGCCCAGTATCGGATGATTATCTATGCTCTCATGCTCATTATTGTGATGATCTTCAAGCCATCGGGACTTCTTGGTACCTATGATTTCTCTCTCTCCAGATTATTGGAGCGATTCATCCGTTGGGCGAGAGCTGGTAAGACTGAAAAGGGAGGTGATCGGAATGGCAAAGCGTGATCCCAGAGCGCCCATGCTTCCGGAGCGTGACTTGACACGCCGTCCTGTTATGGAGTGTGTAGGTCTTGGCATTGACTTCGGCGGCCTCACTGCTGTAGATGACTTTAACATCACCATCGGCCCAACCGAGATATGTGGTCTCATTGGCCCCAATGGTGCAGGGAAGACGACGATTTTTAACCTCCTTACAAAAGTGTATCAGCCCACCCGTGGATCGATTTATCTAGAGGGTAAGGATACGAAGAGTATGAATACCATCCAAGCCAACCGAGCGGGGCTTGCGCGGACATTTCAGAATATTCGGCTCTTCCGCAACCTTACGGTGCTTGAGAATGTGCTGGTTGGCTTGCATAATGAGATGGACTACCGCCTAGGCGGTGCGATCTTCCGCTTGCCCTCTTATTGGCGTGCGGAGCGAATTGCGAAAGAGCGGGCTTTGGAGCTTCTTTCCATTTTTGATATGCAAGATGTAGCGGAGAGCAAGGCTGGGAGCCTTCCATACGGATCCCAGCGGCGGCTTGAGATCGTGCGGGCGCTTGCGACGAATCCTGCGGTGCTGCTCCTAGACGAGCCGGCAGCGGGTATGAATCCCAATGAGACAGTGGACTTGATGGAGAACATCAAGAAGATCCAAGAGATGTTCCAGATTGCCATTATGCTCATTGAGCATGACATGCATTTGGTCATGAACATCTGCGAGGGTGTCGCGGTGCTGAACTATGGGCGTCTGATTGCAAAAGGCACCCCCCAAGAGATTCAGAATGACCCCAGAGTAATTGAGGCATACCTCGGTTCAGGAGGTGGGGCACATGCTTAAGGTATCAACTATGAACGTCTATTACGGCAATATTCATGCAGTAAAAGACATTAACTTTGAAGTTGCACAGGGTGAAGTTGTAACCTTGATTGGTGCAAACGGCGCCGGGAAGAGTACGATTTTGAAGACGATATCCGGACTTTTACGCAGCAAAACGGGATCGATTTCCTTTGCTGGGGAAGAGATTGGGAACACCGTCTCTCATGCGGTTGTCAAAAAAGGCCTCGCCCATGTACCGGAAGGACGGCGGGTGTTTTTGCAGATGTCTGTGCAGGAAAACCTAGAGATGGGGAACTATACCCAGCCTATGACGAGCATGCAGGAGCGGATGGAGCAGGTCTATGACAAGTTCCCACGTCTGAAAGAAAGACGGCGGCAACAGGCAGGGACACTTTCCGGCGGGGAGCAGCAAATGCTTGCCATGGGCAGAGCCCTCATGTCCCGTCCAAAACTGCTTATGTTAGATGAGCCCTCTATGGGTCTTGCGCCTCTGCTGGTAGAGCAGATTTTTGAGATTATTCAAGAACTCCACCGTGCAGGCGTGACCATTCTCTTGGTCGAGCAAAACGCCCATATGGCGCTTACTGTGGCAAATCGGGGCTATGTACTTGAAACAGGCCGCATTGTCCTTGCCGATGACGCAAAGGCGCTCCTCGCAAATGACGCTGTACGGAAAGCGTATCTGGGCGGGTAGAAGAGGTAAGTTGATCGAATTAAAATCACTGTCTAACTTGTGTTTAGGCAGTGGTTTTTTCTATGTTGTGCCTTTGGAATAGGTGCAGGCAAATCGCATTGTAGGGGCGACCGCCCTCGGTCGCCCCTACATGCCGATCAATGCAATTGCTGTCACTGCGGGCGAACACAGTTTGCCCCTACAAAGCGAACAAAGGACTAGCAAAAGAGAATGGGGTATGATATACTAAACCCTGAATGTTACCCTGAAAGGTGATTGCGATGCGCAGAAATGCTGTTTATGCCTTTGTGATGCTGACCTTCATATGGCTGATTTTGGTAGAGAGCTTCTCGCCATTTGCCATTGGAAGCGGTGTTTTGGTTAGTCTGATTTGCTTGCTGTTTTGCCGGAAGTTTCTTCCCTTGGAGCCGATTCGGGATGTGCGGTTTTCGCGGCTTTTGCTATATCCCTTCTATTTGATTAAGGAAATTTATGTACAGGGATTTTGCTTAATCAAGATGATTCTGTTTGCTGATGTACGTGTGGACATGGTGGACGTGCAAACAGAACTCAAAAGTGACTTTTTGCGTGCGATCCTCATGGCTTCGATCACCATGACCCCTGGCTCTATTACACTGGGACTGGAAGAGAAAACCTTGACGGCAATCAATCTCAGCAATGCGAAAGATCCACCCGAGAGTGCCTATCAGGCGATAGAAAAACAACGAGCAGATATGGAACGAAGGCTCATTCGGGCGCAGAAGTAAGGAGTTAAGTGACCTATGTATGTGATATGGATCATGCTGGCTTTTTTATTGCTCTATCTTGCAATGGCGATCAAAGGGCCATCGGTTTGGGATAGGCTTCTCGGGATGGAGCTTACGTCTTCGAAGATTATCCTACTCATTGTCCTCTTTGCTTCTTTGCGTGATACCTCGTATTTTTTGGACTATGCCTTTATTTATGTTCTCTTTAGCTTTATGGGAACGATTTTTATCACCCTTTTCTGGAGTAAGCGGCAAAAGCAGAGGAGGGATAAATGATGCGGATTGTAGGCGAAATACTTATCATTCTGGGGCTAGTATTCATGCTCTTCGGTGTGATCGGACTCTTTAAGTTCCGGCGTTTCTATCCGCGGATTTTGATTGCGGCAAAGATTGATACAGTGGGGCTCATCACGATATTTATGGGCGTTGCGGTTCGGCATGGATTTTCGTTTTTCACCTTCCGGGTACTTCTTCTTTTGGGACTCGTTCTCATAACGAACCCGATGACGGCATACATTATTGCACGTTTTGCCAATTTGAGCGGATATAAACCGGAGTCAGGCGAGATAAACAGCAACACGACAAACGACCAAGAAATGTAAGCGGTCTAGGAGATAGTTTTAGTTATGGAATACGCACTGCTTTCTTTATTAATTATACTGGCGCTGTGCATTTTGAGAGAGTCGCGCAATGTTGTGATGATTATTTATCTGTGTATTTTCTCTCTGATGGCGTCTGTCATATATTTCGTCTTTGGCTCACCGGATGTGGCGATGGCAGAGGCTGCGATTGGGGCTTTTACAACGATTTTCTTTGTAATCTGCTTTGAGAAGTATCACGATTTAAAGCTGGAAGAATCCCCTTCTCCAGAGCGTTTGCGTTATAAAGTGCGAAAGCTCAGAAAATACATAGCGCCTCTTGGATTTACGGCGCTTTTGTTTGGTTTGGTTTTATACTTTATACCATCCGGTGAGACGAATACTTACCTCAAAGACCAATATCTTTCCCAGTTTATGTATGACATTGGCGGAGAGAATGCGGTCACGGCGATTTATCTTGGATACCGGGTATATGACACCTTGTTTGAAGCCCTTGTTTTGATTGTAAGCGTGATTGCGGTTACCCACATGTCTTATTCCAGCGATGAGACGGTGTTAGATGGGAAGCATAGCGATGTGGAGCGCAGTGTGCTTGTCCATGCTGTGGTTCGTGTGGTCTCTGTTGTGATTTTAGTCTTTGGTGTGTATCTGATTACCCATGGGCATATCTCAGCCGGGGGCGGATTCCAGGGCGGGCTCTTTATTGCGGCTTTCTTTGTCTGCCGATACTTGGTTTATAATATCTTTGATCTGCCAGTTGCGAAGATTTTACGGGTGGAGGAGTTCATTTTCTCCTTTACTGTCCTCGTTGTCATACTCGTCATTTTCGTCGGCGCCATGGATTATTTACCGCCGATTTTCCAAGATGTGTATATGGTTGTGATGAACCTCTTGATCGGTACAAAAGTGGGCTGCGGGTTTATCATTTTGTTCTATCGCTACATGGCAATTGAAAGGAGGTAGCGGCTAGTGAATTTACTTGAAATTTTGACGTTGGTATTATTCTTCATCAGTTTTTACGGCCTCATTACAAGCCGCAAGATGATAAAATCTGTTGTGTGCAGTATGCTCATGCAGACCGCTGTCATCGTGTTCTTCCTCGGACAAGGCTTCCGGAGCGGTATTCGACCGCCCATTGGAGAGTATTTTGAGGCCCTTGAATACGTGGCAGACCCGCTGCCGCAGGCGCTTATGATTACGGCGATTGTCATTGGGGTTGCTGTGGTTACCATTAGTATTACCATGTTAATGTCACTCTTTCGAACCTATAAAACGACTGACTGGGACGTGGCACAACGCATGAGTATGGAGTAAAGAGATGCTGATCTATTTTGTTCTGGTTCCGATTCTAATTGCAATTTTCCTCTTCCTGTTTCCTGCATATAAAGTGGCGAAGCTCTTAGCTTCTTTGGCTCAAGGGGCGCTTCTATGGGCGGCGGTTCGCCTGTTCCTTGAAAGCAGAGGAGGGGATATCCTCACCAATGCGGGGAATTATAGCGGTTTCTTGGGGATTACACTGCGTGCCGATACCCTCTCGGCGATTTTTGTGATGCTGACGGTGTTTATCTTCTTGATTGTGACGATCTACAGCTTTCACGATCAAAATAGCCGTCTGTTTTTATTCCTTCTGTTCACCTTAGAGGGGGCTTTAATCGGGCTTTTCCTCACACAGGATCTGTTTAACATCTTCGTCTTGGCAGAGGTTGCGTCTGTTGTGGCGGCGGTTCTCTTGATGTACAACAGACGGAGCCGTTCCATGTATGATGGTTTGGTTTATCTCATGGTAAACGTGATCGTGATGCAGTTTTACCTGCTTGGTTTGGGCTATCTCTACAGGCTGACCGGTGTGTTCGATATGGAACGGGCGGCCCTTGCGATTTCAACCTTGGATCAATCCCAGTTGGTCTTGCCCTTTTCACTGGTTATGCTTGCGGTTGCGTCTAAGTGCGGGCTTTTGCCCTTGTTTACCTTCTTGCCGAAAATACATAGCCTGCCCCAGGCGCCGGCCTCTGTGGGTGCGCTTTTATCCGGTCTTCAGGTGAAGGCGGGTTTGTATCTATTTTTGCGTTTCCGGGAGATGTTCGCGCCCATGGATGCCTCACAAGTGTTCCTTGTGATTGGCGCTCTGACGGCTCTGTTTGGCGTGGTGCTTGCCTTGTCGCAGTCGAATATCAAGCAGATGCTTGCATATAGCACCATTGCACAGGTGGGATTGATCTTGATGGGTTTGAACCTAGATGGCGCTTATGCCTTCTTTGGCAGTGTGTATCATATGATCGGGCATGCGATCGCAAAGGTGGTGCTCTTCCTCGGTGCAGGGCTTGTGACCTTTGTGTATGGCACAGGGAATATGGCGGAGATTCGCGGCGTGTTTCGGCGGATGCCTGCGGTTGGAATCGGGACAATTCTTGCGATTTCAGGGATCACAGGCGCACCGTTTTTCAGTGGAAATATCTCCAAGTATTTCATGATGGCGGATGTAAGCTTCCCCTTCTTTGCGCTCATGGTGCTGATTAACTTGGGGACAATTATCGTATTTATCAAATACGCTCAAATCCTGTTCGGAAAGCCTCCGCGAGAAGAGAAGCCGCAAGCTGTAGACAGATTCAAGCAAGCTTCTGTTCTCTTTGTGAGTGTGTTGTGCCTGATAGGTGGTGTCTTTGGACAGGCGGCGATGCGTCTTTTGTTTGGCGTAGATCTTGTGATCAGCTTTGGGGGCTTTTTGGAAAAGACACTGATCCTTGCAGGGAGCTGGATTATGGGCTTTTTGGTTGTACGTTACCTCATCCCACGCTATCGGGAGCCGCTTTATCGTTTGGGACGTTTGGATTTGAGTTTCCGAAAAATTTGTATCTCCATCGGCGGATTTTTTGCTTTGTCCTTGGTGGTGTTTGGGTTTTTGCTTTGATATACTATTAGAAACGCTTAGGGGAGTGCATAAATGGGGAGATCTGATGGGAAGCTGGTGAAAAATATACCAGCTCTAGACCGTGTTATTCCGCACATTATGAGCAAGCGGTATGATGCGACAAATTTCTGCAAGGTTGAGTTTGACATGGGGAATTTGCAGAAATTTCTGCGAGAGCTCCGTATAGAGGGACATCCGGTTGGTGTGATGGACGCAGTGATTACGGCATTTGCGCGCTTGCTCCAAAAGACACCGGAGCTGAATCGCTTTATTGCGAATAAGAAGATCTATCAGCGCAATCATGTCTGTGTATCTTTCGTAATCCTCAAACGTGCGGAAGAGGCGATGGAAGAGAGTGCGATTAAGGTGTATATTGAGCCGGAAGATGATCTCTTGATGATTTCGCAGAAGGTTCGGACAGCCATTGCGGAGAATGAGAATATTCAGGCAGAGAATGCGATGGATCGTTTTGTCAATAAGCTCATGTCTTTGCCGCTTTTGCCGGGATTTTTAGTCGGACTCATCAAGTTTGCAGATCGGCGGGGGATTTTACCCCGGAAGATTATTGATCTCAGTCCCTTCCACACGTCCATGTTTATCTCAAACCTTGCGTCCATTCAGATGGATGCGGTGTATCATCATCTGTATGACTTTGGGACAACGAGTCTTTTTGTCACAATGGGGAAACCGAACCGCATTTCTGACAAAGACGGCGATGTGAAGCGCACGATGTCTCTCGGGGTTTCCATTGATGAGCGAATTTGCCCGGGGGCTGTGTGGGCGAAGGCTTTGTATGAGTTTAAGCGGAATTTGGAAAAGCCGGAACGGCTTTTGAATGAGCAGCCTGTAGAGAAAGTAGAACAAGAGGTAGAAGAGTCAGTGGCGCTGTATCGATAGCTATCAATCAAAATACGCCAGCAGAGGGTAAATTCTGCTGGCGTATCTTTATGATTCAGACGATCAGGTTGTCGCACCGATGCGTAGTGCGGCATATACCAACACACGTACGTTTCGGTCTCCATCGCTGGTGCAGGTGGATAGGAGCAGAATCCGGCTGGTGTCTGCCGGTGCGGCACTGAACAGCTCTACTGTGGCAGCATAGTTGAAATCAAGGGTATACACCGGATCCCAGGCCGACATCCGCCGGGCGTAAAAAATTTTGTATACCAGCGTTTCGCCGTCTGCTGTCACAATCATAATCTCAGGATGATCACTTAAAAATGCAGGATCCAAAAACTTCGGCAGGGAAGCGAACATGGAGCCGTCTCTCATGTTGTGTCCATGGAGCATGGTGATTGGTGTATCAAAGGTGTTCCTAGCGCGGTAATCCATAAATATGGCTCCGGCAGGATTCCGCTCGCCATTGAAGGTGGTTGTTAAATACAGCGCATTATCTTGCCCCTGCACGACAGGATAGCTCACCGAGGTTCCTTCAATTGAAATCCAACCCACGAAATCTGGATTGATTGCGATGAAAGCGCTCATGTCTAACAGATCGGGCAGATCTTCAGGAGGCGGTTCCACAATGTGAGGCAAATTCTCAGCCGGGGCTTCAACCTGAAGCTCGAAGTCCCGGCGCAGTTCATTGTATTCACTCCGGGCAGCAATGTCATCTCGCCAGCCCATCCATAGAGATCTGGAAGCGAACACAACTAACAAGAGTCCTGCCAGAAATATCACGAAGGGCAAAACCCGCCGCCATGTTGGCTTTCGTTTTTCTACTCGTTTTCCCATACGTACCTCTATGTTACAGATGTTTGCCCTGATGGGAGCGTTTCTTTATAAACCAGTATACAGCAACACCGCTCATGCTGCCAAGACCGATAATCAACAGAATGATAAAGAGTACTGTCTGCCGATCGTCACCTGTTGGCGGGGACGCAGATGGTGGTGGCGTTGGTGAAGGTGTGGGTGAGGGAGACGGGGATGGCGAAGGTGAGGGAGAAGGTGAAGGTGAAGGTGAAGGTGAGGGAGAAGGTGAAGGTGAAGGTGAAGGTGAAGGTGAAGGTGATGGGGACGGTGATGGCGTAGGCGGCAGAGGAGGTGTCGGTGTTGGAGGAGGAGTTGGCGGCGTTGTGGGTGGCGGCGTTGGCGCGATCGCCTCGTAACTGTTCACAATTCTGACGATGATATCATCCCCATAGTCTGCAATGGTGACAGTAAGGAAGGGGGGATTATTCACGGTAGTCGTCGGGCCGCCCGGCGTCAATGTTGGAGTGGTGTCACCTAAATTCATTTCTGTCCATGCGACACCAAGGAAGTTAAACCCGGACACCAAATGATTGAACTCACTGATATCGTAATCGCCGAAAGCAAGTTCGGTCAAGATAACTCCAGCGGGTGCGGTAACAGTAGCAAGATCTAGCTCGATTTCATATCGGTTTGTTGTGGTATTTAGTTCCCAGCGCGGGTCATTTTCATTGGGATTGATAGCTAATCCCGCTTCCGGCATTGGGCCTTCAATCAAGATATAGAAATTCGGATTTGGAGGTGTGGTACCGAGTCCTTGGAATGACTTCCTCAGCCTGATCCCGGGTAAATCACCTGTTGGAAGGGCGGTGATATATTCGTTGATGAAATCAACACTTGCAGGCTGTGTCTGTCCAGTTGTGATCGTGCCGACTCCGATCTGGGACGGTGTGATGTAAAAATATCCATCCATAGGGCCGCCGGATTTTATGACAGAATAAGTTCCTATGGGCAGAGTCAGAGGGGTAGCTAGTCTATATCTGTTTAATGTGCCGTCCCAGACAAAGGCAGGGTTTAAGGCGCCGCTGATCACAAAAGGTATCTCAAGTGTGGTGCCGTCTAAGAGCATAATTGTGAAAACAAGCGGATATGTTGTGGAGAGATTGCTTGGGTCTATCTGCTCTCCGACACCGTCGATGAGAAAGGCCTTTGTGAGCATTAATTCACCTACCGGCAGCTCTAAGCGGCCGTTGTTGCCGAGCCATTGCAGGTAGACAAGGTCTTCGTCGTAGTCAAAGGAACGGAAGAAGGACACATGGGGTGCTGTTAGAGTCGTATTTGGCTGTTTCATCACAGTATTTCTTAGATCGAGAATCGTCATCGCGGCAGCATCGGGTTGATAGAAGGGATTATCCGGATTGGGTTCATAAAAAGTTAAAGTGACGTTGTCTGTGACTCCTGCCGCATTTTGCCAGCGATTTGAAAAGAAGGAGATTGTAGAAGAACTGCTGGCGGGAGCCAATGTTCCGCTGGCAAGGTCAGCAAGAACGCGGGCTTGATTTAGTCCCACGGTATACGTTACTTGAATCGGCAGAATGTTCCCGCTGACGGCACCAGTACTGGGATCGACTGTGCGCACGGGAATGAGACTTGCAGGGATGTACCACCGAATGATCTGATCTCCGACAACTAAGTCCCGCTCTGTAGAAATCTGTGCGCCTGTGGGAGAGGCGGCTAAATCAAAAATCTCGGTAAAGGTGCCGTCTTGCAGTACGGTGACAACATGGAATGCCGCATACATCAGATCGGTGGGATTTGTAGCAGGGGGCGTAATCGTGAGACTGTTTACCGGGCCGGTTAAGGGAAATATCTCTACCATGGCATAGGCACCAGATGGTGGAGTGCTTGTAGCGGGGTCAAAGCCGGGTGTAATGTTGGCTACAAAGTTCCTGTTTTCATCTGCAAAATATCTGACGCTACTAGTAAAACCGGCATCGATGCTGGCTTGCACCAGTGCCGTTACTTGTGGTGCAGTCATAGTGCCCGGTGTGCCATAGTTCATCTGGTAGAGCAGAATATTTTCGTAGGCACTCCGCACGGTTGCATTCGTAAGATTGACTGTAGCTCCGGTAACAGAACCAGCACCGCCGACGATACCGGGGAACTGCAAGGAGGGAGTACCTCTAAATTGCATATATTCACCCAGCACATCAGAGAAGACCAGCCAACCGCCTGTATTTGGATCTCCGCCGACAATATTCGTGATATTCGTGTTGCCCTGTTGTTGGATGCCGGATGTGATGGAATCGAAGGCGTTTTGCAGATCAGACGCACTTGTAGCGGAGAAATAGCCGGTGGCATAGTTCAGTTGTGGTGTACCTAAGGTGATGGGAGCGGCAGCGGCAGGAGTCACAGTTGTAGATAAGTATGTAGATCCCGACAGAGGGGCTGCGTAGAAGGTAATCGAGCTGCCGCCGGCGAAGTTGTTTAGCAGGGTTCCCATTGTTGGAGTCGTTGTACCAGCCGGATAGGATGGTATGACTAGATTTGCGTTGATTTGAGAGCCAGTAGCCGGAGGATTTGTGCCAAAGGGGTTCATCGCCGCATTGACAAGAGTATTGCCAGCAGCGCCTAGGCTGATGGTATAGAAGCCCACGGAAGGGGGCGGTTGACTTGGTGCCGCAGGAGCGGTGATGGTGCCGAGAGCGTTCCAGCCAGAGGGGAAATAGGCGTTTTGTACAGTTTGTTTTTGATAGGAAGCTGTCAGCACGGTCAGCAGAGCGAGACCCAGTTCGGCAGTTGAGCCGGTGCCGCGGTCGTGTCCGCCTGTGAGGGAGGCAAAGGGTGTACTCCAGCCATAGGTAGGCTCGCCATCTGTCATGAGAATGATATTCGGTCTGCGGGTGACGGTGACATCACCTGCAGGATTGCCCAAGGAATCTGTGATAGGTACGACAGCTGTAGATGAGGCGGCGCCAACAGTGTTCAAAATCTGCGCCCCTGCGTAGATGCCTTGTTGCGTAGGCGTTCCGCCTGTGACAGTTACGTTTGAGGTTACGATCGCGCCCCCGGAGCCGGCTTCAACTGATGCAACAACTTGTACATTCGTCGAGGTGGACAGATAGAAAAATCCATTGGTTCCCGGCGTATAACGGCCGAGAGCTAGGAGAGGCTGTAGCATAGTGGTGCCGCTAAAGGGTACCACAGCAATTCTGTTTTGCGGGTTTGCCTCTAATAGAATGCCAATGGCTTCATTTAGGGCATCAACCAGCACGGCGATTCGCGTGCGTGCGGGACTGGTGCCTGCAACCGTATTACTTGCCATGCTACCGGATACATCAATGATAAACACAGTGTCTGCCGGAATGGCATAGCCCGATGTATTGGGGATGGACTGGCTCAAAGCGGAGAGGGTGACTGAAAAGTCATCCGTGTCTGAACCCGCACTCACGCTCTTGTCTGTCCATATGCGCCCATTCTGTGATGGCACATTTGTCCAGCCCATGGCGGTTGAAGTGTTTGGATCAACAACCCGCTCGGAAATGGTCAGCAATGAAGACGCTGGAACAATTCCACTAGTGGCTGATGGTGTGGCGCCCACGAGAGCGAGGGCTGAACATAAGATCGCAATAGCTAACAACAGACTCAGAACTTTCTTGTAGGGGCTCCTTCTCAGACTCTTACGGCGCATAATAGGCACCCTCCCTTGAAATTTTCCGTTTATTAACATTTTTATTAATTATTCTGAAAAATCATGTACCTTGCAAAAAATCATTTTTTAGCGAAAAAGCTGATTTCTTAATGGATATGTTAATATTTTCTTTTAAAATGCCGAATGCGAATGGGGGGAACTTTCCCATTCGCATTCACATAATTTTCACTCGTACTATATCATAGTTCCCTTTATTGTGCAAGGGTTTTGCCCATAAAAAGGCTAGGGTGTATAGATCATATTTCGTGAACGCTACGCTGAAGAAACCATGTTCCTGTCCTTGCTTTTTTAGCAAAAAGAATGTACAATATAGGCGATCAAAAGTAAATTTAATAAATGAACCAAAAGGAAACAAGATGAAACTCAAACACCTACCTAACGCCATCACAATTTCAAGGATGATTCTGACCCTTAGCCTGATCTTCATCACGCCGCTTTCTCCTGCGAGCATCTTTATCTTTCTCCTCGCCGGCGCGACCGACATGGTTGACGGAAAACTAGCCCGTAGCATTAAGGATGCCCGCAGTGAACTGGGTGCAGAGCTTGATAGTATCGCTGATATGCTTATGGTCATCGTCACAGTCTTCTTCATTATGCCAGCTATGAACCTGTGGCCTTGGCTGTGGTATGGCATTCTGCTTGCCCTCGGGTTTAAGCTCATGTCCGCAGTGCCTGGTCTTGTGAAACATCGCAAAGTATTTTTCTTACATACGATCGCAAATAAGGTATTGGCGATGATCCTGTTTATCGGGGCTATTTTGTATTTTATCTTTGGGGGACATACAGCTGTAAACGCATATATCGTATTTTTGTTGGTGGCTGTGTTTGTTATAACGCTTGAAGAGATGATCATCATTAGCTTGCTTGATTATCCGAATAAGGATATTAAGGGCTTTTGGCATGTGAAGCGGGTGAATGAGGAGTATAGGAGAACAATGGCTGCTATAGGTTCTCAGAAGTAGTAACAATATGGAGGGCGGCGAAATGGAAGAGAAACTATTTACAGGCTGTAGTCATGTCGGAATTTTCGTGACTGATCGGGAAAAGGCCATAGAATTCTATGAGCGTGTGCTGGGCTTTCAGTTGCTATTTCGTGTCGATAATGAAGCGGACGGGCTTTTGATTGCGATGCTTCAATTGGGGAATTGTACTGTTGAACTCTTACAATCGCCTGAAGAGGCGGGGACATTGCCGCCGCAATGCGCACGGGGGAATATTGTTCCAAGCGCCAGTGCTACACCAAACCATCTTGCGCTTACCGTTACGGATATAGAGAAAGCGATGGAACGGATCTCAGCCTTTGGATGTAGGTTTGAAACTGAGACAGTCTATAATGTGCCTAACTTTGGCAGCACGGACCGAGATTTGAAGGTGATCTTTTTCAGCGGGCCGAACGGTGAACGGATTGAATTGGTGGAGGAGATCTGGAAGTAGTTTCGGGATGGAAAAGCAAACAGAAAAGACATAGCAAAAGCCGTCGATTCTCATCGACGGCTTTTTTGTATAAACAGTATCCAATCAAATTAACTGTGGGTGTGTTCCTTGAAAACGTGTTTTAACACGGAGACGGTGGTTTGAATGTCCTCAACTTGGTCAGGCAATTCATCGAGGCGTTCGAGCCTATCAACTATCCCGCTGTGGCCTTCGGATAAGAGCTGGATTCTGGGCAAAATTACATTTTCTTGTGTAATTTCAATTCTAGTTACACGCTCTTTGATCTCTTGTATGTCCGCCTTGGCTTCCTGTAGACCCAATTTGATTTCTTGTATGTCCACCTTGGCTTCTTGTAGGCCCGCCTTGGTTTCCTGTAGACCTGATTTGACTTCTTGCAGATCTGATTTAACCCCCTGCATATCCACCTTCAAGGGCTCTAGCTTACTGTCCATCATTTGCCCGATGGCTTGCAGATCTTCTTTTGTTAGTGCCACATTGATCAACCTCCTATCCAAATTCAGTATATCAGCTATTGAGGTAGAGTGCAATGGGTTTTTCCTTGGTTAGGATCAAAACCTACTCGTCTTCCGCATCAGCAGAGCTCGGTTCCGGCACCACAGGAGCCTGTACCCGAGGTGCCGGATTTGCCGGTGGACGCATACCTTGAATGTCATCAAAGTTGAACATCATCCCCGTGCCGTCACCAGCCATAAAGATTGGCATAACGCCATTCCAGCGCTCAATCCACATCGCCATCAGGTTTGTATCCGTCAGTTCAGCAGCCTGATAACGAAGAACGTCAGCTTGCGCACGGGCCATCACTCTTTCGGCTTCCGCTTCGTGACGAGATCTCTCCAAATCCTGATAGGCTCTCAAGGCATTCTGTTCCGCGATCCTGACCTGTTCGATGGCATTGCTAAATTCCTGTGAGAAATGAAAATCAACAATATTGAATCGTTCTAGTGTGAATCCACGCTCTGTAAAGGCAAGTTGCAATGCGGATGTAATATCAGCACTGACTCTGGCACGCTCTGTGATTAGTTCCTCGATTGCGTAACGTGCTGTAATATCTTTCAATGTTTCCTCTACAATCGGTCTCAGTATGATGCTTTCATATGCGATTCCGATTGTCCGAAACACATGGGCAGATGAATCGGGATTTAATTGATAGTTCACAATATAATTCATCCGGACTGCTTGTAGATCCCGTGTTACTGCCTCTGTGTGCATTTCCATTGCTACAGTTCGATTGTTCATGCGCTGAATTGTTTCAACAAATGGAATGCGAAAGGTAAGGCCCTCCTCGGCAGTTCCTGTTACACGTCCTGCGACCACGCGGACACCCGTGTGACCGGCGGGAACAATTGTAATGGAGGAAACTGCCGCAATGACTAGAATAACTGCTACAACAGCAGCTACAACCATTCTTCCAACACGGACTTCTCTCATTTTTCCCCCACCGTCTGTACCTGTTGATTTTTTGAACATAAATCATTCTCCTTGCTGTGTTTTTATTTATTATTCATATCCAAAGCAAAGAGCCTGCAAGCACTGAAGTTACAGGCTCTACTCTTTTTCAATGGTCTTGCTGGATAGCTGGTTACAACAAATGCACATACTGCATAATATAAGGCTGTTCGTTTATCCTTGTCGCCTTGCGCCACAAGCTCCGCAAGCGAGTTCTGTTGCAAAATTCTTTGAACTGCAGTATGGACAAGCCCACTTAGAATCTTCAGATTTATTTTCATGCGGTTTAAATCTTACGAATAAAATTCCATTTTCCAGTTGTTTGTAGCTGAAATCACCTGTTTCACCTTCACGAACAAGGGCATACTGCTCCTTGTCAACTGCAAACTTCTGTCGGCGGTTATTCGGAAATCCAAAAACAATGTAATATGAATGTTCTGTGCCTATAATCTCCACACCACTTACTGACTTTTCATGCAACTTAGAAATAACAGTTACAGATGCAGTTTTAATTGGGGCATTCTCAATCTTTCTTCTCTCTTCCGCCTTCTCTTTCGCTTCAGCTCTTTGTTTTTTCTTTGACTTGAGATAAACGATGAGGCCAACAGAGATGGTATATATGATCACAGGCCCATATGTGATAACATTACTCGGTTCAGTCCTGCTTCCATCACCTAATTGAAAGTTGGGGGCGAATACTAAATCACCTTTGAATGCGGTATCAATGATGACTCCCAAAAGTATCATGCCAAAGAAACCAATAACGACAAGTATGCCGATAATCAAATTTTTCATAAAGTAACCTCATGTTATAAATTCGCTGCAACCAATGCCAAACGTAATCATAGAGCAAAATCTATCATCAGTATTATATCAAAACGCGCTCAACAAAGCAACAATACCACACTATGCTATGCCTAGAACTAGTGTTGGTTGTATGTCGGAAAATGCTTATACTGTGAACTTAAAAAAATATTGCCCCATCATCCCAGACCGGGAATTGCCCCAAGATACACTAATATACAATTTATATTCCCCGGGTTCTAATAGATCAAAGAAAGTCTCAGTATATACTTGTTCCCACTCCTCTCTAGATTGACCGTGTGTTAAAAAAACCTCATCAGGATTGCCGGTATTTACCACTAATACTGTTACCCACTCGTCATCAATTCGCTTGCGGAAATGATAGCGTGGTCTGCGATATTGCTCACCTTCAACTATAATTTGAGGCTCTGATCCCAGCGGCATAGAAACCAAAGCTTCTAAAGCATCTTCGCAAAACATGCCTCCACCCCCACCAGCTATTGATCCATCTGGAGATCGGAATGAGTGATGATTTTCAAATCTTTCGTGTTCCTCCCCGTTGGAAACAAGAGCCACTCTGCGCACACTATTAGAGCAAGCTGTCAGGGTGATCATTAGCATGAGCAACGCTAGTAATGTAAGTGCCCTTTTTCCTTTTACACTTTTTTTAGTATTAGCCATGACACGCCTTCTTTCGCATTATATAAATTACCTTACATACATCATACCAAAACAAAAGCCATCGATTTTTATCGACGGCTTTTTCACTTGGTCGGAGTGCAGGGACTTGAACCCTGGGCCTCATGGTCCCGAACCATGCGCGATACCAAACTTCGCCACACCCCGATAACTGGATTTTATTATAAGTTTGAGATCATGCTTTGTCAAGGATGAAAATATGCGCCCAATCTGGTATACTATAGGAAGCAAATTTCCGGAAAGGGATCAAGTGTGAGAGATAAATTTTCAGTCTTAGAGACAGTGTTCGGATATAAAACCTTCCGCGGCGGACAGGAGCCTTTGGTAGAGGCCATTTTGTCCGGGCGGGACGCCTTGGGAATCATGCCGACGGGGGCAGGGAAGAGCCTTTGTTATCAGGTTCCGGCCCTGATTTTAGATGGAGTGACCATTGTGGTCTCACCGCTGATCTCCCTGATGAAAGATCAGGTACGAGCTTTGACTCAGGCAGGGGTACAGGCAGCCTTTTTGAATAGCTCCCTGACTTCAGCGCAACAGATGCAGGTATTTGAACGATTGGAACAGGGCCAGTATCAGCTTTTGTATGTTGCACCTGAACGGCTTTTGCATGAGCGGTTTTTGCAGGCAGTCTCTCGGCTACAAATCTCCCTTGTGGCAATAGATGAGGCACACTGCGTATCCCAGTGGGGACAAGATTTCCGGCCTAGTTACTTAGATGTGGGACGATTTATCACAGCACTCCCCAAACGCCCGACTGTTGCGGCCTTTACGGCGACTGCAACAGAGCGTGTGCGGCAGGATATAGAGGTGCTTTTGGGGCTCCGGGATCCATTTGGGATTACAACAGGCTTTGATCGGGAGAATCTGTATTTCGAGGTACAGCGTCCGGCGAACCGAATGGAGGCGGCGCTTCAATTCGTATGGAAGCGGCAGAATCAAAGCGGGGTTGTATATTGCTTGACCCGGAAAGAAGTGGAGCAGCTTTGTGAGCGGCTGCAAAAGCTTGGTATCAAAGCGACACGGTACCACGCAGGGCTCACAGATCTAGAGCGGCAAGAGAATCAAGAGGCCTTTCAGGCGGATGTGAGTCCGGTTATGGTAGCGACGAATGCCTTTGGGATGGGGATCGATAAATCAAACGTCTCCTATGTGCTCCACTGCGGGATGCCGAAGAATTTGGAGAGTTACTATCAAGAAGCGGGCCGCGCCGGACGGGACGGAGCGCCCGCTGCCTGTGTGCTCTATTACGCAGAGCGTGATATTGCGACGAATACCTTTTTCATTCAGAAAGAGAATGAAGCACAAAGAGAGATGGATCCTGCCCAGAGAGAGGAGATCTTCCAGCAGGACAAAGAGCGGCTCCGGCAGATGCTTGCCTATTGTAAAACAGCCAGTTGTCTGCGGCGGCATATCCTGCGTTATTTCGGAGAGACACCGGAATGGGAGGCCTGCGGCAACTGCTTTCTCTGCCAAAACACCTTTCAAGAGGTGGATATCACCACAGAAGCGCAAAAGATCCTCTCCTGTGTGAAGCGGATGAGAGAGCAATATGGAAAGCACACGGTAGCGGATACCCTCAAAGGAAAACTACCATCGCGGGTGCAGAGCTTTGGGCTGGAGCAGCTGAGTACATATGGGGTTTTAGAAAATCTGTCCAAGCGGCGGATTTTGGAGCTGATCGATATCCTAGTAGATATGGGATATTTAGAAGTGACAGCTTCAGACTTTGCCAAGGGACTACTGCCTCTTATGAAACTCGGTGAGGGCGCGCGGGCTGTCTTGTTTGATGGGGAAATTGTCATGACGCGGGTGTTGGAGCTGCCAGAGGAAGAAAAGCAAACCCGCACCAAACGCAAAGCGGCGGCTGATCTTGCGGACACAACACTCTTCGACAAACTCAAAGCTGTGCGGACACGACTTGCGCGAGAGCAGGGTGTGCCGCCCTATGTGGTATTTAGTGATGCGGCGCTTGTGGATATGAGTGAGAGACTGCCAAGATCAGAGGAAGCATTTTTGGAAGTCAGCGGTGTAGGACAGACGAAGCTTCAGCGCTATGGGACGGATTTCTTGAATGTGATCCGGGATCATGTGGGTGATCTTGGGACAGACGAGCCTGTGTCTACTCCGGCGGAAGTCTCCAAGCCCAAGTGGATGGACAGACTTCCAGAGCAGGGGAAGCCGATGAAAACATCAAAGCCAGCTACCTCAAAGCAGAACACTTGGGGTGTATATGCGGACGCCTTGCTGGAAGCGCAAGTCCTCGGTGGCATGACCTTGGCAGAGATTGCGGCAGAACATGAGCGACCTGAGGAAGATGTGCGTGAACGACTCCAAGAACTAGGGTACAGTGTAGATGACTGACGCAGAAAGGGTGATGGATTGTGGAAGTAGAATACGCACTTAGAGTCATAATCCGTCTGCTGGAGCGGATAAATCTAATCGCACTGATCCTAAGTGTTTTTATTGTATGGAACATCATAGTATTTGCCCTATTCGCTTGGGATAAACAGTGTGCGATCAAGCATAAAAGGCGAATTCCTGAAGGAGTTTTGATATGCTGTGCATTGCTAGGCGGGGGCATAGGTGCATATGTGGCAATGAAACTGTTTCGGCATAAGAGGAAACCGCTCAAATTCAAACTCTTAATCCCTTTGTCTATCTTGATTGCCTGTATCCCACTTGTACATGTAGCTCATGCTTTAACGCTAGATCGTATTGTGGTCTATCGGGAGATCCGCTTCTCCTCTGAAAACTGGCCGAGTGAGTTAGACGGATATCGCATCGGCTTTATGAGCGATTTTCATGCAATTACTTTAGAAGGTATGCAGGAAATAGCGGATGAACTTTCCGCCCGAGACTTAGATTTGCTTGTGCTTGGCGGTGATTTCTCTTCGGTTACAGATGGACGCTACCGTGAAACATTAGGTGTAATATCTACCATATACACAAGAGACGGTATATTCGGGGTAGAAGGAAACCACGATGATTATGTGCGCCTATTTGCAGCAAAAGAAGACTACGGTATTGTCCCTTTATCCAATAGCGGCAGCCACATTCGACCACATTTCTTTCTAGCAGGTGTAGAAGACTATTGGCTTCGCAGTCCCAACATAGGAGAAGCGATTGCCCATGCAAATGAGGAGGATTTTATTATCCTCATAACCCATAATCCTGACCTTACAATGAGCAGTGATACAAGCGAGATTGACTTAATTCTAAGCGGTCACACACATGGCGGACAAATCACGTTTTTTGGCTGGGCTTTTTATCTGTATAGGGGAAGTATAACAAATTATCATACAAGATTTGCCCGAGGCTGGTCGGAGTCCTATCACGGCGTGCCGGTATACACAAGTGTCGGGGTTGGGCCGGAGTATGAGTGGCCTCGGGTTTTTGCAAGACCGGAAGTGATCATATTCACGATGTACAGTGCATAGACCTAGGGATTGCGTTTTCATACAATTTATGGTACAATATCCTGTGATTTAGAGGTATGCGTCAAAGGGAGACATCCATGACAATTTTAGGCATCGACCCGGGGTATGCGACTGTTGGGTTTGGGATTATTCAAGGTGACCGGGCGCGGCAGCGGGTTGTACAATACGGTGCCATCCGTACCGAGGCTGGGGGAGCGCTTGCGCCGCGACTGAAGCAAATTTATCAGGATACTTGTTTGCTGATCGAACAGTTCTCACCGGATGTGATTGCCATTGAAGAGCTGTTCTTTAACACAAACGTCACAACAGGAATGGGCGTATCCCAAGCGCGGGGCGTATTACTCCTCGCGGGGGAGACTATGGGTGTGCCGCAGTTTGAATACACGCCGCTACAGGTGAAACAGGCCATCACAGGCTATGGCAGGGCGGAGAAAAAGCAGATGATGGAGATGGTACGGCGGCTTCTCGGTATGCAGCAGATCCCAAAGCCGGACGATGCGGCAGATGCCTTGGCGATTGCACTTTGTCATATGCGCAGTTCAACAAATCTACTGATGAAACATGGAGATGAGGGCGTATGTTCTACTACATAAGCGGCAAGGTTATCACAATGGACGGAAATCTCGCTGTGATTGACGTGTCAGGTGTCGGATATGGGATCCATACCACCAGCACCAGCCAGGCAGATTTGACCATTGGAGAGAGTGGCAAGCTTTATATCTACAATGTAATCCGAGAGGATTGCTTTGACCTCTACGGTTTCTCGACCCTAGGAGAAAAACGCTGTTTTGAGATGCTGATCGGCGTCTCCGGCGTGGGGCCAAAGGCGGCCTTGTCGATTTTATCTTCCAGCACACCGGAGAGTCTGGCGATGAGCATTTTGGCGGAGGATGAAAAGGCCATCATGGTAGCGCAGGGGATCGGCAAGAAGATCGCCCAGCGGGTGATTTTAGAACTCAAGGATAAAATGGCAAAGAGTGCGCCTGCTTTTGTCGGCGGAGGCGGAGCTATATCGGTTTCACCCCAGTCACTTGGCGGTGCCGGATTAGGATCAGAGGCAGCGGCCGCTCTGGCGGTGCTCGGGTATAGCCCAGCAGAGATTTCCTATGCCCTTCGGGACATTGATGCCGATAGCCTCTCCGTAGAAGAAGTAATTCGTCAGGCGCTGAAGTCGATGGCGCAGTAAGGGATGACATATGGGTATTGAATTCGGACAACAGGAAGAGAATACGCAGATTGTGACCACCAGCATCCAGCCGGAGGATGAGAGCGAGGGTTCTCTTCGTCCTCGGTCTTTGGCGGAGTATATCGGGCAATCCAAGGCGAAAGAGAATTTGGCAATCTTTATGGACGCCGCACGGGGTCGGGGGGAGCCCTTGGATCACGTCCTGCTCCACGGTCCCCCCGGACTTGGGAAGACGACTCTGGCTTCGATTATCGCCCATGAGATGGGGGTCAATCTGCGGATTACCTCAGCTCCGGCGATTGAAAAGCCAGGGGATTTGGCAGCGCTCCTCACAAACCTCGGCGAGAATGACATCTTGTTTGTAGATGAGATCCACCGTCTAAACCGGACAGCGGAAGAGATTCTCTACCCGGCCATGGAGGATTACGCCCTGGATATCATCATCGGCAAAGGCCCCTCAGCAAACTCGATCCGCCTGGACCTCCCGCGTTTTACCCTTGTAGGTGCGACAACGCGCTCGGGGCAGCTTACAGCCCCTCTCAGAGATCGTTTTGGAGTCATGCTCCGTTTGGAGCTCTACTCCACAGAAGATCTCTGCAAGATTGTCACCCGGAGTGCAGATATTTTAGGCGTCCCAATCGAGCCGGAGGGAGCTAGAGAGATTGCCTCCCGATCCCGGGGTACGCCGCGGATTGCGAACCGGATGCTCCGCCGTGTCAGAGACTTTGCAGAGGTAAAAGCAGATGGCATCATCACACGAGAGGTAGCAGATCATGCCCTCACAAGGCTAGAGGTAGATCATCTGGGTCTAGACGCCCTAGATCGGCGGATGCTCCACAGCATCATCGAACACTACGGCGGCGGCCCCGTCGGACTAGAGACATTGGCAGCTACGGTAGGGGAAGAGGCGATTACACTGGAAGATGTGTATGAGCCCTATCTCATGCAACAAGGCTTTTTGTCCCGGACACCCCGGGGCAGATGTGTGACCCAAAAGGCCTATCGCCATTTGGGACTCACCTACATGGGACAGCAAGAGCTAGAGATAGATTAGCCCCGATTTTCCTCCACGGAGGGGTGCCGCCAAAGGCGGCGGGGTGGTTCAGTATGTTCGCGCTATATTTGATATACTAATAAAGAGTACCCAAGTAAAGCCCCTAAGCCCATAAGGCTCCTTTTTCAAAGGAGCTGTCAGCGAAGCTGACTGAGGATTGCCCTTCCGCTTTCAACTAAAACACAAAAAATCGCTCTCGCAAAATAGAACTGAACAAAAAACGATTAAAAACAAGTGAAAAACGAGTGAAACAGAGAAAACACATCACTTTCATGAAGTGATCACAAAAAAACAAAAGGTGCAAAACGGTACAAAAAGGTCACTCTAAAGCATAAAAATAGGTCATATTCTGCTTAAGAAAGGATACGTTTATGGGAAAACTATTCGGAACAGACGGAATTCGCGGTATTGCAAACGAGGAACTAGACATTCATCTTGCGGTAAAAATAGGGCAAGCGGTCGGCATTGTCATGGGGGAAGAGGCGGAACGTGCGCCTGTGGTTGTGATTGGAAAAGATACACGCCTCTCTTCTGATATGCTAGACTCTGCCATTGTGGCGGGGCTTTGCGCCTCCGGGGCTGATGTGATGGTGCTTGGCGTAGTCCCCACACCGGCAGTTGCCTTTATCACGAAACAGTCTAAGGCGGATGCGGGGATTATGATTTCGGCTTCTCACAACCCCTTTTATGATAATGGGATCAAGATCTTTAATGGAGGCGGATTTAAGCTCTCAGATGAATTAGAAGCACGTGTGGAAAATTTGATTTTGAGCGACCTGCCAATGCCCCTTTTGACACATGAAAAAGTCGGCAAGGTAATCCGGAAAAATAAAGACTGGGTGGAGAAGTATGTGGAGCACCTGGCAGATGCGGCAGAATGTGAGATTTCCGGACTGAAAGTCTTCATCGACTGTTCCAATGGGTCTGCTTCACGGACTGCGTCTGAACTCTTTTCTCGCTTTAAGCTAGATCTGGAAATCATCAAGGCTCATCCGAATGGAACGAACATCAATGAGAATTGCGGTTCGACGAATATATCCTTCCTCAGCCGTGCGGTTGTGTCCGGCGGATATGACATCGGGATTGCCTTTGACGGTGACGCGGATCGCTGTATCATTGTGGACGAACGCGGTGAAGAGGTGGATGGAGATAAAATCATGGGGGTCATCGGACTTTCCATGCTCCGCTCTGGGCGGCTTGCGCAAAACACGATTGTTGCAACTGTGATGAGTAATCTTGGCTTCCACGATTTTGCCAAACGGAATGACATCTCTCTGGTCTGCACGGCGGTTGGGGATCGAAATGTGCTGGAAGAGATGCTGCGCGGCGGCTATGTCCTCGGAGGTGAGCAGTCTGGGCACCTGATTTTCCTAGAGGAGGCTACCACAGGAGACGGACAGCTTGCGGCGATTAAATTCCTCAGTGAGCTTTGTGCCACAGGCAAACGTGTGTCGGAGCTTACACAAGAGATTCCGTACTATCCGCAGGTATTGATCAATCTGCCGATCCAAGGCGGCAATGAGGCAAAGGCGGCGATCATGGCATCGGATTCGCTGAAGACTGCGATCCGTGAGCGAGAGGTGATATTAGGTGACAGAGGACGGATTCTGGTGCGCCCGTCTGGCACGGAGCCGAAGATTCGGGTCATGGTAGAGGCTGATACAGAGGCTAGGGCACAGAAGACGGCGGAGGAATTGGTAGAAATCATAAAAAGTTTGTAGAATTCAAGGCAAGTTGTACAAACTTGTAGAATTTCTTGACATTTTGGCTAGGAAAGACTATACTTGACATTAGATAATTGTATAAATTAGGTATATTGGATGGAAACACTCGAATCCTTAGAGGACGAAGCCTTACAAGCATTGGCGATTTATGGCAATGTTGAGGCGGAAGAAGTTTTAGTTGGGCGCTTTGTTCGCTTGGTGAAAATGCGCGCGCGCCCTTTATTTTTAGCTGGTGGAGATAGTGAAGATTTGACACAAGAAGGCCTACTTGGTCTGCTTGCCGCAATTCGGACTTATGACCCTTACGGGGGTGCATCTTTTCGGACCTATGCGGAGACTTGTATCCGCCGCCGATTGCTCACAGCGATTAAGGCTGCGGCTCGATCTAAGCATTCGCCGCTCAATCAGGCGATTTCCTTTGAATCGGCAGAGCTTCATGAATCACGTGTCTTATCTCGTGATTTGGAAGAGCAGATTCTAACAGAAGAACAGGCCGAGGAGACCCTTTGCCGGTACACCCATTTGTTATCCGGTTTCGAATGTGAGATTTTGACTTTGTTTTTAGAGGGGTTCAGCTATCGAGAGATGGCAGAGCGTGTCCGAAAACCGGTCAAGTCAGTTGACAATGCTGTTTCGCGGATTCGAAAGAAACTTGCAGGCAGTATACACTCTGGCGAAAACAGCCCTGGCTGAGCGCATATCTTAAGTCTATCTAAAGTGAGGAATGGAGCATGTACGAAGATAAGAGCATCCAATGTAAAGAGTGTAACGAAGATTTTGTGTTCACCGCCGGAGAGCAAGAGTTCTACGCAGAGCGCGGGTTCCAAAATGAGCCCCAGCGTTGCAAAACCTGCCGCGACAGCCGCAAAGCTGCGGCCCGCGGTCCGAGAGAGTATTTCACAACGAATTGCGCAGATTGCGGACAGGAAGCGAAAGTACCCTTTGAGCCAAAGAGTGATCGTCCTGTTTATTGCAGTGATTGCTTTGCGAATATGCGGGCTGAGTAAGAGTCAGTATATTTATTGTTTGCCACAGAGAGACCTGCTAACGGTTGATAGCGGGTCTCTTTTTGCGTTTATTTTCTTTGGAATATACATTTTTGTGTAAAAACACGAATTGTTAAGTTAAATTAAAAAGGGGAGAGCGGAAGAGAAATAGGGGAGACTTATGTCCGAAAAACTTGTTGAAAATAATGACTTTTCAAGCTAGGTTTCATTTCTGTATAAATCTTATGCCACATTAGGAAACCAATTTTTCGATTTGTAATCTGGATTTGCAATCTAAAATTGGATCAATTTACATAATTTTGATCCAATGACGAGATCTTGCGTTTGAGAATCATGCAACACCAAAATATGGTAGAAAAATGAAAGGATTCCAGATTGTTTAAGTAGACCAGTTGCGTGAGTTGACATAATTTTGTTTACATAAAAATTGGCATAATGACCAAACTTATACTATTTTGCGAAAAAAGCTTGATTCTTCGGTGGGGATACGTTATATTATGAATCCCGGTTGTTATGTTAAGTGTCATAGTTGACTCCTTGTCCACATAGGGTATAGTGCGAGGAGTGGATGGCAGATGAAGAGAAAGATAACATATCAAGTGGATTCTGATCGGCGCGGTTTTTTGGGCTTGATGATTTGTGGGGCTTTTTTTGCCTGCGGTATTATCCTTGGGACGGTTTCTGCGCGGCGTTTAGATAGTGCGGGTACCCAAGTGCTTTATGAGAGCATGATGGGTTACATGGAGCAAATTCGCATGGGAACTAATCTTTCGCCTGGTTTTCTGTCTGTCTTATGGACGGCGGGGCGGGATCATTTCATTGTTTTATTTCTAGGGTTTTCTCTCCTCGGGCCTCTGTGTCTACCGATCTTATCCGGTGTGAGAGGGTTTTATCTCAGTTTTTCCATTGCGGCCTTGATCCGGGTTTTTGGTGCCGGTGGTGCGCCTGTGGCATTTTCTCTATTTGGTGTGGGGGCATTGTTTACACTTCCGATCTTTTTCGTTTTGGTCACACAAGCATTCTCGGCCTCGGCTGAAATGGGACGGATGGTGCTTGGTTTCGGCAGTGTGCAAGCTGGAGCGCTTTTTGGGCAAATGTTTCTGCGTAAGCTGATACTCTGTTTCTTAGGGATTTTAGCGGCGGTGTTTGTAGAGATTTATCTTACACCGGCCCTTGTCTCTTGGACCAGTTCATTTTTATGATAGATAGCCTCAAGAGTACGCAGAAATAGAACAAATCTTTGACTAGGAGTTGGCCACATGCAAAATACCAACTACATTAGCCAGTACGAAACTTATCTGCAGGATGTAAAGAGAGTGTCTAAAAACACCCTCAGTTCCTACATGCGTGATTTGAGACAGTTTGATCAATACTGGATCCGCACGGTAGGAACCACCTTCTGTAAGGCCGTGGGGAGCGATCTGGAAGAGTATATCAAGTGGCTGAAGCGCAACGGAAAGTCGGCGGCTACTGTTTCCCGCTGTATTGCGTCTTTGCGCAGTTTTTATCAGTTCCTAGTAGACGGCGGCAAAGCGTCTTCAAACCCGGCGACACATCTTGTGCCGGACAAAGCGGTGAAGAAGTTGCCCCAAATTTTGACCAGCCGTGAGGTTGAGTTATTATTAGATCAGCCCACTTGTGTAGACTCCAAAGGCTATAGAGACAAGGCTATGCTGGAAATGCTTTATGCGACGGGTATTCGTGTGAGTGAACTGATTAGTCTGGATGTAGATGATGTAAACACTGTAATGGGTGTTGTCAATGGGAAAGCTTGGAGTAAAGAACGGATGATTCCCCTTTATCCCACCGCTGTTGCGGCCCTTGAGGACTATATTGTCCGTGTGCGGCCCCATATGCTCTCCAGAAAGGACGAGACTGCCCTCTTTGTCAACATGGGCGGAGAGCGGATGAGCCGGCAAGGATTTTGGAAGATTATTAAGCTTTATCAAGAGAAAGCGCAGATCCAGAAAGAGATTACACCCCATACTTTGCGCCATTCTTTTGCAGCCCATCTCTTAGAAAATGGGGCTGATTTGCGCAGCATTCAGGAGATGCTCGGTCATGCGGATATTTCTTCTACGCAGGTATACGCCCAGCTTGTGAAAAAGCAGCTGAAAGACATTTACCACAAAGCGCATCCGAGGGCGAGTGTGAGCTAGATGGATCGAAAACAGACTTCCCTTTCAGATCGCATGCGCCGTGTAGCTTGGGTGGGTCATCGTCTGGCTTTGGTGAACCTGATTTGTTTTCTCATCTTCTTGCCGCTGATGACTTGGTTTTATCTTGTTTTGAATACCTATCTCCATGCCGGCTTACAGGGCGGCATGGTTGATGTTTTGCCGGGTTTGAGCTATTATGCGGGGCTATTGCTCCGATTGCCGCCGGTGTTTTTTTATGTGCTGTTTGGGGGATCTGCCGTGTTGTTTGGCCCCTTTTTATTCGGACTACATGCTGTGACCGGGGCGATGGTACAAGGGGAGCATGTCTGGGTATCTGACTTATTTCTGCAAGCGCGTTCGAATATGAAGCAGGGTGTTTTTGTGGGACTCTTTTGTGTGATTGTGACACATCTATTGCTGTGGAACATATTTGGCGGAATCTATTCCTATGTGCCGTGGATTTCTGTGATGATCTATGTGTCACGCTGGATTTCAGTCGGGCTATTGGCTTTTCTTTTGATGGGGCTTCCCTATTTTTGCCAGATTGGGGTATCGATTTCCCAGCCGATTTGGGCGCTTGTGAAGAATGCGGCAATTTTGACGCGGGCGCATTTAGGACGGGGACTGTTTCTGCTATTTGGAGTTGTCCTTTTCTGGTGGGGTCTGCTTTCTGTTTTTCCAGTGCTTGGGCTGTTGAGTTTGCCTCTTTTTGCGATCGGATTCACTGCACTTATGCAATCGGTGGCTTACAGACCGCTGATTGAACGGTATGTATTGCAACCGGCGAGAGAGAGGCTTGACAGCTAGGAGAATTGTGGTATGATACTGGAATACGTAGATAAGCTATACAAGTGTGGATAGAGGGGATTCTCCGGAGTGGAACAATTTCAGCAAGAGCTCAATACGCTTTTAATTGAGATATATCAAAATGTACAGCGATTTGAGGAGTTAGCTTTACAGCACAGCAAAAAGGTAGATCTCACGATTAATGAGATGCATCTGCTTGAATACGTCGGGAAGCACATGCCCGGGGGTGTGACAATTCGGGAGCTTGCAGAGCAGCTCAATATCAAAAGCCCTTCGGTGACGGTGGCAGTACAAAAGTTGGAAGCTAAAGGCTATGTGACAAAAACGGTTTGTGCGACAGATAAGCGGGCTGTCCGTGTACAGCTCACCCGGGATGGCAGGCGTATGGAGGCCTATCATCAATATTACCACCGGATTTTGCTCAAGCGGATTGCGGAAGGGCTAACGGAAGAGGAGCAAAGCGTACTGTTCCGTGCGGCGCGGAATTTGAATGCGCACTTTGTGGCGTATATCAAAGAGCAAGAAGACAGATGATTCGCTCAACTTCGGTTGACTTTTCATATAGTATAGAATTTATGAATGCCACAGGCATGAATAGGAGGAAACACACATGGATTTGGAAAAACTGATTGCACGACTTGCAGAATATGTAGAGGCTGATCCTGCTACAATCACAGCGGATACGACCTTTGCAGGTCTTGGGATCGACTCCCTTGACACGGTTGAGATGGTCATGGATTTAGAAGATGAGCTTGGGGTTGAACTTGAGCTTGCTGAGAAGATTAGCACAGTTGGAGAGCTTGCTGCTTTCATTGAGAAAAAGCTTGCTTAGAATGTATTTCGTAGGGGACGATGCCCACATCGTCCCATTCCCTTCGACATGATCTGCGCGGGACGATGTGGGCATCGTCCCCTACAAGGAACAGACCAAAAGGGCTGACAGATTTGTCGGCTCTTTTTTGCACCTTTTTTCGGAATCTTCCTATAATGTAAATAGAAAGCTTAGAAAGGGAGTGCAATATGGATTATAGACCACTTCGAATGGGGGACGCGAGGCCTGAGGTTTTAGAAGTGCAGCGGATGTTAACGGATTTGGGATATGCAGTTGCTCATGCGGATGGTAACTTTGACACATCTACGTTACGGGCGGTAATTGGATTTCAGAGCGACCGTTCCTTGCCTGTGGATGGTGTTGTGGCAGTGAATACTTGGACGGCGCTTAAAAAGTACGCTGGAAGCCATGAGGAGCCTCGTGAAGCGCAACAAGAGGATGGGGGGCATACATCTGGATGCGAAAGGGAAACGCCTCCGAGGATGGAAGGACCCGCACTTGCACCCTTGGAGGCGCCAACGCCCTATATGCTGCCGATGCCAGCTCAAAAACAGCAAGCGGTGACGCAGGTGGAAGCTCCGCCGACTATGCCGGAGCCCTCACCAGCCCCGCCTCGTGCTTTCGCTGTCCCGACTGTGCCGCTCATTGTGTGGAAGGCGATTGGGGAAAAGCTTGTGCCTCACACGGCGGAGCCTATACAGCCGGTGGTAGAGCCTGAAATACCAGTGGCGGAGCCGGTCGAAGAGCTCCGGGGATGGACGCCAGTGCAGGCGTAGTGGAGCCTGTTTGTTCGTTGTAGGCATCGTCCCCTACGGAGGCCTCTGGTGATAGAAGACGCATGGTATTTGCCCTGCGTCTTCTGTTTGTGTTATACTGAGGACTGGAGTAGAGAAGAGGCGAGGCAAAAGATATGTGGCTTTATGAGCATAATGAAGATAACAGCGCAAGATACATCTTGGGAGAGCAGGGACGTAATATGTTGGCTTGTTTTGGCATAAATCCAAGCACGGCAACACCGGAAGCTCTTGATCCGACGCTGTCACAAGTCAAGAGAAGGGCAGAGATGTATGGGTATGACGGCTGGGTGATGTTTAATGTATACCCCCAGCGGTCAACAGATCCGAAGGGACTACATCGCGAATTGGATACTTTTCTGCATGCAGAGAATATGCGGGTTATCAAACAATTCTTTAAATCTGTGAGCTGTGATATTTGGGCGGCTTGGGGAACCCTTGTAAACAAGCGTAAATACTTGCCGCTTTGTGTGAGTGAAATAGCAGAATACACAAAGTTGTGCCGATGGATTAAGATAGGAAAATTATCAATTCAGGGACACCCGCACCATCCCTTATATCTCTCACATCAGTATGAGCCGGAGTCCTTTGATATAGAAGGCTATTTAGCCTCTTTGCATAATCAGGAGGCCGGGTAGATGGAAGAAATAGCATATCGCCTTGTTCGTTCAGATCGGAAGACGATGGGACTTGAGATTACACGGGATATGGACGTGTTAGTCCGTGCGCCCAAATGGGTATCAGCGGCGCAGATTGATCGCTTTGTGCAGAGCCACCGCCAGTGGATTTTGCGGAAGCTTGCGGTACGGCGTGATACGGTGACGATCCACTCAGAGCTGACGGAGGATCAGCTTGCTGCGCTCACATTGCAAGGGGAGTCGATGATTCCGGGGCGTGTGGCGCATTTTGCGGCGATTATGAACCTTTGGCCGACAGGGGTTCGGATATCTCGGGCGCGGAGTCGATTTGGGAGCTGTTCACCGAAAGATAAGCTTGCCTTTTCTTGCTGTTTGATGCTCTATCCACCAGAGGCGATTGATTACGTGGTGGTACATGAACTGGCGCACATCCGGCACAAGAATCATGGGCCGGGTTTCTGGAAGACGGTGGGGGAAATCTTGCCGGATTATCGGCAACGGATCAAGCTATTACGGGTATGATCTGGACAAATCCCCGGAAACGCGTTACAATAGTCCGTGAGTAAGCCAGACAGTCGCGTGTATATGCCGAAAGGCCGTGCACGAGGAAAGTCCGGGCTCCATAGGGCAAGGATAACGGGTAATGCCCGCCGAAGGCGACTTCAGGAAAAGTGCAACAGAGAGATACCGCCATGGCGCAAGCCGTGGTAAGGGTGGAAACGTGGGGTAAGAGCCCACGGGCCGGCTGGAGACTGTCCGGTCATGTAAACTCTATCCGGAGCAACACCGTGGGAGGACATATAGGTTTGCCCGACCGTCCTCAGAGGTGGCTTGAGCCTGTCGGCAACGACAGGCCTAGACAGATGACTGTCCAATACAGAACCCGGCTTATAGACTTACTCATATGTGAAAGGCCACCGGTTTCAGCCGGTGGCCTTTCGTTTTGGCTATATTTTAGATGAAAGAGAAGAAAAATTTATTAAAAGACTTTACTATTTTGTGTTTTCTGTGATATGATTGTCAAAATCTGTCGATAAGTGTTTTGTATGCTTAATCATAGCTTGTGGGGGGAGTAAACATGATGAAAGAAGGATTCAAACGGCGTACCATATTCTTGCTTGCAATCATGATGGTTATTGCTTTGCTTGTGGGATGCGGGACCTCAGTATTGCCTGAAGAATCGGCGGAGTTGGCTTCTTCTGTCAGTGATGCAACATCACAAGGTCTTACAGAGGGCATGCCGCTGGATGAGGAAGTACTGTTTCCAATGATCTTTGACGCCAACGGTGGGGCTCCAGCGTTCCAGCCGGTAATGGCACAAATTGGCTCTAGCGTGACATTTGGAACCTTGGTAACTGATCCACGTGTTGTGATTCCAGTGCATCCAGACAACTATCAGTTCCTCGGCTGGTCGCGCACAGCAGATAACGATCTGGCGGGTGTGATCCCGCATACCGAGCTGTGGACAGAGGCGACAGCGGCACAAATGGTATATGCAGTATGGTGTATGCGCATAGGTCATCCTTATCCAGAGCCAATGCAGATGAACTTCATGGGAAACGGCGGTGTGCCGGAAAACCAAGAGGTAACAGCCTTGATAAGTAGTCACTGGACGACTTTTGGTAGCATGAATACAAACCCAGTCGTAATGATGCCGACACGTGAGGGTGTCAGATTCCTCGGCTGGTCAGCCAGTGAAGATGGCAGCACGGGGATCATTTCGGATAACACACCTTGGGCACTTGACAGTCCGCGTACAGTGTGGGCGCAATGGGAGGCTAAAGTTGGATGTGTAGGGATACCGTCCATTGCGATTGCGTTCGACAGTAATGGCGGAGGTGATCCAGAGTTTCAAGTCATTCTAGCAGATTGGCAAGAGAATGATGAGATTTTTGTCCTCCGCTCACAGCCGGCAGCGCTGACACGTGAACATCATGTCTTTGTAGGCTGGTTTACAGCACGAGTAGGCGGTGTGGAACTGTCTGATATAGAATTCACATATAGTAGTCCACGTGTATTCTACGCAAGATGGCATAGTCACTCGCCGGTGTTTCAAATGATCTTTGATGCCAATGGTGGTTTTCCGGTGCTCCAGCCGGTAGTGGCACAGGTTGGCTCTAGCGTGACGTTTGGGAGCTTAGAGACGGAGCCACGTGTTGTGAGGCCGGTGCATCCAGATAATCATTTATTCCTTGGATGGTCACGGACAGCAGACGATCCGAGGGGAGTGATCCCGGCAAGTGAACTGTGGACAGCGGAGACAGCGGCACAAGTGGTGTATGCAGTTTGGGAGGAAACCTATATATTTTGGGATTTTGGGTTCCTGATGAATTTCCGCGGTAACGGTGGGATACCTGACGAGCAAGCAACATTTGCTTGGGTAGGCGGTTCAGGGAACCGTCCACTCACTATAACCTTCGGTAACTTAATCAATTGGGCTGTCCATCCAACAGTAGTAGCTCCGGTACGTGAAGGCTATAGATTCCTTGGTTGGTCAAACACTGAGGATGGTAGCACGGGGATAATTGCGCCAAGCACACATTGGGATCAATTTAGTCAATGGATACCATCGACATCGTCCTTAGCATGGACAGTGTGGGCGCAGTGGGAGGCTAACCAGCCTATCCAGTTAAGCCGCAACGGCGTGTTTGAGTTTGCTCCCCAGTCTGTGGGAGGAGCAGGGAGATCACTTGTCACAACTGTCAGTAATACAGGCGCTGCTTCCACCGGCAACCTTAGTGCGAGGCTTTCCGGGGCGAACGCAAGCAGCTTTGAATTTACCCATATACTCTGCACCATTCCTCGTGCACATCCCGCCTTTAGAGCTTTGGGAGAAGCAAGTACAAGGTCATTTTCGATTCCAAACTTAGCGCCGGGTGAGGAAACAGAGTTTAGGTTACGTGCTGTTCCAAATCTACCAGCAGGCAGGCATATTGCAACAGTTACAGTGTCTGGAGGGGGTTTTTCAGAGTCCTTTGATATAGTAATTGTAGTGGGGTAAGGCATATCCCATATGGAAAAGCCATCGGTTTAAACCGATGGCTTTTGCTTGTCGCATTGCAAATTACACATACCAAATATCTACGCCGCCGAACAGGACGTTTCCTGTGATTGTCAGCTGGGGTGAATCTGGCGTATGGGTTGCCAGGCGGCTATTGTTGACGTCTGCAGCGCCCATTGTGCAATTGAGTTGTTCATTTATACGCCAATGCCGGGGGACGTACATGTCGATGCCGCCGAACTTGCAGTCTATGTGCACTGTTGCGCCGTTTGGACTCAGTTCTGCATGGTCGAAGAAGATGTCAATGCCGCCGAAGGAGCAAGACAGGTGCGCTGTTTCCAGTTGATCGGCGTGTATATATCGGCTGGTGCCGCCAAAGGCTACGCTGATAGCAGGATTGTTGTCGATATCGCCCATGTTTGCCTGTGCCTTTTTGCGGCGCTCGCCTATGTCCTCATCATCCCAGTCTTCCCAATCATCATGATCATCATCCGAGCCGCCGAAAAAGGAGCCAATGACAACTCTCCCTTTTGGCACTCTCTGGGGACACAAGAGTCCGATCCCGACACTCACAAGCGCTGCCGCTAAAAGCACTGCCCAAGTTGCCACATAGGGAAGCAGCTCCAGATTGCGCAAGACGAGGTACACCATTGCGATCACAAAGGGGAGGGTGGAGAGCGTTTTATGGGTGATACAGTTGATTAAGAACACGGCGGCGAGGAAGGCTGCTACTACTGTCCAGAAGCTAAACCGACCGAGCCAGCCGAGCTGGTTTGCCACAAGCCCGACCGCGGCAAGCAGGAGGAGGAGACCCCACATCCAATTTCGATTACCTTTTGTTTTCATTTCTAACACCTCTCACTTGCATTCTTTCTTTCAAATCCTTGTAATAATACCGTGATACATAAACATGTTTATGTGTTCCCATAAACTGAATTTGACTCGATGCCGTTAAATTGCGGTTAATTGCATAGATATGCGCTGTATTGACAATTGTACCCTTCGCGGCGCGGACAAAGGCGGGAGAGAGCATGGTTTCAAGTTCATAGAGCCTGTGCCGTACTCGATAGGCGTCGTTTTTCGTGTGGGCGTAGACTTGTTCACCCTCTGTTTCGAAAAAGAGGATTTCCTCTAAAGTGAGGTAAAACTCCTGATTCCCTTTATAGAAGGTGAGCTTCGGTGCAGCCATGCTTTGAATGAAGGCTTGCATTTTCTGTACGTCTTCGTTTACACTGCTGCATCGGATGATGACCTCATCCTCGGGCCATTCGTCGGATACTTCGATTCGCAGTTTCACACACACATCACCTCTCCCTCGGTATTTGTATTATAGCAAGCCTGATCTATACATACAAGGGGTAGGGGATGAGTGGTGCTGTGATAGCGGGTAAGTGGTAGGGAATTTGTGCTGAGAGGGGATGACAACAGGAAAGCTTGTCCTTTCAAGTTAAGAAAAAAGGAAAGTTAGCTCACTTCTTTGAGCCAACTTTCCTTTTTCTTATGTAATTTTGATTTTACCACCACTCTGCAACAAGTGCGTGTAAATCCAAACCAATATGTGTACTGAGTTCTGCTAGAGCATCATCATCTTCCTCTTCCCAAAATAGGAAGTCGAGCAGGATGTTCAAGGTAAACATATCATCTGTTCCTGGGAGCTGTTGCACGATGACGATGCCAATTTCATCGTACTGTTGCTGTGAACCTAATAATGCTGCAAAGAGTGCTGTCTGTCCATCAGAACTGGCGCGGATGTTGCTGAATTCGGATGGAGTGAATTCAGCAGCGGTTGCGAAGGCTTCTGCTATGACTGCACTGAGCAACTCTGCCGGAGCGAGACCGGGCATAAAGTCGCTGGGAATGACATCGTAAGCAATATCTATGTTCCCAAGCCAAGATTCAACGAAACCATGCCCAATCCATCCTTCACTGTCTTGGAATACAAGTACCCGCACACTTGCTTCGGCATCCACACCAAAAGCTAGGGTGGCATGTTCGAACAGAGCACTACCGCTCAAGTCGTGATTGAAGAGTGTTAGATCGGGCAAATCATATAGAACAGCATGATCTGGCTCAAGAAGGTCACCCGCGGGTTCGATAGGCGGCTCATCCAGCTCTTCTTCAGGCGTTTCCTCATTTATGTTATCAGGTGTTTCCACGAACGTGTTACGTGCTTCTTCATATTCTTCTTCCGCAGGGCTTTCGTTGGAAGATTGGCAAGCAGCTAGGGCGCCGATTAGCAGTAGTGCGATCAGTAAAATAGCAAGTTTTTTCATTGATTTTCCTTTCCGGATTCGCAAATATACATTACCCATTCTTTTGTCAAAAAACAAAAGAATGGGTAATTTTATCACAGAATCATTACAATTTCAATGAAAATATACTTAGAACGGTTTGGCAAATTGTAGCTGAGGTTGCTCCGGGTTTGCGGCATAGCGGATATAGAAGACAATGACGGACATAATCTTTGCGGCTTCAATCAAGATCCCCATGATATTCCAGCGGAAGTCGCCGTATAGGATATTAAGAGGTGTTTGCGTGAGCATGACGACAAAGGCATAGATCACGACTGTAATCCGAACATAGTGGACACCGGGCAAGTATTGGCCGATGACAAAGCTTAAAGCCGCAAACAAGCCGAGGATGTGCAGCCATCTCACTTCCGCCGGTACATTCGGAAGTGCAATCACCGCGGCGACAATCGCTACCACGATCATGACAAGCAGGAAAATGAGTCCCGCTTCTTTGCTCTCAGGTGTGTTTTTGGAAAAGATCCTGTAAAATACCAGATTGCGGATGGTGCTGTAAGTAGCGGCGATAATCAGGGAGAGCTGTGTGTTCATCCCCATTGCAAGGCCGATTGCAACAAACATCAGCATCCAGAAAAAGCTTCCGATGCCGGTCATGAGGAAGTATTTTGCTTTATCCTTTATTTGATAGGAGGCAAACTCAAAGGCAATTGTAATAACACCTAAAATTTGCGCCGCGATATACCAAGTGTTCATTTACACCTCTCCTTTTTCGAAGACCTCATACTTGCCGCAATATGCGAATGCGAGGGCGCCGGGGCCTGCGTGGGAACCGATGGTTACGCCGACATCTGTGATGGGGCTTTCTATTTTTGTGCCAAGAGCCGCTTCTACACTGGCTTTGAAGGCGATGGCCTCCTCTTCACTCAAGATATGTCCGATGCAGATGCTGATCCGCTCGGCATCGTCTTTTAGCACCGCCACCATGGCCTTTTCGATGAGTTTCATTGCGTTTTTCTTTCCGCGTACACTCTCAAGCTGTGAAACTTGACCATCCTCTACTTGCAAGATAGGGCGCAGGCCTAGGAATCCACCGACTAATGCGGTTGTGGGGCCGATTCTGCCGCCTCTTCTGAGGTACTCTAAACTGTCCAGCGTACAATATACCCGCGTTGCTTTCAGAATTTTTCCTGCGAGAGAGGCCGTTTTTTGCATGCTGTATCCGGCGTCCCGCATTTTGATGATTTCTCTTAGGATCAGACCTTGACCAATGCTCACATTTAAGGAGTCGATCAGTGTGATGGTTCTGTCCGGATATTCTTCTCGGAGCATCTCAGCAGCCATTACAGCGCTTGCGTGAGATCCACTCAGTTTAGAGGAGATTGTGAGGGTGAGAATGTCTTTTCCGGCCTTCAGGTGGGGCGTATAGACATCTACGTAGTCTTGGGGGCTGGGTTGGGATGTTTTTGGGAAAAGGCCTTTTTCGGACGCGAGGCGCTTGAAGAAGGCCTCTTTGCTGATGTCTACGCCTTCCTTCAGATGGCTTATATCGTCAAAACTTATGTAGAATGGGACGACCTCTACTTGGTGCTTTTTTGCTTCTTCCTTGCTGAATTCGCAACTGCCGTCAGAAATGATTTGGAACATATCCGCCTCCTTGAAAATTTTTCTTCTCATGTATGTAGACAGCAAAAAGGCTTTTTGGTTGCATGTGATTTTAAAATTTATGCGAAAAGAAACACCGTGCCGCTATGATGATAGCGACACGGTGTGTTGTTTAAGGGGCTTCTTACCAGATGATCGTCGTTGCGTAGCGTTGGATTATTTGGGCGCATTCCGCTCTGGTGGTGGTGCCTAGTGGATTGAGACGTCCGCCGGAGGTGCCGGTTATGAGGCCTCTGTGGGTTGCCCATGTCATGTATTGGACAGCCCAGCTGCTTACGTCTGCTCTGTCAGGGAAGCGGTTTAGGTTTGCTGTGCCCGGTACAGTTACGGAGACGCCGTTATGGACGGTGAAACGGTGGAGCATTGCGGCGAACTCTTGTCTTGTGACTGTGCGATTCGGTGCGAATTGATTGCCGCCGATGCCGTTTACAATACCGTTTCTAGACGCCCAGATGACTGCGTTACGCTGCCATGCGGCGGTGACATCTGTGAAGGGAGGTACACCGGAAACTGCGGGCTCTCCAGCCATACGGTAGAGGATAACTGCGACTTCGGCACGGGTTAGGGTACGGTTTGGCTCAAATGTGAAAGTTGTGGTGCCTTCCATATAGCCGTGGTTGACTACGAAGTTTACAGCATTGAAGAACCAATGGTTGCTGTTTACATCGACGAAGTTTGTAGCACCTCTAATCGGTAGGGTTGCGGTACCGCTGAAGGTGACGCTTTGGGTACCGATTATGACATTCGGTACATTCCAAGTGTAGGTCAGGTTTGACACGGTGGCTGGAACATTTGTCCAACGGATGGTGCTGTTTGCCGGGGTAGTTGTTTGTACGGCACCGTTATTACTGATGGTAGTCGGGTTCACAAATGCGCCGTCTCTGTTGCGTACCACATTGGTATGGTTCAGCGGAGAGGTGCGGGCTACGGCAGGGAGGGTGATGCTTTGGTTTACGAGTCCGTTTGCCGGGGTGACAGTGCGGACACCGGTCAAGGTTGGGATGCCGCGGAGATCCGTGATCGGTTGGCTTGTGAAACGGGTTAGGTTTAGGACTTGAACCTGAGCCAAGTCACTTGCGAAAATCCGTGTGTTTACAGAGATGTTTGTGTTAAATGTGGAAGTCAAACTTGCAGCTACACGGGCTGCTAGATTGGCGTCTGGGAAGACAGTTCTTACAGTACTGCCTGCCGGGACTGCTGTTGTGTTGCCTGCGGCGGCCCAACGAGCCCACAAGGTTGTATTTGCAGTGATTGGAGTGCTGCCAATTATTTGTGTGCCACCTACTGCTGGTGTTGTCCACCAGCCCACGAAGGTGAAGCCCAGTCTACGTGGGGTGCCGTTTACTTGCACGGCATTAATTGCCTGCCCAAAGGTATCAGCGGTTGATTGGACGAGCCCGGTTGTGGGCCATGTGCCGCCGTTTAGGTTGAAGGTGACAGTGTGGGCGGAGCCGATGGTTACGGTGAAGTCCACAGGTGTATGCCCGGCGGCGCTTGCTCTGATTGTAACAGTTCCGGTGCGGTTTCCGGCATTTAACCAGTTGCCGATTACAGTTGGAGGAACGCGGGTAGCGGCTGGAAGGCCGGTATTGTCAGTTGAACTCAGCAGGGTGAATGTAACGGGGAGGGTCGTCCCGGGGACAGAGCCTGTTAAGAGCCGCGAGGTATTGACAGGAATCGCTGCTCTTGTCGTGATAGGAACGTCAATCGCTGATCCGATTGTGATTGTCCGTGTGGCAGTCAGAGTGCCAGAGGTAGCTGTGATCGTGAACACACCGGGGCGTGTGCCGGCGGTTAGAACACGGGTGATTGGGTTCCACGTGGGCACAGTGCCTATGGGACTGGATTGGGCAAAGGATGTGCTCAATGTAATGGTCGGTTGGGGGTTCACTGCTACGCCGCCTTGGGTGACAACAGCGGTAAGCGGCACTGTTGAAAAACCAAAACCGAGTGTTGTATCAGCAGCCGGAGCTGTGATGGTGAGGACTTGAGGTACAGCATTAACGGTAAAGGTGCCGCTAGTAGCGGTGGCAGCGGTACCAAGCAAGTCCGCTGTAACAGTGAAGTCTCCCGGATTGCTTCCAACGTTTATAACAGGGTTGATCGAAGTTGCAGCAGCGGAAAGAGTAGTTGTACCGGTAGCGGCAAATGTTGCGTTTGTAGTACCAGTATTTGTAATTGTCCAGGTAATACCAGTTGCTGCGGGATAATTTACAACTGCGGGAACTAAGGTAACACTGCCGCCTACAGATACTGTTGCAGTAGTAGGGGAGAAGGTAAAGCTTGGTGCAGGTAATACCTGTATGGTAACAAAGGTATAGTCAGAAGAGTCACCTGTATTTGTTGCCCAAATTGTAGCAGTTCCGGCTGCATTAGCTGTGACCACACCGGCTGAGTCAACGGATAGGATAGCAGGAATAGGGGCGTACCAATTTACTGCGGTTGCTGGAGAAGTGCCAAGTGTCACAGTGGGGTCACCGACAGTCATAGTAGTTGGAGCCCCGGTAATGGAGAAAGTGGAAGCTGCTGTTGCCATAGGCGCAAACAGCCCGAAAACCATAAGCAGTGCCAACAATACGGACAAAATCTTCTTTTTCATATTTGCAAAACCTCCGTTAAATAGCTTATCAAACTAATTAGGGTAATTATAGCATATTTACCAAAGATTACAAGACGAAAAAACCACCGAGGTAACTCGGTGGTTTTTGTGTGATGTTACATATTACAATTATCGAATCGTTGTTGCAAAACGCTGGATCATCTGTGCACATTCAGCTCTGGTCGCGGTGCCGCCGGGGTTCAGGATTGTGCCGGTAGCGCCTGTGGTTCCAGTGATGAGGCCTGTGTGGGTCGCCCAGCGCAGGTATTGAACTGCCCAACTGCTTACGTCTGCATGATCCGGGAACTGGGTGAGACCCACGTTTCCGGGAACAGTGACATCGATTTGGCTAAACACAGCGAAGCGATGGAACATTGCCGCAAACTGTTCTCTTGTGACAGAGGTATTTGGTGAGAAGAGATTGTTGCCGATGCCGTTTACGATGTCGTTCCGTGCCGCCCAGTTGACCGCTTGGACTTGCCATGCTGCGGTGACATCTGTGAACTGAATCGGGCCTGTAACAGCCGGTGATCCTGCCATGCGATGGAGGATAACTGCTACTTCGGCACGAGTTAGGACACGAGTTGGCTCAAACATGAGAGGCGGGGTGGTTGTGGTGCCGGACATATAGCCGCTGGCGGCTACGAAGTTGACTGCGGCATAGAACCAGTTGTTGCTATTTACGTCTACAAAGTTGATCGGCGCTCTGAATGGCAGCGTTGCGGTACCGCTGAATACGACATTTTGGTTACCGATCAAGACTTCTGCCACGTTCCAAGCATAGGTGACGTTCAACACGTTAGACGGCACAGCAGTTGCCCAGCGGATCGTGTTATTTGGCGGGGTGGTTCCGCTTGTAACAGTACCATTGTTACTGATGGTAGTCGGGACAATGAAGGAACTGTCTCTGCCGCGGACTACATTTGTGTGATCAAGAGGGAATGCCCGGGGCACATTCGGGAGTGTGATGGTTTGGTTTGTAAGTCCGGTTGCGGGTGTTACTTCTGTTACGCCAGTCAAGGTTGGAATCCCGCGGAGGTCAACAATCGGAGCTGCGGCTGCGCGGGTTAAATTTAGGGTTTCAATTGCTGCCAAATCACTTGCGAAGACGGGGGAAGTTGCTGTGATATTGGTTACACCGAAATGTGTGTTCAAACTGGCCACAACACGGGCTCTTAGGTTTGCGTCAGGGAAGATGGTTGTAAGAGTAGAATTTGCCGGGACTTCTGTTGTGGCGTCTGTTGCGCCTAAAGGCCGCCAGCGGGCCCATACTTCTCTGTTAGAAAGGATTGGTGAGGCAGGCAATATTTGGTTGCCCCCTGTTGCGTCTGCCGTATCGAACCAACCGACAAAGGCATGACCGAATCTGCGCGGGAGGCCAGCTTCTTCCACTGCTTCAAGAGCGGAGGCGAAGGTACCGGCTGTTTCTTGGACAGGCTCTGCATCAGTAGGCCATGTGCCGCCGTTTGGTCTGAATGTAACCGTGTGGGCACCGCCGACGAAGAGGGTTAGCTGTCTAGGGGGTGTATCAGCGGCACGTGCTTCGATTATGAATGTGCCGGGACGAGATCCGGTGGTTACCATATTGCCGGTTATGGTAGTAGCAGTACCGGTGGTTCCGGGATTGCCGACAAATTGCGCATTATGCCAAGTTACAGGTACACCGGGCGCGTTTGTAACGTCTGCAACTAAATTCAAAGGTGTGTTGAGAGGAACAACGTGTGAGCCGCCGTCAGGTGGGTTTACGAAGCGAATGGTACGAGCTGGCGCTGTCGGGGCTTGGATTGTAATTGTCACAGGGGCAGATATTTCAATTATTGTGGTATCTTGCATGATTCTTGCTACAAGTGTAGCGGAGCCAGGCGTTGCGCCTGCTGTAACACGCGTTGTCGGGCCGCGCGTTGGGAATACGCTTATTGCAGCAGGACCCGTAATATGCCATTCAATATGCTGGCTTGGCAGCAAAGGCGCGCCGATAATCGATGCAGTAAAGTCCTGCTGGCTGTTATGGTCAGTACCGGGAAGCATATTTATAGTAGATGGGCCATCAATGGCAATACGGTGGCTGACAGGAGGTGTGATTGTTATGGATTGTGTTGTAGCCAGCCAATTGCCGGAGATATCTTGTCCGCGCAATTGAACGGTGAAGGTTTGTTCTACAGCTGTAGGATAAATTCTTAGTTCCCCAGTTCCGGAGAGAAAGACTCCGGTAGGCTGCGCCGGGATAAATGACCATTCTTGACTCGCTAGGACAAAAGCAGGATTTGAAGCGAGTACCGGTGCAAGGGAAGGTGCAAGCTGTAATGTATTGGCTGAAGCATTGACTGCCGGGCGTGGGACAGAGAAAGCCCCCGTACTACTCGTAATGGTAAGCGTCCGCGGAACTGTAATGAGTGTAGGAGCTGATATATCATTGGTTTCAACATAACCAAGAGGGCCATGTACATAGCCAACAATCCGAACCCGGTATTCAGCGGCAGGAAGGAGACCCGGATGAGCGATGGAGCCAACAAGAGCAGCCACATTTGTGGTACTGAGACTGCCAGCTGCAACAGTTACAGGTATGCGTGTGATCGGCCGCACAGGTTGTGTGAGGTTTTCAAGTTCGATCTCATACCGGATTATACCATGTCCCGCAGGAAGCGCAGTGAAGCTGACATTTCCGCCGGAAACAGATGGAATAGGTGCAAAATGTCCCATAGTGAACGTAGCATCACTAAAGCCTGCCAGTTCAACAGCGCCTGAAAGGGCACGTACACGGATTCTATAAGAAGTGCCCGGAACCAGACGGTTTAGGGTTGCCAAAGGTGTAATTCTAGCTAGGTCAAACTCCTCTTGTGCAGGGGTGGGGTGGGTGGCAGGCACGGTAAAGGCAGGAACTTGATTCGTATAAGGCGTAGTAGGATTGGTGATTGTGATCTCATAATGTGTTGCCCCAAGAACTGGATCCCAGCTGGCGATGTTACCATCGGTACCGCTGGTGACAGAAACATTCAGGACATTCGCCCCACTGGCCAGTGGCATAAACACACTCAAAACCATGAGCAGTGCCAACAAGACGGACAGAACTTTCTTCTTCATAAATGTAGAACCTCCGTTAACATAATAGAATCAGCTGATTCCGTAAAATTTACTTATATATAATAAAAGCCAATAAGGCTATTTTCGCCATTATAGCATAGTTTCCAGTATTTGCAAGCTTTTTCTTTTGTAAGCTCTAGTATGAAGATGCTCCCTTGTGATGAATTATGGTTGCGTGGTTCTGTCAACCACTAGATGGGGTATAGAAGAGGTGAAAAATGACCATTTTTTGTAAGAGACGTTTGTTTTTTGACAAAAGTTCCTCAGTCCTTTATACTTACTTAAAAAACTGCCTCTGATAAGGAGAAAATGATATGAGAGAGCTGCCAAAAGTTTACGATCCCAAGGCTACGGAGCAGAAACTGTATAATTTCTGGATGAAGGGCGGGTACTTTAAGGGTGTAATCGATCCCGAAAAAGAACCGTTTACTATCGTTATACCGCCTCCTAACGTGACGGGGCAGCTCCATTTGGGACATGCCTTTGATGAAACTATACAGGACGTCATCATCCGTGCGCGGAGAATGCAGGGCTATTCCGCCCTCTGGGTGCCGGGGACTGACCACGCGGGGATTGCGACACAGATTAAAGTAGAGGAACAGCTTCGGGCGGAGGGACTCACTCGTTTTGATCTCGGGCGGGAGGCCTTCTTAGAGCGTGTATGGAAGTGGAAAGAGGAATATGGGGGCCGGATTACAGAGCAGCTCAAAACGCTCGGTTCCTCTTGCGACTGGAGCCGAGAGCGATTTACCATGGACGAGGGTTGCAGCCATGCTGTGCGTGAGGTATTTGTAAGGCTCTATGAGAAGGGGCTCATCTATAAAGGTGTGCGGATTATCAACTGGTGTCCGGACTGTACGACGGCACTGTCTGACGCGGAAGTGGAGCATGAGGAACAAGAGGGTGCGCTTTGGTATCTGCGCTATCCAGTGAAGGATTCGGAGGAGTATCTAGTTGTTGCCACAAGCCGTCCGGAGACGATGCTGGGTGACACCGGTGTTGCGGTTCATCCGGAGGATGAGCGGTATGCCCATTTGGTTGGAAAGACGGTTATCTTGCCGCTGATGGATCGTGAGATTCCCATCATTGCGGATGAATATGTGGATATGGAATTTGGTACAGGCTGTGTGAAGATGACACCTTGCCACGATCCGAATGACTTCGAAGTCGGTAAGCGGCACGATCTGGAGCAGATTTTGGTTCTGGACGAGGAAGCGAAGATCAATGAGAATGGCGGGAAGTATCAGGGACTTGATCGCTATGAGGCGCGGAAGGTTGTTTTGGCTGATCTGGAGGCTTTGGGGCTTCTTGACAAGAAAGAGACACAGCAGCGGAATGTTGGTGTGTGTTATAGATGCAGCACCGTTGTAGAGCCGATCACAAGTCCCCAGTGGTTTGTGAAGATGGAGCCTCTGGCGAAAGAGGCGCTGGATGTTGTGGAAGATGGTCGAATTGAGTTCATCCCAGAGCGTTTTGTGAAGATCTACCGCAATTGGATGGAAAATGCCCATGATTGGTGTATCTCCCGCCAGCTCTGGTGGGGGCATCAGATCCCGGCCTGGTATTGCGTGCCTTGCGGACATGTTACGGTCTCGCGGGAAGATCCGACTGTGTGTGAAGTTTGCGGCAGTGCGGATATTGCGCGGGATGAGGATGTGCTGGATACTTGGTTCTCCTCTGCACTTTGGCCTTTCTCAGTCTTCGGCTGGCCGGACAAGACGCCGGATTTGGAATATTTCTATCCGACCAGTGTACTGGTTACCGGTTATGATATCTTATTCTTCTGGGTTGCGCGGATGATTTTCTCCGGGATGGAGCAAATGGGCGAGGTGCCGTTTCACAAGGTCTTGCTCCATGGCTTGATCCGTGCCTCAGACGGGCGGAAGATGAGTAAGTCTGAGGGCAATGGAGTGGATCCCATTGAGGTGATTGACACTTACGGCGCCGATGCCTTGCGCTTTAACATCGTTACCGGGAATTCCCCGGGAAATGATATGCGCTATTATAATGAGCGCTGTGAGGCCATGCGGAACTTTGCCAATAAGATTTGGAATGCCTCCCGCTTTGTGATGATGAACCTAACAATCACAGAAAACCGTCTGCCGGAACATTTGGAGCTTGAGGATAAGTGGATTTTGTCCCAGTTTAATCAGGTGGCGCGGGAAGTCAATGAGAATCTGGAGAAGTATGAACTCGGCATTGCGGCGTCTAAGATTTATGATTTTATCTGGGATACCTATTGTGATTGGTATATCGAACTCACCAAGCCGCGCCTCAATGGGGAAGACGCTTCCGCCAAAGAGGGGGCGGAGCGTGTGCTTCTATTTGTATTAGTTGAGACTTTGAAGCTGCTCCATCCCTTTATGCCATTTATCACGGAAGAAATCTGGCAGGCTTTACCCCGGGAGGGTGAGGCTTTGATGATTGAGCGCTATCCTGTTTTCCGTGAAGATCTAGACTTCCCAGCGGAAGAGGCGCAGTTTGGCAAGATCATGGAGGCCGTCCGTGCCATTCGGACACGGCGCAGTGAGATGAAGGTACCTCAGTCGAAGAAGAGCAAGGCGCTGATTGTGACAGAGGAGACGGAGACCTTTGAAGCCGGGCGGGTTTACTTTGGGAAGCTTGCCTGTGTGAGTGATCTTACCATTAGAAGAGAATCGCCGGAGAGTACCAAAGGACAAGTGTCTGTGGTGACCAAAGACGCCCGGATTTTCCTCCCCCTCGCAGAGCTTGTGGATCTCGCCGCAGAGCGTGAGCGGATAGCAAAAGAGATCGCCAAGGCGCAGGAGAATTTGGACAAGATCATGCGAAAGCTTTCCAACGAAGGATTCTTGCAGAAGGCGAAAGCGGAGGTCATCGCGGCGGAGCAGGAGAAAGCAGATCAGGCCGGGGCTTTGATTCGGAATTTGGAGGAGAGTTTGAAGCAGTTGGAGGGGTAAAGGAATGAAGGAAGAACTGAGAAAGAAGAGTCTTCAATTTGCTTTATTGTATACGCTCGGAATGGGCGGGCTTGCTGTTTTGGGGATCGTTACCAGTAATGACATAATCTATGGAACGGTTTTCCCTATCATAATATTAGTGGGCATTCTGCCTGTTTGGGGAAGCGCGCTCCGTTCGGGAGGGGTCGAGGCCTTTTGTAAGAAGACGGCACATCCGGATCTTACCAAAATGCCTTCTCTCGGAGAGAAGACGTATTTCCGGAGCCGAATCGCACATATACGATGCGCACCAGTAAAAGCATGTCTGAGCATGATCCGGTGGAAGTGAACAGTATGGAGGAAGTCCGTGCTGAAATACAGCGTATGCATGCAGAGGCGCATCCCCACTTGACGCTTGCGGCCTCTATACCAGTACGGGGTGTTCATTCGATTCGGGTTACTCGTATACTCCGCGGTGGAACGATGCATGGTTGTATAGAGTTTTTCATCTTAGAGGCAAGGGTAGAGGCACAAAGGCCTGAGATGAGTATGGAACTCTACAAAACTTCGATTGCGACTCGTGAAGAAGTGCAGGAGATTATGGCGGATTTCGCAGAAGGGCGGCGCGCGCCAGATCTTGCAGAGTGGGTATATGTGTCGGAGGGGTAAGGGGATGAAGGAAGAACTAACAAAGAAGAGCCTTAAAGTTGCGCTGATTGTGACGGTCGGAGCAGTTGTTCTTCTTGCTTTGATATTCATTTTTGTTAATGAGATTGAAGTACGCTTGGTCGCGTTTGTGATAGCCGCCGCCGTTATTATCGTAGCTTGGAGCAGAGTTCTCAGCGGAGGTGGGTTCGAGGATTTTGAGACTTTTTGCAAAATTCACCCTGAATTTTCGTCGGAACGCTTGCAGCAAACTTGGGAAAATGGAGAAGGGACAAAGCGTAGCCGGATGGATGATGAATACATCATCACGATGCTAGAGGGACAGACGGATGTCATTGCACTCAAAGATGTGGTTTGGATGGAGTGTGTACGGGACGGTACAGGTCGTGAATCTAATGGCGGCTGGCATATTAGGGCATATGACAATAAGGGCAATCAGCAGCGTCTTCACGCACACGCAAGATGTCTTTTTTCGATTACTACGTACATGGTGAAAAACCATATTTTGATTCTGCCGGAACGTGAAGAGCGTTTGAAGAGAATTTGGGAGAACCCGAACGAATTTCAGGTCTACATCCGCCACAGCCGCGGAAGGGGTGGGCAAAATGCTTTTGTTAAAAAGCGGATGTTTCTCCAAATCCGGATCGAAAGCTTTACCATGCGCACAAGTAAAGGGATATATGAGAATGATCCGGTGCAGGTGAACAGTATAGAGGAAATCTGTGCTGAAATACAGCGTTTACATGCGGAGGTTCATCCGTTTCTGACACTCATAGCTTCTAGGCCTGTGCAGGGCGTTCATTCGATCCGGGTTACTCGCATCGTCCGCGGTGGAACGCTTGGCGGCAGTATGGAGTTTTTCATCCTAGAAGCACAGGTAGATGCAGAGCAACCTGAGATGGGGACAGAGCTTTACAAAACTTCCATTGCAACCCGTGAGGAAGTGCAGGAGATTATGGCGGATTTTGTAGAAGGACGGTGTGCGCCTGACATTGCAGAGTGGGTGTATGTGCCAGAGGGCTAGTATAGATAAACTATATGAGCTGAACGAAAGCCTCCTTTTCCAAAGGAGGTGGCAGGCGAAGCCTGTCGGAGGATTCAAATCTGCAAAGGGCAAAGGGCAATCCTCAGTCCGCTCCGCGGACAGCTCCTTTGGAAAAGGAGCCTATGTACCTATACCAAGCCTAGAGACAATATTGTTTCTAGGCTTGCGTTATAGTATAATACCATTAACATAGACATCCACCAGAAAGGGGAGCGCCTTATGCGACTTCGGGAACTGAGAGATATTTTGGAGGCAGAGGTTTACAGCGGAGAGGAACATCTAGACCGGGAGGTTCATGCGGTTTGCGGGTCTGATTTGATGAGTGATGTGCTGGCTTTTGTGAAGAATCAGTCTGTTCTCTTGACCGGGCTTTTGAATCCCCAGGTGATCCGCACGGCGGAAATGATGGATATGTGCTGTGTGGTCATCGTCCGCGGAAAGACGCCGGATGAGCAGATGGTGAACTTGGCGAAAGACAAGGACATCGTGCTCATGACAACGCAGAATCAAATGTATGCCGCCTGCGGAAAGCTATATAGCAAGGGGCTTTACCAAGATGAGGCATAGCCTATGAGTAAACTCAATCTGCATTATGAAATAGACGGAAGCGACTTCATGTCAGCGGGAGAGGCCTCTAGTGATGTGAAGCGTGTACTTAAGCAACTGAATTTTGACAGCGAGACTGTTCGGCGAGCCGCGATCTGTATGTATGAGGGCGAGATCAACATGATGATCCATGCAAACGGGGGCACGGCGGATGTCTGTATCGAGGCTTCTGATATTGAGATTGTGCTCCAAGATACGGGAGCTGGCATTCCGGATATTGAACAGGCCATGCAAGAGGGCTTTTCCACCGCGACACAGGAGATTCGTGAACTTGGTTTTGGGGCAGGCATGGGGCTCCCAAATATCAAGCGGCACTCTGACGAATTAGATATTGCGTCTCAAGTGGGAATCGGCACGACTTTGACCATTCGCATTATTGCAAGTTGATAGGGGGGACGAAATGCAACATGCAGTTACCCTGATGAAAGAAAAGTGCAAAGGCTGCACGACCTGTATCAAACAATGCCCAACGGAGGCTATCCGGGTTCGCCGGGGCAGGGCGACGATTATAGACGAGCGTTGTATCGACTGCGGACAATGTATCCGGGTTTGTCCGCACTATGCGAAACGGGCGGTTTATGATTCCATAAAGCGTTTGGAGGAGTTTCCTTACACTGTGGCGCTTCCGGCGCCGGCGCTCTATGGGCAGTTTCAAAACTTAGATGATGTGAATCAGGTGCTGGCGGGACTATTGGAGATTGGGTTTGATCATGTGTATGAGGTATCTAAGGGGGCGGAAATGCTCTCAGAGAGTACACGCCACGCACTGGCGGCGGAGCCTTTTGAGAAGCCGCTGATCTCTTCGGCTTGCCCTGCTGTTGTGCGTCTGATTTGTACCCGCTTTCCGAAGCTGATTGGCAATATCGCAAAACATATCGCACCCATGGAGCTTGCGGCAATTCACGCGCGGGAAGAGGCTGTAGAGCGGACTGGACTTTTGCCTGGGCAGATCGGGATATTCTTCATCACGCCCTGTCCCGCGAAAGTGACAGCGATCCACGCACCGGATCATTTGCATAAGCCTGTCATTGACGGCGCGTTTTCCATGACAGAGATCTACAAAAAACTTCTAGGCCATATGCGGCGAGAGAATTTGCCACGGCTTGCGGAAAGCGGGATGACAGGGGTCGCTTGGGCGCTATCCGGTGGAGAATCATCTTCTCTTGCGCTGGAAGATCATTTGGCGGTTGATGGGATTGAGCATGTGATCGAAGTGTTAGAAGAGGTGGAAGACGGGAAGATCCGGCATGTGAGCTTTTTAGAACTGGGCGCCTGTAATCAGGGCTGTGTTGGCGGATGTTTGACTGTGGAGAATCCATATGTGGCAAAAGCGCGGATTCGGCAGCTTATGAAACATATGCCGAAGTCGAGGAACAAGTTGAATCCACAGGATCTGAAAGCGGAAACTGTTTTGTCGGATAAATTATTTGAGGAAAGTTCCGTATGGCATTTGGCTGAAAACCGTACTCTTGCCATGGAGCGATATCAAAAGATCAGCGTACTCATTGAACTTTTGCCGGGCCTAGATTGTGGCTCCTGCGGTACACCCTGTTGCAGAGCGCTTGCGGAGGATGTTGTACTGGGCTTTGCCTCGGAAGATGACTGTATTTTCCGTATGCGGGAGCGTATGCAAACGATCTCGGAGACCGGAGATGCCGATGCATATCTGCCGCCCCCTTTCCGTAAAGGAAAAGAAGCGGATGAATCGTGAAGAAAAGGGTGGGATTTACTATGACAGTGAAAGAGCTTGCGGATCAATTATCTTTGCAAAACTGGACGTCGGATGCAAACTTAGATTTCCCGATCTCAGGCGGATATGCGGGAGATATGCTCAGTTGGGTCATGGGGCGGGCGCAGTCTGGTTCGGTTTGGATGACGATTATGTCTAACCAGAATGTAGCGGCTGCGGCGCTCATGGCAGACGTGTCCTGTGTGGTGCTGACGGAAGGTGTGAAGCCGGATGAGGCGCTCCTGAAACAAGCGCAAGGGCGGGGACTTCCGCTGTTTAGTAGCCCTTTGTCTACTTATGAGCTTTCTTGCCGCCTTGGCGCACTTCTTGCGGACAAGCAGGACTTCTGATGTTTGAATTGTATTACGATGTTCATATCCATTCCTGTCTTTCCCCTTGCGGGGACGAGGACATGACACCGCAAAACATTGTGCAGATGATGGCTTTGGCGGGTTATGAGGTCATTGCAGTGGCGGACCACAATTCTACCCGGAACTGTCAGGCTGTTATAGAAGCTGCCGCCGGGGCGGGACTTTTGGCAGTTCCGGCTATGGAGCTTTGTACCAGAGAAGAGGTACACGTCATCTGCTTGTTACCGGACTTAGCAACTGCCGAGCTGTTTACTGACTATGTGTATACAAAGCTGCCGGACATGGAGAATCGAGCTGATATCTTCGGCAGACAGCTCCATATGGACGGCTTGGATCAGCTTCTTGGCGAAGAGGGAAAGCTTCTGATTTCTGCTACGGATATCGGCATTTATGAGGTGTATGATCTGGTGAAATCTTATGGCGGAACTGCGATCCCGGCTCATGTGGATCGGCAGTCTTTTTCTATCCTCTCAAACTTGGGGTTTTATGATCCGGCTATGCAGTTTCCGGCGATCGAGCTTACTGCCAAGTGTGACAGTCAAGCTTTTCGGCAGGTTCACGGGATAGAGCTCCCATACATTGTAAATTCCGACGCCCATAATCTGGATCAGATCCCTGACCCGATGCGGAAAATTCGATTGCAAGATCGTTCTGCAAAAGCTGTGATAGAGGCCATAGAAGCGAGTCGAGGGGAGCCGGGAATTACTTTGAACTGGCGGTAAAAGTATAATGGGGAAAAGCGGTTGCGAAACAATGTCTGTATTATTTGAATGTGTAGGTGATTGGAATGGATCAGCGATTGATCGAATACTTTGAAATCCCTGACTTTGCTGTGGACTACATCGATGTGTACCTCACCGAAGCGGAGCAAGCGGCGATTTTGCTGATGGGCAAGGATTTGCGCTTACCAGTGGATTTAGAGGCGATGCTAGTCCCCATCACGGAGGATCCGGCAGCGTTTATCACGCGCACGTATGCCCGGGGGACGTTTAACAAGGCCGAGGAAGACGGCGTGATTTATTTTGTAGTCGCGAATTTTTACAAACGGCTGGCCTTTTTCTCGCAGTACGAGTCAGAGATATATCAAACGAAGATATCCGCAGACGTGCGTAAGCTTTGGGATGATTGGTATGTTCAAGCCTATGCCGACCGGGCGGTGGAGCGGTTAGAACTTTGTGTGCAGGGGAAAGCGGTGCTGATTGAGAACGCATTTTTCTACACCTTGGATGAAACACTCACGCTAGTGGATCGGTTGGAGGTGGATGAATTTCTACTTGTCCCTTGCAATTGCCGCACTGTGTCTTTGGGTTGCAAAGAGACGAGTCGGGAGAATTTTTGCCTGCAATTTAGTCGAGGGATTAATACCGAATGGGATCGCGGGCATGGAGAGCGGATTTCAAAAGAGGCGGCGAAAGAGTTGGTGCGCAAGGCGAATAAGCTGGGTCTGATGCAGACCACTGAGACAGAGACAGCCATTTGCAACTGCTGCGGCTGTTGCTGTTTCCCGATTCGCGCGTCCGGACGGATTGGAGCGAAGGGGATTTGGCCGAAGCGAATGTATGATGTAGTATTGGACGCAGAGGCTTGCATTTTGTGCGGGCAATGTGTGGCGGTTTGTAACTTTGACGCGTTTCGTGAGGCAGATGGTGAAATTGTGCTCTGCGCCGACAAGTGCTGGGGATGCACGCTTTGCAAAGAACACTGTCCGACAGGGGCAATTGAGATGGTGCGCATAGGGTCAATCAAGTAGCGAGTTGTCGCGGATCAAAGCGGCTATGCACCCATGTAATATTGCTATAAATTGCTTGAAATTAGGGGCTGTACTTTTTCGACAAATATGTTATAATATCATTTAGTGTTAAAAAAATCACGAGGGAGGAGCACGAACGATGCCAAACCAAAAAACAACAGTTCCGTTTACCGGAACGGCGGAACAAGAAGCGAAATTGCAAGCTGTCATTGCCGCGCACAAGGGTCAAACAGGAGGCACCATGCCAGTGATGCAGGCAGCGCAAACGATTTACGGTTACCTGCCGGAAGAAGTTCAGATCATGATCGCGGAAGGACTGGATATTCCACTTACTGAGGTTTACGGGATTGCGTCTTTCTATTCGCAATTTACCATGAATCCAAAAGGCAAGATCAATATTGCCGTCTGTATGGGTACTGCTTGCTATGTAAGGGGTGCGGGGGATATTTTAGACGATATCAGCCAAAAAGTCTGTTGCAAAGCCGGTGAGATTACAGATGACGGGACAGTTTCTGTAGAGGCGACCCGTTGTATCGGCGCTTGCGGTCTAGCTCCGGTTTTGACCATTAATGAAGATGTATACGGCAAGCTCAACAGAGGCGAGATTGAGCCTGTTATCGACGGTTACTTAGAAAAAGAGGCACAGGGAAAGGCGTAAAAGGCCAATGAAAGAGCTCTCTCTGCACATTTTGGATCTAGTCCAAAACTCCCTCCGGGCTGAGGCGGGGTGCATTCAGATTTCCGTTAGAGACAGCGTATCTCAGGATCGAGTGGAAATCACCATCGAAGACGATGGTCGGGGGATGGATTCAGCTTTACTCGCAACAGTAACAGGGCCATTTGTTACTACGCGAACCACGAGGAAGATGGGGATGGGTATTCCGCTCTTTCAGATGGCAGCAGAGCAGACAGGCGGGTCGTTTCACATAGAGAGTACCCTAGGACAGGGGACTACACTCCGATGTATCTTTGTCCGCTCCCACATTGATATTCCGCCTTTTGGGGATATGGTGGAGACCTTGATTACCCTCATACAAGGCGCGCCGGATGTGGATTTTACTTATCGCTATGTGACAGATACGCAGACACTGGCCTTTGACACGAGAGAGATTCGGGAAATTTTAGAAGATGTGCCCCTGAATATGCCGGATGTACTCCACTGGATTCGGGGTCATTTACAAGAACTAGAGGCATCGATAGAAAACGAAATAGATTAGGAGGCCTTCATTATGCCAAAATCCATTGAAGAACTACGCGCGATCCGAGAGCAAATGAGAAATCAGATTGACTTGCGGCAAGCAGACGGAAATGAGTTCCGTGTGGTGGTCGGTATGGCAACTTGCGGCATCGCAGCCGGAGCGAGACCTGTTCTCAACGCATTCTCAGAAGAAGTGAGAAGAAGAGGTCTGAACAATGTCACTGTAAGCCAGACAGGTTGTATTGGACTTTGCCAGCATGAGCCGATTGTGGAAGTGTTTGAAGTGGGGAAAGACAAAGTTACCTACGTAGGCATGGACGCGGAGAAAGCAGCTCGGGTGGTATTAGAACATCTGGTGAACCGCCAAGTTGTCAACGAGTATACAGTCGGGGCGGTTGTGAAATAGGACGATCATAAAATCGAACAGCTTGCATGTGTGTACATGCGCTGAAGAAGAAGGGAATGAAAGCGAAATGAATTTTGTAAGAAACCACATCCTTGTCTGCGGCGGAACCGGTTGTATTGCTGCGAAGAGCAAGGAGATTACAGAAGAATTTAACAAACAGCTTGAAAAGTTTGGTCTTGAGAATGAAGCGAAAGTCATTCTGACCGGCTGCTTCGGCCTTTGTGCGCTAGGCCCAATTGTGGTGGTCTATCCGGAAGGCTCCTTCTACTCTGAGATCAAAGTAGAAGATATCGCGGAAATCGTGGAAGAACATATCTTAAAAGGCCGTGTGGTAGAGAAGTTGCTCTATCAAGAGACCATCAAAGAGGATCACATCTCTTGTCTCAACGACACAGGCTTTTATAGAAAACAACTCCGTATCTCTCTCAGAAACTGCGGTTTGATTGATGCAGAGTGCATTGATGAGTACATTGCCTTTGACGGTTATGAAGCTTTGGCGAAGTGTTTGACGAAACTGACACCGGAGCAAGTCATTGATGAGATTTTAGCGTCTGGCCTACGGGGCAGAGGCGGAGCCGGATTCCCAACAGGGCTCAAGTGGCGTTTTGCCGCGAAAGAGAAGAGCGATGTCAAATATGTCTGCTGTAATGCCGACGAAGGAGATCCCGGCGCCTTTATGGATCGCTCTATTTTGGAGGGTGATCCTCATAATATCATCGAGTCTATGGCAATTGCCGCCTATGCCATTGGGGCAAGCCAAGGCTATATTTACGTTAGAGCGGAATACCCAATCGCTGTTGAGCGGATGGAACTTGCCATCAAACAGGCGAAAGAATATGGACTTTTGGGGAACAATATCTTTGGTACAAACTTTAACTTCGACCTTGAAGTACGTTTAGGCGCGGGCGCTTTCGTTTGTGGTGAAGAAACTGCACTTATGATGAGCCTCGAAGGCCAGCGTGGGGAGCCTCGTCCTCGTCCGCCGTTCCCGGCAGTCAAGGGTCTGTTTGGTAAGCCCACTGTACTCAACAATGTAGAGACGTTTACCAACATTACTTGGATCATGCTCCATGGGGCGGAAGCTTTTGCCGCTATGGGTACGGAGAAATCCAAGGGTACCAAAGTATTTGCTTTGGGCGGAAATATCACAAACACCGGTCTGGTTGAAGTTCCCATGGGGATTACACTCCGTGAGATCGTAGAAGAGATCGGCGGCGGTGTGCCGAATGGGAAAGCCTTTAAAGCGGCTCAGACAGGCGGACCTTCCGGCGGCTGTATCCCGGCTCACATGCTTGATATTGCCATCGACTATGACAGTCTCATGGCAGTCGGTTCTATGATGGGCTCCGGCGGTCTGATTGTCATGGACGACGACAACTGTATGGTAGACATTGCGAAGTTCTTCCTCGACTTTACTGTGGAAGAAAGCTGCGGAAAATGTACACCTTGCCGGATTGGTACAAAGCGGATGCTGGATATCTTGGAGAAGATCTCTGAGGGGCATGGTACCATGGAAGACCTCGATATGCTGGAAGAGCTTTCTGCACATATTAAGGAAAATTCTCTTTGCGGTCTCGGACAAACAGCGCCGAATCCGGTGCAGTCTACCCTGCATCATTTCCGTGATGAGTATGAGGCCCACGTGTTAGAGAAACGCTGTCCTGCGGGTGTTTGCAAGGATCTCTTGCAATACTTTATTCTGCAAGATAAGTGTATCGGCTGTACACTCTGTAAGCGTGTCTGTCCGACAGATGCGATTGTGGGCGAAGTGAAGAAGCCGGAGACCTTTGAAGTAATCCAAGACAAATGTATTAAGTGCGGCGCTTGTATTGACAAATGTA
>Ga0131853_10000709_pt1 | contig 60266 bp, 61 predicted proteins | sample TergutLab28metaG_FD_92764 | JGI IMG/M metagenome (GOLD analysis project Ga0131853, IMG submission 92764) | Labiotermes labralis P1 segment gut microbial communities from Petit-Saut dam, French Guiana - Lab288 P1 (version 2) (version 2) | ecosystem: Host-associated > Arthropoda: Insects >...
GTCACCTATATGGTCGTCTCCCCCGAGCACCCGCTTGTTGAGAAGTGGGCCGGGGTTATCCAAAACATTGACGATGTCCGCGCCTACCAGGCCGCAGCCGCCAAGAAGTCCGACTTTGAGCGCACCGAAGTGGCTAAAGACAAAACCGGCGTCCGGCTCACAGGTGTTATGGGAATAAACCCGGGTAACGGGCAGGAGATACCAATATTCATCTCGGACTACGTGCTGGTCAGTTACGGCACGGGGGCTATAATGGCCGTGCCCGGCCACGACCAAAGGGATTGGGAGTTCGCGAAAAAGTTCGGATTGCCTATCGTGGAAGTGGTCAGCGGTGGAGACGTCGAGCAAGAAGCCCACACAGACTGCGATGACGGTGTGCTGGTAAACTCCGGGCAGTTCGATGGCTTTGGGGTCGAGCAGGCTATCAGCGCGATCACCGCATACCTGGGGGAGAGTGGCAAGGGCGAGCACAAAGTAAACTTCAAGCTGCGCGACTGGGTGTTCTCCCGGCAGCGGTATTGGGGCGAGCCTATCCCGATTGTTATCTGCGAAAAGTGCGGCTTTGTGCCCCTGGACGAGAAAGATTTGCCCCTTACCCTACCGGAGGTAGAGAGCTACTACCCCACCGAAGAGGGCGACTCTCCCCTAGCCGGGCTGGATGAGTGGGTGAACACCACATGCCCGAGCTGTGCAGGCCCCGCCAAACGGGAGACCGACACCATGCCCCAGTGGGCCGGCTCGAGCTGGTACTTTTTGCGGTACGCCGACCCCCACAACACCCAGCAGCTGGCCTCCCCCGAGGCGCTAAAGTACTGGACCCCGGTGGACTGGTACAACGGCGGAATGGAACACACCACCCTGCACCTGCTTTACTCGCGGTTTTGGCACAAGTTTTTATTTGATATCGGCGTTGTGCCCACCTGCGAACCCTACACCCGCCGGACAAGCCACGGGATGATACTGGGTGAGGACGGGCAGAAGATGAGCAAATCCCGGGGGAACGTGATAAATCCCGACGAAGTTGTCGCGGAGGCCGGGGCCGACACTCTGCGTCTGTACGAGATGTTCATAGGCGATTTTGAAAAGACCGCCCACTGGTCCTCAGCGTCTATCAAGGGCTGCAAACGCTTTCTAGACAGGGCCTGGACCCTGCGCGAGACCTGCGCCCCCGGGGAAGAGTACACCCCCGCCCTCGAGAGCAGCATCCACAAAGCCGTAAAAAAAGTCGGCGAAGACATTGAGGTGCTCAAGTTCAATACGGCTATTGCCACCCTGATGGCTCTACTAAACGAAGCGTACGACGCCGGAGGATTTAACCGCGCCGAGTATAGGACTTTCCTTACGCTGCTAAATCCATTTGCCCCACACCTGACCGAAGAGCTTTGGGAAGTAATGGACTTCGGCGGCATGATGACCGACCAGCCCTGGCCCAGCTTCGACCCACAAAAATGCGCGGACGACACTGTAGAGGTCGTGGTACAAATTTTGGGCAAAATCAAGACACGAATCCAACTGCCGGCAACCGCGACCCAGCCCGAGATGATAGCCGCTGCAAAGGAAAGTGTACAGGAGCTGCTGGAGGGCAAGAGCATAGTAAAAGAGATAGCCGTACCCGGCAAGTTGGTAAATTTTGTTGTGCGCTGAGTGATCCTGTAGATATTTTCTGCCCGTACCACCTTGACATGAGCGGGCACAGGATATATAATTAAGGTGATATTCTTGTACCACTAAGAAGTATCCGCTTTGCTCGAAGTGGCCTTGCGGTCTGTTGCTTATACTGCAACCGCTGCAAATGGCCGGTATTAATGCACATTAAGCATTAATAACTCCAGCCGCTAGGCGTGGGGAGGGAAATAGAAATGTCAGAAGTACGCATAAAGGACAACGAATCTTTAGACAGTGCCTTGCGCCGGTTTAAAAGGCAGTGTGCGAAGAGCGGGGTATTCCAGGAAGTGCGCAAAAGAGAGCACTACGAGAAGCCGTCTGTCAAACGCAAGAAGAAGTCTGAGGCGGCGCGCAAGCGCAAGTTCAAATAATAAAGCAAAAGCGGGCCGCTCACAGGTCCGCTTTTTGTGCGAGAGGAGCCTCGGCGTGTCGGTATTTTACCCCGACCTTTATCTTAAGTCGATCACCGGCCTTACCCCCGCTCTGCTAAAGCGCTGGGGCATTCGCGGCCTTATCCTGGATGTGGACAACACCCTGACCACCCACGACAACCCGCGCCCCGACCCAGGGGTGTTGCTCTGGCTAAAAGCCATGCGCGAGCACCACATCGAGATGGCGATACTCTCGAACAACAGCCCACAGCGAATAAAACCCTTCGCCAAAGAACTGAGAATGGGGTTTATTGCCAACGCCAAAAAACCACTGGCCTCCGGCTTTGAGAGGGCAGCGGCAAAGCTCAGGCTGCAGAGAGACAAAATAGCTGTGGTGGGCGACCAGATTTTTACCGATATACTCGGCGGTAACCTCTGGGGAGCAAAGACCGTGCTGGTAAAGCCTATCCAGCCTGAGACCACCCGGCTTTTCCGCCTAAAGCGAAGGCTGGAGCGGGACGTGATACTCAGACTTTATGGCGCAGGCAAACTGCCAAAGGAGGGCCACTGTGGTTAGATTTGGCCCGGCCGGACAAGACGATATATTCCCGACCATACACAAAAAAATGACCGAGATGCCCGCGTATCTGGCCGCTCGTGGCCTCACCGCCTTCGAGTACCAGTGCGGCCACGGGGTACGGGTGAGCGAGGCCTCCGCCACCGCTTTGGGAGAAAAAGCGAAGGAGCACGCCATAGCAGTCTCTCTCCACGCGCCCTACTACATCTCGCTCTCCTCTGCCGAGGAGGAAAAGCGTGAGAACTCGCTGGGTTATATCCTAAAGTCGGCCCGCGCGGTCAGCTGGATGGGCGGGGAGCGTGTTGTCATCCACTCGGGCAGCGTGGGTAAAAGGCAGCGCGGTGAAGCCCTTGAGCTGGCCGTCCAAACCCTTACCAGCGCTCAAAAGCTGCTGGACGAAGAAAACCTCTCCAACATCCGCCTTTGCCCGGAGACCATGGGCAAAATTGGCCAGCTCGGCGACCTTGACGAAGTGCTCACACTTTGCGGGGTGGACGAGCGGTTCTTACCTTGCGTCGACTTTGGGCACCTAAACTCCCGCACCCAGGGCGGCGCGAACGACTACGAGGCCATGGCAGCAGTTTTGGACGCCATAGAAAACGCCCTGGGTAGCCAGCGGGCGAGGGTCTTTCACGCACACTTTTCAAAGATTGAATATGGCCGTGGAGGCGAGGTGCGCCACCTGACCTTTGACGACCAAGAATACGGCCCAAACTTTGAGCCTTTGGGGCAGCTGCTGGCGCAGCGGGGCCTCTCGCCAACAATCATCTGCGAGTCCAGGGGCAGGCAGATTGACGACGCCGTATACATGCTGCGGGCCTACCAAAAGGAGGCCGGCAATGACACGGATTGAGACCATCATAAGCAAGATGCCCGAAGGGGTGGACGCGGCAATCGTCACGGATAAGCTTAACCGGCTTTACCTGACCGGCCTGCTTTCAAGCGCCGGGGTTCTGCTACTTACCCGGCAGGGGGGCGTGCTCATCATTGACTCGCGCTACCACGAGCTGGCCCAGGGTACTGTAAGTGGCTGCGAGGTGATCCTCCAAGACCAGCTGTACGAGCAGATATCCAAGCTGTTGGGCGCGCAGGGGGTGAGAACCCTAGCTCTAGAAAGTGCAAGCTGCACCCTAAAAACCCGGGACGCATACCAAGAAAAACTGGAGGGCGTCCAGCTCATTGAGGGCAGCTGGCTGAGCGAAACTATAAGTGAGCTGCGCCAGTGCAAAAGCGAGGAAGAGCTAAGCAAAATACGCGCCGCACAAAAGATAACCGAGCAGACCTTTGAACACCTGCTGGGCTTTATAAGGCCAGGGCGTAGCGAACGCTCCATTGCCCTGGAGGCCGAGTTCTATGGCCGTGCCAAAGGGGCGCAGGGGGTGGCGTTTTCGGTCATTGCGGCCTCGGGAGAGAACTCCTCGATGCCCCACGCTGTGCCGGGCGAGAGAAGGCTGCGCTATGGTGATTTCCTCATCATCGATATGGGCTTTATGGTGGAGGGCTACTGCTCGGACATGACCAGAACGGTGGTGATTGGCCAGCCAAGTCAGCAGCAGCGGGAAGTCTACAACACAGTGCTTGCCGCCCAGGACGCCGCTTTTGCAAAGATAAAGCCGGGCGTACCCTGCAAAGAGGTAGACGCTGCTGCCCGCGAGCTTATCAACGCCTCCCCGTATGCGGGGTTGTTTGGCCACGGCCTGGGCCACTCCCTGGGGCTGGAAGTCCACGAGCCGCCGTCCCTAAGCAAGGCAAGCGAGGCCACCCTGCGCCCGGGTATGGTGTTGAGCGTCGAGCCGGGCATTTACATACCCGGTAAGTTCGGGGTACGTATAGAGGATTTAATAGTCGTCACACAAAGCGGTTTTGAGAATTTGACCTGCTGCCCCAAAGAGCTAAATACAATTAACTAGCCCGCGCACTTGAAATATTTTGTCGGATGGGTTAGACTATAACAAAGTAACAAGTTAAGAAGTTAACATCAGGAGGGCAATCGCTATGATATCTGCCGGAGACTTTAGGAACGGCGTAACTTTTGAGATGGACGGCAACGTCATGCAGATCATCGAGTTTCAACATGTAAAGCCGGGTAAGGGCGCTGCGTTTGTTCGCACCAAGGTGCGCAATGTAATTACCGGCGCGGTGACAGAAAAAACTTTCAACCCGGGGGATAAATATCCCACCGCTTTTGTCGAGCGCAAGGATATGCAGTACCTTTACAACGACGGCGGCCTGTACTACTTTATGGACAACGAGAGCTACGAGAATGTCCCCGTAGGCGCAGACAAACTTGACGACAACTTCAAGTTCGTCAAAGAAAACACCGACGTCAAGATACTTTCCTACAAAGGCGAGGTCTTTGGCGTGGAGCCGCCTTTCTTTGTTGAACTTGAGGTAACCGAGACCGAGCCGGGGGTCAAGGGCGACACCGCCACGAACGTGCAAAAGCCTGCCACCTTAGAGACCGGTGCAGAGATAAAAGTGCCGCTCTTTATAAATATAGGCGATCGCATACGGGTTGATACCCGCACCGGGGAATATATGGAGCGCGCTTAAACGCCCAAAAGGAGATTAAAAACATGGATATGAACGCAAAACTCGCATACCTCAAAGGTTTGGCCGAGGGCTTGGGGGTCGACAAAACCACCAAGGAGGGTAAGCTGTATACCGCTGCCATTGACCTGCTCGACGACGTTGTGCTGGCCATATCGGAGATGAGCGAGGGCCTTGAGCATATGGGCGAGGACATCGAAGCGATAGAAGAAGACCTGGACGAAGTCCTCGAAGACCTCTATGGCAACGAAGATGACGACTGCTGCGGCGAGTACGACTTTGAGGGCGAACTCTACGAGGTCACCTGCCCGGCCTGTGAAGATCAAATCTGTGTGGACGAAGACATGCTCGACCAGGGTGAGATAGCCTGTCCCGGCTGCGGCAAAAACCTGGAGTTCGACCTGGACGGCGAACTGGACAAAGAAGAGCTCGGGGACAAATCTTAGAACCGGGCTGTAAAGGCAACAAACTACACAGTGCGGCAACGGTTATCTTTCGATAATGTTCCGCAATTTGCATGGATTTTTTTGCTGTGGCAGATGGTACAATGTTGCTAGATGAACCCAGGAGAGGGGGGAGGCCGTTGAACTGGATTTACCGCCTAGAGCGCAAGCTTGGCAGAGGCTTTGGTGTAAATAACGTTATGCTATACGTTACAGCCACTATGCTGGCGTTTTACATGCTCTCGCTGTTAATCATGCCTCAACTGTTTGGGTTTATGTTTTTCAGCAGCGAACTTATACTCTACGGCGAATTTTGGCGAATTATTACTTTTTTGTTTATTCCACCTCACTTGGGCGCACCGCTTTGGGTCTTGCTTACCCTTTTTGTGGCTTACCGTATAGGCACCAGCATAGAGTATGCCTGGGGCAAGAGCCTGTTTACCATGTATTTGATACTGGGTGCCATAGGCGCCGTTATAGCGGGGTTTATCACCGGGTTTGGCAGTAACTCATACCTTTTCCTCTCACTGATATTGGCTTTCTGCTACATGAACCCGAACGCCACTTTCCTGCTGTTTTTCATTCTACCTGTAAAGGCCAAATACATTGCAATCTTCAACTGGGTACTGTATATCTGGGCGTTTATAGCGGGCAGCTTTAGCACGCGGATGGCGATAGTATTTTCACTCATAAACTTTTTCTTGTTCTTCGGCCCCGATATCTGGCGGGATGCACGGCAGAGCTATAACAGGCTTCGACACCGCCAGCGGTACCGAAAGAACTGGGGTGACCAAAACCCCTGGCGGTAACACCGGCAATAGCAAGAGGAGAGATGCCCGAAAAGCGGGCGGCCTCTCCTCTTTTGGTTTTAGCAAGGGATACACAATGCAGATAAGCTAGCTCATACGAAAAATTTGCCTAACGATACCGATAGGAATGTGTTTTGAAGCCGCCGTTATGCCACTCCATGAGGAATATCCTCACACCTGATGGCGAAGTTTCAGGTTCTGCTAACACTTCTCTGTACCACTTATACAATAACGGAAGACACGACAGAACAAACGTTTTCTCAGCTTTTGATTCATATTTCAAATCTTTAATGACGTAAAAAGAGATATGGTGCTTGCTTTCAAAAGTAAGACGATCTCTTTTATTGATTGAAGCAGATGCGATAACAGTCCCTTTGATTTGGGGCTTCTCCTGGTCGAAAGTATCGAAATTAAAATCCCTGGAACTAAATCCGAAACTAATGTATACGTTCTCACTGCGAAAGACCTTTTTTACAGCGCTAGTATTGCATGCGTACTTTTCATTTGAATTTAACGCTCTAACTTTAAGCTCCATTAGCCTTCATCTCATTAAATATACTTGTTCGCCGCAGTATCTACTATAACCAACCCAAAAACAAACACCATGTCGCCACAAAACGACACGGTGCCCGCGAATTGGCAACCCTACTCCTGCTCTAGGGTGCGCTCAAGCCAGATAGCGGCTATATTCAGCGCATCGTACAGGTTGTTTTTCTCGGTTTTCTTTTTAATACGGTCTTTGGGGCTTAGCTCCGGGTCGGTTGAGACAACCTGCACGCTGACCTTTGAGGGCAGCTTCATGTCGGAGAAATCGGCGGATTCCGCAATCATCAGCATGGCAACGTACTCATCAGCCATATCTCCGTAATATATCGTGTTGCCGTCCCTCACAAGGGGCTTGCCCTTGTAGGTCAGCATTTTTGTTGCGCCTTCTTTTCCGGCCATGGTTCATCATCCTTCCTGCATATAGGGTATGATTATACCACAAAAAGCCGGTGATGTATACCCCTAGATTATTTTTATTGCCATGGCGGGGCAGACAGCGCCGCAGTAGCCGCAAAGCAGGCAGGCGCTTCCCTCGCAGATGGCCATCTGCTTGTCCAAACTCAGGGCACCCTGCCCGCATCGGGCGACACAGGCGCCGCAACCCTCGCACCAGCTTTCGATGTGTAGGCGGCGGGTTTTGCTCTGCAAGTCGTCTCTAGCGGCGGGGGAGAACCCCTTGCCCTCAAAGAAATCTATATTGGCGTCTACTTCGCTCTTGCCCTGCATTCCCACCGCCACGCTGTGGACATAGGGCAGGGAGAGCGCGTATTCAAGGCACTCCTCGGCCCGGCGGAACAGATTGCCACCACCTAGAGCCTTCATCGAGAAGACGCCTATCCCAGCGGTGTGAGCCTGCCATACGGCCGTCTGCATATCCTCCCGGGTGCCGTCGCCAATGCCCAAGCCGGCCAGGTTGAGCAGCGGGTGGATAACATCCAGCTGGGCGTCTATAGCGGCCTTTACGCCGGCTACCATGTGTGTGGACAACCCCACCGCCCGGATAACACCCCGTTGCTTTTGCTCAAGCAGGTAATCAAGGGCTTCCCGGTGGCCGCGCAGGGTGTGTTCGCTCTCCTGCTCGTGTAGGAGGAAGATATCGATATAGTCGCGGCCCAACTCTTGGCAGGACTCCTCGAGGGCCGTTACGGCCAGCTCTCGGGTGTGGGCGTAGGTTTTGGTGGAAATTACAATATCGCGCTTGCCGCTTAGCTCCATTGCACGGCGGATATACGGGTAGCTGCCATAAAGCTGCGCGGTGTCGAAAAAATTTACCCCTCGATAGATAGCTTGGCAAAGTAGCTGCGCGCCTTCTTCCAAGGGGAGGGCCGCCTGCAAAGGTCCCATGGTAAGAGTGCCGAAGCAAAGCCGACTAACGCTTAGCCCGGTGTTTCCCAGTGTTGCTTGTTCCACGCGGTTACCGCTCACCCTCGCCCAGGTAGTGCTTTACCAGGGCGTGCAGCAAATCGTCCCGGTCAATCCGGCGGATAAGGCTCCTTGCGTTGTTGTGGGTGGTGATGTAGGTAGGGTCCTCCGAGAGAATGTACCCCACGATCTGGTTTATTGGGTTGTAACCCTTCTCGCGAAGGGCGGCAAAAACTTGGAGCAGCAGCTCGCGCATATGGCGCTCTTTGTCCTCGTGGATAGAAAAACTGATAGTAGGCTCCTGCCTCATCAAAATCACCCCAATACGATTTTATTATATCATACACTAAAAGAGGATGGTTTGTCCAGTTAGTTTGTTAGCGCATGTTTTGCAGCACAGCCTCGGCGTTGGCTATCAAGTCGGACACGAAATTATACGCACACTAAACCTTCGCGTACCGCGTCTGCTCGTGCAGTTCTTTGCAGGCGGCATAATATTTGCGGTAGTAGCGGTTGCCCTCGTCCATTAGTTGGGTGTTGTCTTTGTCTGCGCACAGGCGGGCATAAATTTTACCAATCTCGTCATCGTGCGAATTGTGGCTGCGCTCGCAGAGCACATAGAGGGAGTAGGATGCCATATCGCGTATGTATCTGTCCAGGTGGGGTGCTTTTTCGTCCAGTTCGCTGTAAAAGACGTTTAGGGCGGTCTGGGCCAAAATTGAGTTGGGCGAGAACTCGGCCAGTGTGCGGTTTACCACGTATGTCAGCAGCAGCAGCCGGTGGTGTGCATGCAGCTCCTGGGCCAGCTCGGCCGGCCAGGGGTCAAAGTTTTCGCTGACCTCGCGGGTTAGCATGGCGGCGTATCGCTCCCCCAAATCCCGCGCGCGCGAGATGTTTCCCGCGCTCTTTTGGCGCAGGTAGTCCTCCGCTTCGTCCTCTGCCCCAGCGTCGTTGCCCGGTACGGCTGAGAAGCTATCTGGGGCAATCTTCATGTCGGCGTCTTCTCCCATGGTGGCAAGCAACAGGTTTTTGCAAGAGGCAGCGCTGTTTGTCAAAAAGAACCAAAGCATCCAAAGCGCGCAGAGCGCGGCTAAGCCCGGCGATGTCATCACTCTTGTGCACCTCTCTGTTTGTATTTATATTCATAGCTAGAGCGAGCAAAAAACACGCTCTAGCCCTTTTCCTGCTCGAGAATAGCTTTGAGCGCCCGTGCCAGCTGGTCGGGGCAGGAGGTGGGCTTGCCCGAGCAGGGTATGCCCTCAAGCAGGGGGATTAGCTCCTCGGCGGTGCGCCCTTTAACCAGCGCTCGCATCCCACGCAAGTTGCCGTCGCACCCGCCCTCAAACCTTATATCGCTGATAACTCCGCTCTCGCCGATGTCAACGTCAATCAGCCTTGAGCAAGTTCCCTGTGTCTGGTATCTGTAAATCAACTTGGAATGCCTCCTCGAGCCTTGGTGATTCGCCATAAATTTATCTGCAGACGGCCTGAAGGTATTATACCTTTTTTTTCCGCCAAGGTAAAGTGGCTGGCCGCAAAATTATACTCGTTCCACTTAAAAACAGTACAGTTCAACTGTTTTTAAATATGCAGCCTCAGCGCACAACCTGGTATCCCATCCCCTCGATTTCGTCTTCAAGGCCCAGGCGGTCGATGTCCCCACCCAAAATCGTTACGGTCCCGGCCTCTTCGTCAACGTTGAGGTATTCAATCCCCGGCATTTTCTCAGCGCGGCGGATAATCTTTTCTTTGGCACCGTCCAGCTCCAGTCCTTCAACTTTTAGTACAATCTCGTTTTCCATAAGGCAATCAGCTCCTGTTTAGTTTACGCACAGTATTATGTTGCCCTATTTCTGCACCAATTTTGCAAACGCGAAACCCAGAGCCAACCGGGGGAACGGTCGGCTCTGGGTTTTAGATAAGCGGTAAAGTGGGGAGCTAAAGGCTTATATCCAAAATTTTGAACTGAACTGTGCTGCCACTGGGAAGAGTAACCTGTACTTCGTCCCCAACCTTGTGGCCAATAAGCGCCTTGCCTACCGGCGACTCGTTTGTGATAGTTTCCATATCGTCGTCGCGCACATACTCCAGTGGGCTGGAAATGCGGTAGGTAGTCTGCTCGTCAAACTCGACGTCGAGTATAGTGACAGTGGTGCCTACCGAGACGACGTCGGTTGAGATATGCTCTTTATCTATCAGTTGCGCCTTTTTTAGCTGCTCTTCAAGGGTGGCGATGTTTGCTTCAACCAAAGCCTGTTCGTTTTTTGCTTCGTCGTACTCACTGTTTTCGCTCAGGTCGCCAAAGCCGCGAGCCACACGGATTTTTTCGCTTATCTCCCTACGGCGGACTGTGCGCAAATGCTCCAGCTCACTTTTTATTTTTTCGTACCCTTCAGGGGTTATCAGGATCTCACCGGACACGCATCACCCCTCCTTTCTTAGAATAAATAGGCCACAACAACACAAACCGCCCTCCCCAAAGGACGATTTGCCAAGGTTACAATACACTTTCCGGGCAGACACCCCGGACAACACATAGTATTATAGCGTGAGCTTCCCGGTATGTCAAGTAGTTTGCCTGGTGCGGCAAACCACTCATGTTTTGAGACCTGTGTTATCTTATGTTGGGCGCGGCCCATTTAGACCTGCTATGTCAATTCGAGTGAATACTTACTGCAACGACCTGCGTTTGCTACTCGTCACCACTGGCCTCTTCTTCCTGTGACTCGGCCTCATCCGCCTGCTGAGCCGCCCCCCAGGCAAGCTCTAGGGCCATTGCCAGCTCTATACCCCGCCGCAGCTGAGGGTCTAGGTTTTCGTCGAGTTCGCGCCACTCGCCGTCAAAGGCAACTTCGTAGTGTGGCTGCACCCCAACTTCGTGGAAGATTACGCCAAGCGGGCTGACCAGCAAAGCCACCGTAATCTCGATAGCAGAGCCGTCTACCAGTGGTATAAGCTCTTGTAGCACGCCTTTGCCCGAGCTCTGGCTGCCCACGCTGCGAGCAAGATTGTAGTCGCTGAGCACCTGCACGAACAATTCAGCCGGGCCGGTGGTGCCGCTGTTTTGCAGGGTGACTATCGGCGGTATGTCTTCCATCCCAGGGCCGTTTGCGGTGAACATAACGGTGTCCACCCCGTCTTTATCCCTCGAGCTGACGATAACGCCCGCGGGTATAATGGAATCCAGCACACGGGCAAGGTAGGTAAGCTCTCCGCCCTCAAGGTCGCGGACATCGAAGATAAGGCTCTGCGCACCGTCCGAAAGCAGCCGGTCCCGCTCCCTGCGGAACTGGTCGGGTGTGTGTTGGTTAAAATCACTGATAATTATATAACCTGTCTGGGTGTTCTCTATCATGCGGGCACTGACGCTGGGTATGGGCACTATCCGGCGGACAAGGTCCTCTTCTCGGTCAACGTTCTCTGAGCGGATAGTAAGGGTTACCCGGGTACCGTTCTCCCCGGAGATGGACTCCAGCATACTTACGCTGTTGGCTGGGACAACATCCTCGTCGTCCACTCGAATAATCAGGTCGCCCGGCTGTATACCCGCTGCTAAGGCGGGGGAGTCGGCAAAGACTTCTTCGACATAGATGTAGCCGTCACCCTCGGGGTTTGCCCGCAGGTCGGCGCCTATACCGGCTACCGGCGAAGCCTGGGCCTGCTGTATATTCGCAAAAGTGCGCGGATCGTGGTAGACGGCGAAAGGGTCGCCAATTCCGGCTATAAAGCCGCGGGCGACGCTGTCTCTCAGGTAGACTTCGTCGATCACACCGTTGAAGTTGGCCCGCACCTCCCGGTTGAGCATCGCGAATTGATCCAAAGCTTCTTCGCGCTCGCGCAGGTAGATCATACGGTCGTTCATCTGGTTGCGGACAAAGTCAAAGGTAATGTTAAAGGTTGCGGCGGCTACAAGCAACATCATGGCGAGCGCTGCACCCAGCGAGATTCTTTTGTTCATTGCCGCACCCCCTTTGCAATTGACAGGACATAGGCGATTATTTAAATAGCCGACACCGCCAATATTGTCAATCTGTCTGTGTTATCTCGGGAAAATCCACGGCCTTGGGTTGACCGCTGTCCCGCTTTGACGTACTTCAAAGTGAAGGTGGGGTCCGGTAGACCAGCCGGTCGAGCCGACATTGCCTATGGTCTGACCTCTTTCTACAGTCTGCCCAACACTTACCGAAATATTGGAAAGATGGGCGTAGAGGGTCGAGATATTGCCGCCGTGGTCGATTATGATAAAGATACCGTAGCCACGGCCGGGTGCGTGGTTCCAGTTGGTATGTACTACTGTTCCGGCGTTTGCAGCCACTACAGGCGCGCCGTTGATAGAACCTGAACCCGAACTTGCAATGTCAATACCTGTGTGGAAATCCCGCCCGCCAAACCGGGAGCCAAACTCGGATGTAATGCGGGTGTGTCCGGGTACCGGCCAAGCCATATCGCCGCCTACGTAGTCTTCTTGCGACATCATAGCCTGGATGCGTGCGAAGAGGTCATCGATCTCCCGCAGCATCTGCTGGCGCTGGGCGCGGTTTTGCTCGTAATCCCGCTGGAATTCCCGCTCGCGGGCATCAAGCTCGCCTATACGCAGGTTAGCCGCTTCCACCTGGGTGTTGAGCTCACGCTGGCGCTGGTCGACCAGTATGCGATCTGCTTCCTGCTCTTCGAGGCTGGCTTCCAGGTCAGCTTTGGCTTCTTCGAGTTCTATGCGCTGTTGGCGCAGGGTTTCGACCAGGCGGTGGTCGCGCTCGGCGATACGCACCATCGAGTTGGTTCGGGTAAGCAGTGAGACAAAGCTGTCCGCCCCCAGCACAAGCCCAAGGGTAGAGTTGCTGTCCTGAACAAATTGTGCTCGGGTCCGTGCCAGCAGGAGCTCGTGGTTTCGGTTAATTTCGGCCTGCTTATCTTCGATGGCCTCAAGCTGGGCCTCTATGTACTGCTCAAGCAGGTCTATGCGCTGGGAGAGGTAGTTGATTTGTCTTTGGGTTATGCTTATCTCTTCGTTTATGCTGTTGCGGCGCAAGGTCTCCTGAGCGCGCTCGTCCCGCGCCCCGGCGATGTTGCTCGCGATCTGCTGGCGCTGCTGGTCCAGGCGGTCAATCTGGGCGTTTATGTTGTTGATCTGGCTTTGATATGCGCTGGCCGCCGCGTCACCATTCGCGAAGCTGGGAACCGATACGCTGGAAATAAGCACGATGACCGCAAGGGCTACGGTAAACATATGTAGGTATTTTTTTGTTTTAAGCTGCATTTTAATTATCACCCGCCAGTGAGTTTTTGTGGGGGCGGGCTTTCGCCACACCCCGCGCATAACCGGTATTTTAGCAGTCTAGTCCCTGTCAAAAAGCTCCTCAAGCAGCGAGAATTTAAATGCTACAACTGCCGCTACAATTGCGACAACACCAACGGCCAAAGCTATAACCTTCCAATAATTACCGATTGTGCTGCAACAAAGTTTCATTTAGAGTTACCTCCATAAATTTTGTTAAACTTTAAGGTACCTGCGCACGTATGAGCCACTTCCTACCATTCCAACAAAAACCCCCAGCCCGGCAAAAGCACCAAAAACATACGGGGCAATAAGCCAAAAATCAACTGCTCGCTCAAACAACGGCAGGGCCACACCGCCAAACTGCTCACTTATCCAGCCGATCATATAAGTGTAGCCAAAACCCAAAATCAAAAAGGCGATGATGGCGCTGGATAGCCCTATGATTATCCCCTCCACCAGAAACGGCATACGGATAAACGCGTCGGTGGCGCCTACGTACTTCATAATGCTGATTTCTTTGCGCCGGGCAAAGACGGTAAGCTTTATGTTATTGGTGATTATCACCAGGCTGACAGCAATAAGTATGCCGACAATAACCATGCCCGAGAACGTAACCGCCGTGCGCACAGCCACCATAATGTCGGAAATTTCGCCGGCGTAGTTAACCCGCTCGACCCAGTCGATAGCCTGTATCCGCGCTACGGTATTGCTTAGATAGGCTATGTCCACAACGCTGACTTCGTATATGTCAGCCAAGGGATTTTCGTCCCCACGCATTTCTTCGTATAGCCAGCCGTCTTCCCCGGCGTTATAAATCATCTCCTCGAGGGACACGTGCCGGGAGATAAATTCAAACTCGGCGATATTGTCCATGCCGGCTAGCATTAAGTTCATGGCTTCAATGTCCGAAGGACTCATCCAATCTTCCAAAATAACCACGAACTCGTACTGGTCCTCCACAAAATCGACCATGGCGTTCACGTTCAGCGAAATCATTGTCGCCCCGCCGATAAGCAGCATACACGCTACTAGCACCCCGATACAGGCAAAGCTCATCAACCGGTTGCGGGCCACGTTCTTAAAGCCCTCTTTTAGTAGGTAGCCAATGTTGTGCAGCCTCATTTTTTGCCCCCCGCTCTTTTGCGCTCATATTCTTCCATTAGGGCGCGGGGCGTTTTGTCAGAAAAGTCAATGGCGGTTTGCTTGCTGGCAAGGCTCTTTACGTGGTCGTCAATCAGCTCGCGACCGGTAAACAGCTCGGATTCATCCGCAGCGCGGGTGTCTGAGGATATCGCGCCGTTCTCTATGGTTATCACCCGCTTATTGAAGTAAGAGACCAGCTCGTGCTCGTGGGTAACCATAAGTATTGTGGTACCCGCCTGGGCGTTAATTTCAGAGAGCAAATCGACTATCTCGAAGGAGAGCTCGGGGTCGATGTTGCCGGTCGGTTCGTCCGCTATGATGATTGCCGGATTGTTCACCAGCGCTCTGGCCAGCGCCACACGCTGCTGCTCTCCGCCGGAAATCTGCTCGGGCATACTTTTGGCTTTATGGGCAAGGCCTAAGAGCTTGAGCACGTAAGGCACCCGGGAGCGAATATCCTTGGCGACAACGTTGGTTACGCGCAAGGCAAAGGCCACGTTGTCGTAAACGTTTAGGTTGGGTATCAGCCTAAAGTCCTGGAAGACCACGCCCAGCGAGCGTCTAAACTTTGGGATATGCCGACGTTTCATACGCCCCAGGTTGTAGCCGTTTACCACAACCAGGCCGTTTGTAGGTGTTTCTTCGCGCAAAATGGTCTTTATAATAGTGCTTTTGCCCGAACCCGAAGAGCCAACGATGAATGCGAAATCACCCTTGTCCACTCTAAAGCTGACGTTTTTAAGCGCCTGGGTTCCGTTATCGTAAGTCTTGCTCACATTGGCGAATTCTATCACTTGAGTTTCTCCGCTTGGGTTGAGTGCTAATACTTCACCGGATTGGTCACCATATACTTTTTGACCATCAGCGCCACCTTAAAGACAATGGCGTGGTCGAACTCCCGCAGATCAAGGCCGGTCAGCTTCCGTATTTTTTCCAGGCGGTAGACCAGCGTATTGCGGTGTACAAACAGCTTTCGGGAAGTCTCCGAGACGTTCAGGTTGTTCTCGAAGAACTTTTGTATGGTAAAGAGCGTCTCGTGGTCGAGGCTCTCGATAGAGCCTTTCTTGAACACCTCGCGCAGGAACATGTCGCATAGAGTGGTGGGCAGCTGGTAGATAAGGCGGGCAATCCCTAAGTTGTCGTAAGAGATGATAGCTTTGTCGGTGTCGAAGACCTTGCCGACCTCCAGGGCTACCTGGCTCTCTTTGAACGACCGGGCGAGATCCTTCACCCCTACAACGGAGGTACCGATTCCAATGACAACCTTGGTGTAAAACTCGCTGCCCAGGGTGTCTACAATCGAGCGGGCCAGCTTTTCGAGATCGCGGGGCTCGATGCCGACTTTAATCTCTTTGACCAGCACAAGATCGCTCTCATTTATGTTGAAGACAAAATCCTTTTGCTTGTCGGGGAAAAGGTTTTGGATGACGTCAAAGGCCGAGATGTCGCTGGATGATACAATGCGAATTAACAGCACCACCCTGTAAGCGTCCACATTGAAGTGCAGCTCCCGCGCTTTGATGTAGATGTCACCGGGCAGGATGTTGTCCAAAATCACGTTGCGGATAAAATTGGAACGATCGTATTTTTCGTCGTAGTACTGCTTGACACTGGCAAACGAAATTGAAAGAATTTTACAAAACTGGGCGGCGGTTTCGTCGGTGCCCTCAACAAAGACGCCGAACTCCGGCCGGGTCAAGCTACCAAAGGGCTTGAAGGTGTAGTTGTCGCGCACAAATGGCACCGACCCTTCGCCTTGTATAAGGGAGAGGTACTCGAATGTCTCACCGATTTTGGCAAGGTCGCTGCAAGCAATAACCGTCGCGTTGTCGTCAACCACACCAATGACACGGTCAATAGACTCGCGCATCTGGTGCACTATCCTTTGGAACAACCTGTTCGACATACGTTTATATCCTCTCTTTCCGTTGCAGACGCAGACAAAAACAGTCATGTTGCACGATAGGTAATTTTGTTTATACCCTATTTTACCTAAAAATCGCGCACATTGCAACATGCAAGGGAGATAAATTGCAAAAAATTCAAAGTTTTTTCGTCATTTCGCCAAAAGCGGTGGGGTATAGCCCGGCAATACCGCGCTGTATAATTAGTGTCGGAAGACCCGCGTTTTGTTGCAAGAAATTTTATGAGCAAATAACAATTAATGCATTCTCTTTGCAGATACATTTTGAGAAATTCTAAACACACTAATGAAGATTACTCCTTCATTGATATTTATTATTTGAAAAACACAGCCCTCGGCTTTTCCGCCGAGGGCAATTTTTGGAAATATTTTACTGTGCTGGGTAGATGCTAACTTTCTTGCGGTCACGGCCCCAGCGCTCAAAGCGCACCTGACCGTCTATCAAGGCGAACAAAGTGTCGTCGCGGCCTTTGCCGACGTTTGTGCCTGGGTGGATTTTGGTTCCGCGCTGGCGGACAAGTATGTTCCCAGCAAGCACAACTTGGCCGTCGGCCCGCTTGGCACCTAGCCGCTTAGAATGGGAATCCCTACCATTTTTAGTTGAACCTACACCCTTCTTATGAGCGAAAAACTGCAAATCTAGACGAATCATTTATCACTGCACCTCCGTAACGGTAATATGTTTTGGGTACTGTTGCTGCAACAGGGTAGCATGCAGGTGCAGCGCCTGCAAGAATGCGACCGCGCAGGGGTTTGGTTGGGCCGGCAGACAAATATCCACCTCATTCTCGAGAAGCTTGACGCCAGCGGTCTCCCCCAGAATTTCGGTGATACCGTTAGCGGTAAGCATTACAGCCGAACTGATACCCGAGCAGACGATATCTTCTCCGCCGGGGGCAAAGTCCGCGTGACCTTTTACCGATACACGGGCAAAGCCCTGCTCGCCGGTGTAGAACGTGACCTTTACCATTTAGCCGGTAATTTCGCCAATCTCCACTTTAGTGTAAGGCTGGCGGTGGCCGAGTTTGCGTTTTTGGTTTTTCTTGGGCTTGTAGGTGAAGACGGTCAGCTTTTTGCCTTTACCCTGCTTTAACACCTTGCCGGTAACGCTTGCGCCAGCTACCAGCGGGTTGCCGAAGACGAGGCCGTCCTCTTTACCCAGGGCCAGCACTTCTTTGAAGGTGACGGTCTCTTCTGCCTGTGCGCTAAGCTTTTCAAGGTAGAGCACGTCGCCCGTTTGCACCTTGTACTGCTTGCCGCCGGTCTGGATAATCGCGTACATTTTTCCACTTCTCTTCTGTGTAAGGCTCGCTGCCGTGGGTGCGCTCGCAAAGACACGCTTAAAACCCTGGGCACGCGGCAACGCTCATTCTACCACAAGCTGGTAGATGTGTCAAGTTCAATTGACAATGCAAGAGTGGCAATGTACAATTATGGAATAAGAACCTATATTCATAACTCAGCGCACCACTGCGACAAAGATTTTTCCGCCATGCTGCGTCAGTTTTCCTTGCCTGGCGAAAAACTCGCCGCCCCATCGGTACACTTCGTTTATGAATACAGGTTCTAAATGGCATTGTTAATATAGAAAGAGGCGGTAAAGATGCGCAGGTTGTGCGGTGTTTTGTTAGTGTTTGTGTTAGCGCTGTGCCTTGCAGCTTGTACAGGCGGAGAGGCGCGGCCTGAAAGCGCCCAACCTTTGCCGCAACCCGAACCCACAGTGCCCGTGCTGCCGCCCCAGCCCGCGCCGGAGCCAGAACCAGAGCCACTAGCGCCCCCCACACTGCCGGGTAGAATTGCTATTATTACAGATAATTGGCATGACAGTGAGGAGTATCTATCCGCAACAAGCCTTGTTGAAGAACACGGCGCGGAAAATATAGTGCATTTAATTTGGCCTGGCTGGCGCGAATCTGAAATAATAACGCTTGCTGAGTATATCGCCAAGGATTCTGAAATCCGGGTTGTAATTGTTAACCATTCCCGTAGCGGGATACATATTTTGGCATCGACGTTGCGCGAACTCAGAGACGATATTTTCATCATTTACGCCCAGTTTGCTCCCCACCCGGATTCTGATGCCTTTGATTATGCGGGCTTGATTATAACCGCCGATATGCAGGAAGTGTGGCGGCAGACCCCGGCACAAGCCAGAGCGTTAGGGGCGGATACCCTGGTTTTATTCGCCCCCGACCCGGAGCTATTAGGTTTTCGAGAAGGCGAGCTGGAGGGCCGTCTCTTATGGCGCGCCCGGGCCGAAGAAGCCGGACTGAACTTTGTGGAGGCTCTATATGGGGACTTGGGAGACAGCCCCGGTATCTCCGAGTTTATTGGCTATGTATTGCCGGGGTTGGTTGAAGAACACGGCAACGACTTAGTGTTCGTGGGGCTGAGTAGCGAAAGGCTATTGTGGCACCCCTTGGGCATGGGTGCGATTTATGTAGCACCGCAGGCGCACCCGGCACCCTCCCCATATTTCCTCGCCGGCCACTTCCGATACCTAGCTTCTGATTGGCTGAGAGAGGTGGGCCGCGCAGAATTTATCGCCAAGGAGAACCTTGCCCGTATCATTGAAGAGACGCGAAGTGTGCTCGAAGAAGTCGGCCTGCTCGGGCGCGTTTCGACCTGGCCGGTCTCGACCCGCTCTATGTTCACTTACGCAGCCGTGGAGTACGCTATAATGTGGATGAGCGGCGAGCTGCCGGAGGAAGGCGTAGGCTCCGAAGCTTTGCGGCAAATCATGGTGGACTTTATTGCCCGGTACGCGGCTGAGCCGGAGTGGGGCGTGGCGCTTACACCGCTCGAGTATGAGGGCACCGTATACCCACACTATCTCCTGGTTTTCCTGGATTTTATGACGTATTGAACACAGGTTCTTAAAGAGTGCGTAACTCTTGCGAAAACCACAAAACCTTAGCGGCGGGCGTATAGTATATCATTTTTTGGTTAGATGTGGTATGATTAGGTATCGATATAAATTATCAAAGGAGGGTAAATGAAAATGCCAGTTGTACACCCCTTCCGCGCACTGCGTCCCAAGAGCGAGTACGGCGAGGCCGTGGCGGCTCTGCCTTACGATGTGCTCTCAACCGCCGAGGCGCGCATTATGGCTCAGGGTAACCCCCGCTCTTTCCTGCATGTCGACAAGCCCGAAATGGACCTGCCCGACGACGTCCACCAGTACGCTCCTGAGGTGTACGCTGGTGCGAAGACCGCCCTCGACAAACTGGTGGCCGGTGGTGCCATGACCGAGGACGCGAAGCCCTGCTTTTACATCTACCGCCAGACAGTGGGCGCGCGCACTCAGACTGGCCTTGCCGCATGCGCCCAGGTAGCTGACTACGACGCGGGAATCATCAAAAAACATGAACTTACCCGCACCGACAAAGAGAACGATCGCGTAAAACATGTGGACACCCTAAGCGCTCACACCGGGCCGATATTCCTTACATACCGGGCCGGAGCCGCACCCCAGCCAAAGGCGCTGATGCAGGCATGGATTGACAGCCATCAACCGGTTTACGACTTCAAGTCGGAAGACGGCGTGGGCCAGACCATGTGGGTGGTGGACGATGACGCCGCCATAAAGCAGCTGGGCGCGGCATTCGAGAGCGTCGACTTTTTGTACATCGCCGATGGTCACCACCGGGCGGCAGCGGCTTCCAGAGTTGCGGCCATGCGTACCGGCGATAGCCCAGAGGCAGAATCCGGGCGCTTTTTGACGGTGATCTTCCCACACGACGAGCTCAAGATACTCGACTACAACCGTCTTTTGCGCGACCTAAACGTCTGGGACGTCGCGGGTTTTCTGGCCGCCCTGGGCGAAAAGTTTACGATCAGTCAGTCCCCAACCCCTGTAAAGCCCACTAAACCCCATACCTTCGGCCTTTACATTGCCGGGAAGTGGTACAGCGCAAAATACAAGCTCTCCGCCCCGGCGGATGTGGTTGAACGGCTGGCGGTAGCGGTGCTGCAAAACGAGGTACTCGCACCCTTGCTAGGTATACAGAACCCGCAGACTGACAAGAGGATCGACTTTGTAGGCGGTATTCGCGGCACGTATGAACTCGAACAGCGTGTCGACAGCGGTGAGATGGCTCTGGCATTTACGGTCTGCCCCACCACCCTTACCGAGCTTATGGACGTTGCCGACGCTGGGAGGATAATGCCGCCAAAGTCCACCTGGTTTGAGCCTAAACTGCGCAGCGGGCTGCTTATTCACAAGTTTTAGCCGTTGCCAAAATTCGCACCTGTACTATAAAGATGGTTCCACACGCCTTTGCGCGAAACTCACAAACTTTTAGGGGTGGCAGAAATGTCGCCCCTTTTTTGTAACAAAAAAATACAGTTTAGTAATTGAATAGCGAAAAAATCTGTGCTATACTTTCAACATTCGCAAAAGCCCAAAATAAGGGAGGCGTGGCCATATATGGAAAAAACGGTAGGCAGTGACTACGCCCTTGAAATGCTCGGAATCGACAAGCGCTTCCAGGGGGTGCACGCCCTCAAGAAGTGCTCTCTTAACCTGTGCCCGGGCGAAGTGCTGGCCCTTGTCGGCGAAAACGGCGCAGGCAAATCCACTATGATGAAGGTACTCACCGGCATCCACGCACCGGACGAGGGCGAGATACTCTATTTTGGGGAGAAGGTCAATTTCAAGACGCCCAAAGCCGCCCAAGACGCCGGGATTTCAATTGTTCACCAAGAGCTGAATTTAATGAACCATTTAACCGTGGCGCAAAATATATTCATCGGGCGCGAAAGCAAGGGTTTCTTCCTGGACGAGGGCCGAATCAATAAAAAATCGGCCGAGCTTTTCGAGTGGCTGGGGGTAAAAATTCGGCCCCAGGAGAAAGTCCAAAACCTTACGGTGGGCAAGCAGCAGATAGTCGAGATAGCAAAAGCCATCTCCTACGATTCGAAAATCATCGTCTTCGACGAGCCGACCGCTACTTTGACGAATACTGAGATAGATGTGCTCTTCGAAATTATCGGCGAGCTGCGTGAGAAAGGTGTGGGAATGATTTACATCTCTCACCGCATGGAGGAGATAAAGCGGATAACAGATAGAGTAACCGTTCTGCGCGACGGCGAGTTCGTCGGTACCAAGAATACCGCGGATATTGAGATAGACGAAGTTATACAGATGATGATAGGCCGTGTCACTTACGAGCCGCCAAAGCAGGCCAGCACCGTGCCGCCCCAAGCGCCGGTTGTGCTCAAGGTTGAGGGGCTGAGTTCCAAAGATGTGCAAAACATTTCCTTCGAGCTGCGCAAGGGTGAAATTTTGGGGCTTGCCGGCCTTATGGGCGCAGGCAGAACAGAGACTGCCCGGCTTATATTCGGCGCGGACAAAAGATGGAGCGGCGAGATTTACGTAAACGGCGAGAAAGTTGACATCCGCTCACCCAGGGACGCCGTTGCGCACGGCATAGGCTATCTCTCGGAGGACCGAAAGCGCTTTGGTCTGGCCGTCGGAATGACCGTTGCCGACAACTCGGTGATGGCCACTCTTGAAGATTACGTCAGCGCGGGTTTTATAAACGATGCGAAAATCTACGCCGACACCGAGGAGTATGTTAAAAAGATAGATGTCAGAACGCCATCTATCCACCAGACGGTAAAAAATCTCTCGGGGGGCAACCAGCAGAAGGTCGTTATCTCCAAATGGTTGATACGCAACTGCGACATTCTTATATTCGACGAGCCAACACGAGGGATTGACGTTGGAGCCAAAAGTGAAATCTACAAGCTGATGAACACCCTGGCCGAAGCCGGCAAGTCGATAATAATGATATCATCCGACCTTACCGAGCTGCAGCGTATGAGCGACCGAATTCTGGTAATGTGTGAGGGCATACACACCGGCACGCTGCCTATCGAAGAAGCCGACCAGCACTCTATCATGACTTTGGCGACTCAAAAATCTTAGTGCGCAAAGCGGAAAAGGAAGTGAGCTTATGGGTGAGATACTAAAAAAAATCCAGCTGCAAAAACTTTTGGCACTAGGGTCCCTTATCATCCTCTACCTGTTCTTCGCATACTTTGGTCGCAACTTTGTGTCTTTGGGCATGACGCTGCAAATTCTGGCGCAGTCCTACTTTGTGGGCTTTTTGGCTATTGGCGTTACCTTTGTTATAATAACCGGGGGTATTGACCTTTCCATCGGTACGGTGATGATTTGCTCGGCGCTTGTGGGCGGCCAACTCTATCGGATACACGCCATGCCGCTTTGGCTTTGTATTATCGCGATGGTGCTGGTGGGCGCGGCCTTTGGGCTGTTCAACGGACTTCTTGTAACAAGGCTTAAATTTCCGCCATTTGTAGCCACTCTGGGCACAATGATGATATCCATGGGCCTTGGGTCTATCATTACTAATGTGCAGTCCCGCGCTTTCCCCAACTTTCTCGAAGCGGACGCCTGGTTCTCCCAAGTTTTCTTGCGCAGTGAGGGCAACTTCCCCATGGGTGCATTGTTCTTGGGCGCATATCTCATAATAACTTATATAATTTTAAAGAAGACAAAATTGGGACGGTATGTCTACGCCATTGGCTCCAACGAGGAGGCCGTGCGGCTCTCTGGGGTCAACGCCCGGGGCTGGAAGCTGGCGGCATATATTATCAGCGGGATGTCCGCCGGGCTTGCCGCAATCTTCTTCGCTGCTGCGTACACAACTATTATACCGGGTGGTGGCCAGGGGCACGAGCTCTCAGCGATAGCCGCCGTTGTCATAGGCGGGACCTCACTTTCGGGGGGCGTGGGTTCGGTTGTAGGAACGATTATCGGCGTATTCATAATGAGTGTGCTTTCAAACGGCCTTGTCGCCATGGGCTTGCCCGCGCCTTTTCAGGTTTTCTATACAGGCATTGTTCTGCTGGGCGCCGTCTACTTGGATATTCTGCGTATTGAGAGAGCAAACCAAGTTAGGAAGCCAAGTCTTAAAGACGTTACTCCGAAAGATAAATCTTAGCCGTCAGGCGAAGGACTTTTCTTTCTGGGCAATAGCACCAAACAAACAGCACACAACCAGCACAAGAAATATTTTGTACGCAACAAAAGGAGGAATTTGTTCTATGAAGAAAGTATTATCGCTTGCAATTGTACTGGTGATGGTGACTGCCATCTTCGCCGCCTGCACCCCCACCCCCGAGCCGGCACAACCGCCAGTGCCCCCCGCAAACGGCACAGCAGACACAACCGAGCAGCCACCCGAGCCCCCGGCCGACGGCGAGCCGCTCCATGTTGCCATTATCTCCAAGGGCTTCCAGCACCAGTTTTGGCAGGCTGTTTACGCCGGCGCACAAGCTGCGGCTGACGAGTACGGTGTAACTATCACCTTCGAAGGTCCCGAAAGCGAAGCGGACATTGACGTGCAGGTAAACATGCTCAACCAACAACTGGCCATGGACCCGAGCGCTATCGCTTTAGCGGCGCTTAGCACCGACTCTGTTCTCTCTCAGCTGCAGCAAGCGTATGACGCAGGTATCCCTATAGTTGGCTTCGACTCCGGCGTGCCGGACGCTCCAGCGGGGCAGGTTCTTGCCAATGCATCCACCGACAACGTGGCAGCTGCCGCTATCGGTGCAGACCACCTCTTCCCGGTGCTTCAAGAGCAAATCGCGGCTGCCACCGCCGATAGCCCCGTTGTTATCGCGGTACTTTCCCAGGACGTTACCAGTGAGTCCATCACTGGGCGTACCCGCGGCTTTGCCGAGCAAATGTACCGCCTTGCCAGCGGTGCGAACGACAGCGTGGCTATAACCGGCGGCTTCGCGGCAATCAACACCGGCGATGCAAACGCAGCGGTAAGAATCGACGTTGTTGTGGGCGCAACCCCCGAAATTACCGATATGACCAGCGCTGCCAACGGCATTCTCACCGCTCCCGGCGTTATAGGCGTGTTCTGCTCTAACGAGGGCGCTGCTAACGGTATGCTGGCTGCTATCGGCGCGGGCGCGGCCGTACCCGAGGGCGTTATGATAGTTGGCTTCGACGCCGGCACGATCCAGAAAGCCGCGGTCGAGCAAGGCCTGTTCATGGGTGCGATTACTCAGGATCCTTTCCACATTGGTTACTACGCTGTCTCCCTTGCAGTGCGCGCAGTTAGAGGCGAGTCTATTAGCGACGTTGACACCGGCGCACGCTGGTGGGACGCAACCAATATGCATGACCCTGCCATTGCCCTGCTGCTCTACGATTAATACCTCTCCTCTCTGTCATAAGTGTAACGGTCTGCGTGGGATGGTGTCTACACCATCCCACGGCTTTGTATATTTAAGAACCTGCGTTCTAAGCAAAGGAGCGTCTGCCATGTTAAAAGGCATACCGAACATAATATCGCCAGAGCTGCTCAAAATACTGATGGAGATGGGCCACGGGGACGAAATTGTCCTGGCTGACGGCAACTTCCCCGGCGCTTCCCACGCGCAGCGGCTTGCCAGGTGCGACGGCCACGGCGCCCCCGAGTTGCTGGACGCGATCCTCAGCCTTTTCCCGCTGGACAGCTTTGTACCTTTCCCGGTGGCGCTGATGGACACCCCGCCAGGCAGCGATACGCCACCAATCTGGGTTACCTTCAACGATATTATTTGCAGGCATGAGCCGCAGAGCAATAAAGTCGAGCGCATTGAGCGCTTCGCGTTTTATGAGCGCGCAAAGTCCGCTTACGCCATTGTGGCCACCGGCGAGAGCGCAATCTACGCCAATATCATCCTCAAAAAAGGAATCATAACCAAGTAGCGATATAGAAAATTTTGAGTAGGAGTTGAGGCAGCATGGAATATCCGAAAATTGGCATTCGCCCAACTATTGACGGGCGCTGGGGTGGTGTGCGCGAAGGCCTTGAGCAGCAGACCATGAGCATGGCAAAAGTGGCCGCGAAGCTTATCGGCGAGAACCTGTTTTACGCTGACGGCAAACCGGTGCAGTGCGTTATTGCAGACTCCACCATAGGCGGCGGGGCCGAGGCGCGGGCTTGCGCCGAGAAGTTCGCGAAAGAAAATGTAATAGGCACCCTGACCGTCACCCCTTGCTGGTGTTACGGCAGCGAGACCATGGATTTATCGTCGGACACAATCAAGGCCGTATGGGGCTTTAACGGCACCGAGCGGCCGGGAGCGGTTTACCTAGCCGCGGTTATGTCGGCCCACGCCCAGCGGGGGTTGCCCGCCTACGCAATCTACGGGCACGATGTCCAAGACGCGGGAGACGCCACCGTACCCGAAGACGTGCGCGAGAAGATTCTGCGCTTTGCCCGGGGAGCTATTGCCGTGGGGCAGATGAAAAACAAGGCTTATGTGGGCATAGGGTCTGTGTCCATGGGTATTGCCGGCTCATTCTGCGACCCCGCTTTTTTCCAGAAATACCTTGGTATTCGCGCCGAGTGGGTGGATATGACCGAGATTCTGCGCAGGATTGACCTTGGAATATTTGACCCGGAAGAGTACAAAACCGCCCTTGCCTGGACGAAGAAAAACTGCAAGGAAGGCTTTGACGTAAACCCGGAGGACAAGCGCTTTTCTGCCGCAGAGAAGGACGAGCAGTGGGAGTTCGTGGTCAAGATGACCCTGGTTTGCCGGGACATTATGCAGGGCAACCCGAAGCTTGCCGCCATGGGCTTTAACGAGGAGGCGCTGGGGCGCGGCGCAATCGCCGGCGGCTTCCAGGGGCAGCGGATGTGGACAGACTACAAACCCAACGGAGACTTTACCGAGGCGATACTCAACTCGACATTCGACTGGGCAGGCAAGCGGCAGCCCGTCGTCACAGCCACCGAGAACGACAGTCTAAACGGCGTGGCTATGCTGCTCACTCATTTAATGGACGGTGCGGCCTCTGTTTTTGCCGATGTGCGCACTTACTGGAGTCCCGAAGCCGTTGAGCGTGTGACCGGCTGGAAGCCCGAGGGTAAGGCCTGCGAAGGCTTTATCCATCTGATAAACTCAGGTGCCGCGGCCCTGGACGGCAGCGGGCGAGCCAAAGACAAGACCGGTAACAGCGTGATGAAGCCCTGGTGGGAAATGACCGAGCGGGACATCTCCGCCTGCCTTGAAAACACCCAGTGGTGCCCTGGGGAGGTTGGATATTTCCGCGGGGGCGGCTTCTCCTCCAAATATGAAACCCAAGGGGTTATGCCGGTCACCATGACCCGGGTAAACCTTATCGACGGCCTTGGACCCGTCATACAAATCGCCGAGGGTTACACGGTTGAGCTGCCCGAGAAGGTCAACCACACCCTGCTCTACCGCACCAACCCCACCTGGCCGTCCACATGGTTTGCGCCGGTGCTTACCGGGGATGGCGCGTTCACCGATGTCTACAGCGTTATGGCAAACTGGGGGGCCAACCACGGCGCCTTCTGTTACGGCCACAAAGGCGCTGATATCATCACACTGGCGTCAATGCTGCGCATACCGGTTGCCATGCACAATGTAAGCCCGGACAAAATCTTCCGTCCGCATGTTTGGTCGGCCTTCGGCACCGCCGACAAAGAAGGTGCCGATTACCGTGCCTGCCAGACCTACGGCCCGCTGTACAAGTAGCAATAATGTAGGGGCGGGACTGTCCGGCCGCCCCCACCAGTTCCATTCTCCAATAACCATCCGGAGGTGTTACCATGTCCTATTACTTAGCTATAGACATCGGTGCTTCGAGCGGCCGGCATATTCTGGGCGGCATGAGCGGCGGCAAGCTGGAAATCCGCGAAGTCCACCGCTTTAAGAACGGCTTTGTAAAGAAAAACGGCCGCCTGTGCTGGGATTTAGACGTCATGTTCGAGGAGATTCTCACCGGCATAGCAAAGTGCGGTGAGCTGGGTAAAATACCGCTCAGCATTGGCATAGACACTTGGGGCGTGGATTTTGTCTTGCTTGACAAGGACGGCAAAATGCTCGGCGACGCTGTAGCTTATCGGGATGACCGCACAGACGGCATGTACGAGGAAGCTGAGAAGTTTATAAGCGAGGTTGAGCTGTATTCCCGCGCCGGGATACAAAAGCTGCCATTTAACACCATTTACCAGATGCTGGCGCTGAAAACCCAAGAGCCCGAGCTGCTGGCAGCGGCAAAGGATTTCCTCTTGACACCCGAGTACCTTAGCTACCTACTCTGCGGGGTACCCAGGCATGAGCACACTATAGCCACCACGACCGGGCTTGTATGCGCACGCAAAAACACCTGGGACTACGAGCTGATCAAGCGGCTGGGGTTGCCTGTAGCCCTCTTTGGGGAGATCGCGGCCCCCGGCACCAAGCTAGGGGTTCTGCGCCCCGAGATAAGCGCGCGGGTGGGGTTTGAAAGCAGTGTGGTCTTCCCCTGCACCCACGACACAGCTTCGGCTGTGGTCGCTACCCCCCTGGACACGGACAGCCTCTACCTTTCCAGCGGTACCTGGAGCCTTATGGGCGCCGAGCTTGCAAAGCCCATACTCACCGAGCAAAGCCGGGTGAGAGCCCTGACAAACGAGGGCGGTTACGGGTACAGCTACCGCTACCTCAAAAACATCATGGGGCTGTGGATTATCCAGAGCATCAAGGGTGAGCACGGGGATAAATACAGCTACGACGATCTCTGCGAGCAGGCCGAGAAGTGCTGTGGATTCCCCTCGCGCATAGACGTAAACGAGCAGCGCTTTATGGTCCCCGAAAACATGACCGAGGAGATAAAAGCCGCCTGTGCCCAAAGCGGGCAACAAGTACCTGGAAATATCGGCGAGCTTATGTGCTGTGTCTACCAGAGCCTTGCCGACTCTTATGCCCAGACAGTGAACGCGATAGAAAGCCTGACCGGCAAGAGCTATTCGACCATACGCATTGTGGGTGGGGGCAGCAGGGACTTTTACCTCAACCGGCTGACTGCCCAGGCCTGTGGCCGCAAGGTCACCGCCGGCCCGGCTGAAGGTACGGCTATAGGTAACCTGCTAGTGCAGATGATAAGCGCTGGCGAGTTAAAGGACCTCGCGGCGGCCCGAGAATTGGTGCGCAAATCCTTCCCGCTGGAGGAGTATGAGCCGCTTTAGAGCGGGTATTGCCATATTCTAAGTGGAGCTACTATAATTGTGCCTATATCCAACTTCCCGTATGATTTTTGTGCTAGTTAACATCGGCGTGGGCTTGCTTTTTTGGCTCAAAAACGATAAACTAGAATGTAGAATGCAAAAGAGGAGGGCCTTTAGATATGAACGCCACCGAATATGTAAAAGGATTGATGGCGCGCGCACGGGCCGCGCAAAAAATCGCGGAGAGCTACACCCAGGAGCAAGTGGACAAACTCTGTGCCGCGATAACCTGGGCCGCCGTTAAAGAAGAGAACGCCCGCAAAATTGCTAAACTCGCTTACGACGAATCCCAGATGGGGTACGAGGAAGCCAAGTATATCAAGCTGCAAATTAAACCCCGCGGCGCCCTGCGCGATATGCAGGGCCACAAGTCTGTCGGCATTATAGAAGAAATACCCGAGCTGGGGCTTGTAAAGTACGCAAAGCCCATAGGCGTTATCGGTGGTATTGTGCCCTGCACCAACCCTGAGGCCACCCCGGTTATCAAAGCCATGTCGGCAATCAAAGGGCGCAACGCCATTGTCTTTGCGCCGCACCCACGCACCGCAAAGACAAACGCCCTTATCTGCGAGACTATGCGCGCGGCCCTCAAAAAGCACGGTGCGCCTGAGGATTTGATTGTCTATATTGACCCTGACAGCCTAAAAGCGCATGGGCTTGACGCCACCACCGAGCTTATGAAGCAGTGTGACCTTATTATGGCTACCGGGGGCGGTGCCCTTGTACACGCGGCCCACTCTTCGGGTACGCCGGCATACGGTGTAGGCGCAGGCAACGTAGTGGCCATCATCGACGAGACTGCCGACCTTTCCGACGCCTGCGAGAAAGTCACACGCTCCAAGACTTTTGACTTCGCCACAAGCTGCTCGGCCGACAACAACCTGATGATTAAGGACACTATCTATGACGCCGCTATAGCAGAACTCAAAAAGAACGGCGGTTACCTCTGCTCTGCCGATGAGAAAGCTAAGCTGCAAGCGGTAATGTTCATGCCCGACGGGCACCTCAACCCCAAGTCGGGGCTGGCCGCGGCCTCACCGCAGAAGATTGCCGAGACCGCAGGTTTTGCGTTGCCCGAGGGCGTAAAGTTTATTATGGTTGAATCCACCGGCGCGGGGGCAGACCACCCCTTCTCGGGCGAGAAGCTCTCGGTTGTGCTCAACGTCTACAAATACACAGACTTCGAAAAAGCTATCGACTTCCTCAACGAGATTCACGAATGGTCGGGCAAGGGGCACTCCTGCGCGATACACTCGACCGACCAAAAGCGCATCGATATGCTGGCAAAGCGGACATTTACTTCCCGCATAATGGTTCGTCTGCCCACCTCGGCAGCCAACAGCGGTAACTGGTTCAACGGTATGCCCTTCTCAATGTCCCTGGGCTGCGGCAGCTGGGGCGGCAACAGCACCACCGAGAATATCACCTGGCGGCACCTTATCAACGTGACCTGGGTGTCTTCGCCCATGGCGGTTACACATACCCCGAACGATAAAGAGCTGTTTGGGGATGTTATGAAGGACTAAGTTGCTGTAACGAGCAAAGGGGCGTATCTCACAGGAGAGCGCCCCTTTTATTTAGAGGTCAGAGGATAAAAAAGCGTTTCGTTGACTATAAAGGGGCGATGAGATGCAGCTACCCGAACTGTTTGACCGCGCCGTATCTCTGCTTTACCCTCAACGGTGTTTGGGGTGCGAAGGTCTTGTAGAGTACGATGACCTTTTTTGCGAGCACTGCCCCGAGCGGGCAGCCGACCAAACAATAGCCCTGCCCTTTACCCACAGACTTGCAGACGTCGCGGCAATCTACGAGTACAAGGGCCGCGGGCGAAGGCTTGTCTGGGCAATCAAGGAGGGCGAGCCTAAACGGGTGCGCTACATACTTGGGTACGATATGCGCGCGCTTCTCAGCGAGCGCTGGAGCGAGACCGCCTTCGATATGATAGTGCCGGTCCCCGCCACGCAGACAAGGCTGGAGGCCCGGGGGTTCAACCACGCGCAGCTGCTTGCCGAACAGCTTGGCAGGCTGATGGGAATACCTGTCTGTCCGCATGCGCTGGTAAGGGCAGAAGACTCGCTGACACAACACAACCTTAACAGGGCAGACCGCCGAGAGAACGCCGAGCTTTCTTACCAGGCGGGGGAGACCGGCGGGCTGGACGATAAAACGATTTTGCTTCTGGACGACCTGTTAACGACCGGGTGCACTCTGGCCGCTTGCGCACAGCGGCTGCTTGAGCAGGGGGCCGCCAAAGTGTATGCGCTGGCTGCCGCGACAACGCCTTCCCGGTGACAACTCTCCACGCAGAAGCGGGGGCTACTCACTTGAGTGGCCCCCGCGTACTTTTTACCTGCAAACTACCGTGAATTTTTGTAAATCTCAATCATATCCGCTTTGCTCAGCACTTTGAAGCTGCCTATGGTGCTGCTGCCGTCCTTTGAGCATTTGCTGGCCATCTCTTCTATGTCGGCGTCAGGTATCTCTTTGCCCACAAGGTCGGTGATGTTGATGGGCATATCGATAGAGGTGAAGTACTCTTCAGTCCGGCGGATGCCCTCAAGGGCGGTACTTTCAGGGTTTACAAAGTCCATGGGGACGTCGAGCACATTGACCGCGTAGCGGGCAAAGCGCATGATATCGTTTTTGTAGACAAACCGCGCCCAGCTGCCCCAGACAGCGGCCAAACCGGCACCGTGGGTGACATCGTACAAACCGCTCAGCTCGTGTTCCAGCCTGTGCACAGACCAGTCGCCGGTGCGGCCAAGGCCGGTAAGATCATTGTGAGAAAGGCTGCCTGCCCACAATACTTCGGCTCTAGCCTCGTAGTCCTCCGGGTTTTCCATGCAGCGCTTGCCGTAGCGCATAGTCACTCGCAAAATCTGCTCGGCAATAAGGTCGGTCGCTTCGCCGCGTCCCGGAGAAAAGTAGCGGTCTAGTGTGTGCATCATTATGTCGGCTATGCCGCTGGCTGTTTGGTATGGGGGCAGGGTGTAGAGCAGCTCGGGGTCCATAACGGTAAACTTGGGCCGCAGCAGGGCGCTGCCATGGCCTATTTTAAGCCAGCCGTCCTCGTTGGTCAGCACCGTATGTTCGCTTGTCTCGCTGCCGGCGGCTGCTAGTGTGAGGATATTTGCGTTGGGTAGGGCTTTTTTTAGCTGAGCTTTGCCAATGTATACATCCCAGACGTCGAAGTCGTTGCAGGCGGCAATGGCTATGCCCTTTGCGCTGTCTATAACGCTGCCGCCACCTACCGCAAAGATAAAGTCGACCTTCTCCCTCCGGGCAAGCTGCGCTCCTTCGCGCACAAGTGCGACTCTTGGGTTGGGGACCACGCCGCCAAACATCACGTACCCGAGGCCTTGCGCTTCCAGCGAGGCCACAACTTTGTCCATCAGGCCGTTTTTCAGCACGCGGTCGCTGCCGTAGTGCAGCAGCACCTTGCTGCCGCCAAACTCGCGGATAGCCGGGCCTATCTTGTCCGTATTACCCTTGCCAAAATACACCAAGGTGGGAGAATAAAACTCGAAGTTGTTCATACTGTACTTGCCTCCTTATAGTTTAGCGCGTATTGCTTAGCGAAAATATATTAGGTATATTCCACCATATTTTTCGCTGGATGTCAAGGTTTTAGCGTGTATAAATTTACAAATAAAACTCACCCACTTGATAAGTGGTACATCGCAAAATATCTATCATCGGTAGCTTGTTTTTGATGCGTTATTACCTTTAGATGCGCAAGAAAATGACTGTTGACAAAATTGTGCGAATTAATTATAATGTCAATGTAAACGGTTTCATTTTTATGAATCCTGTGTATTAAGGGTGATGATGTGCCGCCAACAATAAAAGATATCGCTCTTATGGCTCAGGTTTCAACGGCTACTGTTTCGAGGTATTTGAACAACCCATCGCTAGTTTCTGAATCAACGGCCACGCGCATACTGACTTCAATAGAACAAAGCGGATATTTCCCTAATGAGCTTGCGCGGGGGCTAACAAAGAATTTGAGTAGAATAATCGGCGTGGTAATGCCTGACATAAACAATATTTTTTTCCCCGCCGTGCTTTTGGGAATCGAAAGTGAGCTTGAGCGCAACGGGTACTGTACATTTATCTGCAATACTCACCACGACATAAGTAAGGAGAAACATTACATACGCATGATGATTTCTCTTAGAATTGCGGGTGTAATGTTCATTGGAACCAGACCCGCCAAAGAAGAGCACAATGCGCAGATATTCGAGCTCGCCAAGACGAGTCCCGTGTTGCTTGTAAACGATCGTTTTAAAGATCGGAATATCAGCTTTGTAATGACTAACGAAACACAAGGCATAATCGAAGCGATGCGCTATCTTTACGAATTAGGTCACAGGCGAATAGCGCTTCTAAATGGAAGTCCAACGTATACGACATACGTTTACAAGAAAACGGGATTCTTAGAGGGGTGTCGAGAGCTTGATATTAACAACAGCCGTTATATATTAAATGTGGAGCCTTACGAGACGGGTGGCTATAAGGCAATGAACCAACTCTTGAATATTAAAGCCTCCGACCGGCCTACCGCTATTATGACAGCTAACGATCAGCTCGCAATCGGCGCAATACGTTCGGCTTTTGAAAACGGGTATAAGGTCCCGGATGACTTTTCGGTCATGGGATATTCCAACGCTCCAATTTCCAGTGAAATTTACCCGAAGCTTACAACAGTAGACCAATTCCCGTACGAAACAGGTAGGCTCGCCGCGAAGACGATTGTAGAGCAGATTAACTCCAACAACACCAAGCGTAGCTGCTACAGCATGGATACGAAACTTGTTGTACGAAACTCTTGTCAGCATGTCAGCGGTTAACTTCCAATGTGTTGACATAACCGCATAAAATTTTGCCTTTAGGTAAGGTATTGATTGTTTTATGCCACATAATGTAACCGGTTACATTGGGAAGAATACGTAAGGCGGATCTTTTAGTGAAGAAAGGGAAGAGATTTTATGAAAGCAGTCGTTTACAACAAGCCAAAAGATTTGTTGGTTATGGAGGTTGGCAAGCCCAAAATCGCGTCTCATCAGGTGCTAATACGGGTTAAGGCTTGCGGTGTGTGTAGGACTGATATTCATTTATATGAAGGAGAGTTCCTCTCCCGATTCCCACTTATACCCGGTCACGAGTTTGCGGGGGAGATAGCCGAGGTTGGAAGTGACGTAACCGGTTTTCAGGTGGGAGATCGTGTGGTGGCGGATAACACGGTGCTCTGTGGTGAATGTTATTACTGCCGACGCAATCAACCGCTATTTTGCGAAAATTTTTACTCGCTCGGCTGTAACGGCCCGGGCGGCTTCGCTGAGTATGTGAAGGTTAACTGTGATAAAGTGTTTCACATAAGCGAAAAGCTTAGCTTCGATGTGGCGTCGTTTGCCGAGCCGACTGCCTGTGCTGTGCACGGCATGGATATGATAGACTTAAAATGTGGAGATGACGTGCTTATATTTGGCGCGGGGCCAACCGGCATAATTCTTACGCAGCTGATAAAGCATGGCGGGGCTGGCAATGTTGTGGTTGTCGCTTCCAGCAAAACGAAGCTTGACCTCATTGAAAAGAACGGTTATGCTCAAACGTTGCTTATGGACCGCAACGACTTTTCTAAGCACACAGAGGAACTGAACAGACGTTTTCCGAGGGGATTTGACGTTATAATAGATGCGACAGGCTCGCCAAAGGTGATTGAGCATTGCTTTGGTTTTGGCAAGATGGGCGCGAAAATAATCGTCTACGGTGTGGCGAGCGAAAAGGATAGGATAAGTGTCAGCCCGTACCAGATATTCTCGAAAGAATACAAGCTTATAGGCTCATTCGCGCAGACGCACTGCTTCGACAGGGCGTTAAAGTTCCTTGAAAGCGGCGTTGTAAAAGTCGACGATCTCATCACAGATAAATTCGATCTGGACGCATATCCCGATGCGCTCGAAAAGATGTGCCACGGAAAGGATACTATTAAGATTATTATGAACCCCTGATTCACCATAAAGAACGGAGTGACAGCCGTGGAAAATGAAATAGTCCTTCGTATGAATGGCATTACTAAGCGCTTCCCAGGTGTGTTGGCGCTGAATTCGGTTGATTTTGAGCTAAAAAAAGGCGAAGTTCACGGCCTTATGGGCGAAAACGGCGCAGGCAAATCGACGCTGATGAAAGTTCTGATTGGCCTTTGCTTGCCAAATGCAGGCACAATCGAGCTAGCGGGTAGCGGGGCAAGCTTTTCTAACACACGCGAGGCGATGGAAGCCGGTATTAGCATGATCCATCAAGAGCTGAACCTGATGCCGGAGATGACGGTCGCCGAAAATATTTTCATGGGCAGGGAACCCAAAAAGCGCGGGCTTGTAAATTATCGCGAGATGAACCGGCAAACGCAAGAGCTGCTGGATATGCTCAATCTGCAAATAATCCCTTCGATGAAGCTGAAGAATCTCACTATCGCGGGGCAGCAGATGGTAGAGATAGCTAAGGCAGTATCACATAATTCAAAAATACTGATTATGGATGAGCCGACTTCGGCCATTTCCGACCAAGAGGTCGAGCGGTTGTTTTCGATCATCCGATCTCTAAGGGAGAGCGGAAAGGCTGTCGTCTACATCTCTCACAGGATGGACGAGATCTATCAAATATGCGACCGCATAACCGTGCTGCGGGACGGGGAAAAAATAATCAGCGCCGCTGCCGACACACTCACTCAAGAAAATTTGATAAACGCGATGGTGGGAAGAACGCTTCAGGATTATTATCCCAAGGAGCACGCGGAAAAGGGTGACGTTGTGCTTGAGGCAGAGCATCTCTGCGTGGAAGGTACAATGGTAAACGATGTCTCGTTTTCGGTTCGCTCGGGCGAGGTCGTGGGGTTTGCGGGAATGATGGGGTCCGGCCGCACAGAAACCTGCGAGGCCGTATTCGGTATACGCAAAATAAAAGGCGGCAAGCTGCGATTGCATGGGCGCGAGGCTGCGATCAAATCACCCAGTGCCGCAATGAAAAACGGTTTTGCATTCGTGTCGGAAGACCGCAAGCAGTTCGGGTTATTCCTGAACGGGAGCGTGAGAGATAACATTGTTTTGAGTGCGCTCAAACGTATAAACAAGAGTTTTTTTATCAGAGACCACTCACTTGATAAAGTTGCTGACGATACAATTGCGAGGCTTTCTATCAAGACGCCTAGCCGTAAAACCAGAGCGGAGTCGCTAAGCGGTGGCAACCAGCAAAAAATAGTGCTGGGTAAATGGCTCTTGACCGACGCTAAGCTGCTGATACTCGACGAACCTACGCGGGGGATAGACGTCGGTGCTAAGACAGAGATATATCGGCTTATTAACCAGCTTACCGAGAAAGGCATGGCGGTCATAATGGTCTCGTCGGAAATGCCGGAGGTCTTGGGGATGAGTGACAGAGTATATGTTTTTAGCGAAGGTAAGATTACAGCGGAATTTGACCATAGTGAGGAAGTTACGCAAGAGGAGATCATGCGCTATGCCTCGCCGAAAAAAGAGGTAATTATAGACGATTCTAAAAGGAGAGGATAAGATGGAAAATTCCCTGCACAAACGATTTGCCGTCAGGGATATTCTAAGCAATTACGGTGTGCTTATAGCTTTCGTGCTAATATTTATCGCACTGTCATTTGCAACGACTACGTTCTTTACCTCTGCAAACATGATCAATATCATCCGTCAGGTATCCGTAAACGGGATAATTGCGGTGGGTATGATGTTTGTGTTGCTCACCGGAGGCATTGATCTTTCTGTCGGCTCGCTTGTTGCGCTTTCAGGCGTTGTAGCGGCACACTTCGCGCAGAACCCCGAAAACCACTGGGCTTTGGCGGTTTTTATGGGTCTTTTAATTGGTGCGTGCATTGGGGCTATAAACGGCTTCGTTATTGTAAAGATGCGCGTTGTCCCGTTTGTAGCCACTTTGGGGATGATGGGCATCGCGAGAGGGATCGCGTTGGTGCTTAGCGATGGCAGGCCAATCAGCAGACTTGCTGACCCGTTTCGCCGTATTGGTGGAGGAGTGCTTTTCGATTTTCTGCCGATATTGAGCCTTATTATGCTCGCGTGTTTTGTCATCGGCTATATAGTGCTCAATAAAACAAGATTCGGCAGACACATCTATGCTATCGGAGGCAACGAAAAGGCTGCTCGCGTTTCTGGGCTTAAAGTCGATCAAATTAAATTTTTTGTTTATATAACAAGCGCAGTCTTTGCTTCGCTGGCCGGTATTGTGCTCGCCTCGCGCATCAACGCGGGCACACCGGTTTCGGGAGTTGGTTTCGAGCTGGATGCGATTGCCGCTGTCGTTATTGGCGGAACAAGTCTTTCAGGCGGCATTGGCAAGATATGGGGCACTCTACTGGGCGTCCTAATAGTCGGGGCGATAAACAACGGCCTAGATTTGCTAAACGTTTCTTCTTACTATCAGCAAATCGCCAAAGGTGCGATTATAGTTCTCGCTGTCGCAATAGACGCGAACGTAAAAAACAGGTAAGCCCTTTCCGCGGTGCGGAAAACAAATAAAGTCAAACAATACTAAGGAGGAAAAATAATGAAAAAGATTATCGTTTTGCTTATTGTACTTGCTTTAGCCCTTACCGCCTGTGGTAACGGTGGCGCCCCGGCCCAGCCTGCGCCAGAACAACAGACCACGCCAGGACAAGACGCGCCCGCGACCGATGAAAACTTTACGATCGGTGTGGCGGTTTTTAGTATGGCTGCCGAGTTCCCAGCGACGATAAACGCGGCAATTACAGAATATATCGCAGAGCTCGGCTTGAGTGGCACGGTTACGCTGCTTTCGGTCGACGCAGGTGCGGACGCCGCAACGCAGGTTGGTCAGATCGAAACCTTTATCGCACAGGGTGTGGATGGAATCATCTTGCTGCCGATGGACGCCGACGCACTTATACCGGCTGTAGAAGCTGCTTACAGCGCGAATATCCCGTTGGTAACTTGCAACGGCACGGTCAACTCCGATTTGGTAACCGCCCATGTCGGCTCTTTAGACGTAGTTGCGGGTGAACTCTCGATGCAGTATATGGCCGAAAGAATTGGCGGAAGCGGCCAGATTGCCATACTGCGTGGCCCCAGCGGAATTTCCGCCGAGATACTGCGCCGGGAAGGGTATGAAAATATCCTGAGGAACTTCCCCGATATTGAGATCGTAGCTGAGCACGCAGCCAACTGGAGCCGCGCGGAAGCACTGACCACGACCGAAAACTTGATAATGGCGTTTCCCGACCTGGTTGCCATCATAGCGCAAAACGACGAAATGGCTATGGGAGCGCTTGAAGCGATCATCAGCGCCGGGAGAGAAGACGATATAATCGTTGGTGGCATAGACGCTATTCCCGATGCTTTGTACGCAGTAAGAGATGGCTCGCTTGCAAGCACGGTATTCCAAGACGCCGTTGGGCAGGCGCGCGGAGCGGTTGACGTTATTCTCATGCTTGTAAGAGGCGAAGCCGCATCTGACGTGGACATTCCGTTTATCCTTGTAACACAGGACAACGTCAACAATTTTATGTAATCATATAATTGCAGTTTTTGCTTTCAAATTCTGGGCGCCGGCGTTCTCAAAAAACGCCGGCGCCATACTTATGTGTTTGTGCCATACTGTCATTTTAAACACTTCTATTTTTCAGTATCAGTAAAGGATTTTCTCAAGTTGACTTTATACGTGCCCTTTTTTCTCTAACGCAATTACAAAAGGAGGCTGATTAGGATTATTCAAAATTCGATACATAGTCACATTAACTGTCTTGTAGTCAGCGGCCTTGCAATAGTCAAGCAGCTCAGATGTCTCCAGCTTCCCTTGGGCATGCCCCGGATATACAACAAGCACGATGAGCCCGCCCGGGTCTAAGGCCGCAAGCAGCGCTTCGATTGCCGCAATGGTTGTATGCGCCACTGTGCATATTTGCTTATCTGAACCCGGCAGGTAGCCAAGGTTAAATATGGCAGCCCTGCACTTTTTTAGGGAATCAGCGGGAATATGCTCTTGCAAGCTCGCATGACACGCTTTGATCAAGGTCACTCCAGCGGCTAAGGCACCACTTTGTTCTAGGAGTTTTCGGGTGTTCTCTATGGCGGCCTCTTGAATATCAAACGCGAATACATGCCCGCCCTCACCCACGAGCTTTGCTAGAAACAGCGTGTCGTTTCCATTACCCATCGTGCAATCAATCGCGATATCTCCCGGAGCTAAGGCGTCCTTCAGCAATGTATGTGCAAAAGCCAGCATCGGTTTCAAAATCATCATTTATAATACTTCCCTTGCCATGAGTCCCGCGATTCCAACAGCTGGTTAATCGCATTTAAAGTTTCCCACTTCTTTATGCTCCACAAAGGGCCTATCATTTTATCGCGTAAGCCGTCCCCGGTCAAGCGATGAATAACCATGTCCGGCGGTAAAATTTCCAACTGATCACAAACTAGCGAGACGTACTCATCTCGCTCCAAAAATCGCAATCTGCCGGATTTATATAACTCAACCATCGGCGTGTTCTTCAGCAAGTGTAGCAGATGAATTTTTATTCCCTGCACATCCAGCATTGCAATAGTCCGCGCGGTTTCCAACATCATTTCACGGGTTTCCCCCGGCAGCCCATTTATGATGTGTGTGCAGACACGTATTTTATGCGCTCGCAGCTTTGCGACCGCTTTCAAGTAGGTCTCAAACGGATACCCGCGATTAAACGCGTGCGCCGTATCGTCAAATATCGTTTGGACTCCCAACTCAACCCATAAAAAAGTCCGCTGGCTCAGTTGTGCAAGGTAGTCAACCACATCTTCAGGCAAGCAATCCGGGCGTGTCGCTATTGATATCCCCACGACATCTTCTTCTAACAATACATTTTCAAACCGCTCACGCAGTGCAGATACCGGCGCGTGTGTATTTGTAAACGCCTGAAAATAAGCGATAAATTTACCCGTAGGCCATTTCTCGCGCAGCTTGTTTTTATATAGCTCAAACTGCTCCGACAGCGGTGCGGCGCGCATTTGTACAAAGTCCCCAGAGCCTTGGTCGCTGCAAAACGTGCAGCCGCCCAACCCAACAGTCCCGTCCCGATTAGGACAGGTGAATCCGCCGTCTAGCGAAATTTTGAATATCTTATCACCGAATATCGTGCGAAGATAGTGGTTAAACGATAAGAAACGCTTCCCGTCAGAGTATGGTTTCATCTCCACTTAATACTCTTTTGCCAAAAATTTAAACATCATAACATAGAAAAGCGATGAAAGCCGATTAAGAGCGCGAAGGATACCCGGGCGCCGCGGCAGGCCGGACTCGTCTTTGAAAGCGCCGTATGCGCAGAGCTCAACTTCGCGCACCTGTGTGCGCAGTGAGTTGAGAAGAATAACGCCTTCCCCGTGCTCTAGCCCAGGTATAAAGTGGCCGATACCATAGTATTTTTGTGGGTCATGCGAACGCGCGCGGATTTCATCGTAGCCCATGCCTAGCATAGGTGTTTCTTCCATATCGCAGCCCTGCACTTCGCACCGCATAACTTCCCGAGCGCATTTAAGGGCGCATTCAAGATCCCTCACAGCTAACTCCATACCTAGTTTTTGAAAGGCGAGCTGCGCTTGCAGTATCTGTGCTTGCAGGCTGTCAACTTTTCCGCGAAACAGTATAACCGGATGGTCTTTGCTTACCAGCGTTGCTCCCCTAAGCGCCGTCATATCCTCCGGCTTTTGGCCATCGTGCGCACCGGAAGGCGTATTCGTAGGTTCGCGGCTAGTCGGGTATGGATGAGCACACGGCGAAACAGCCGCAGCCTTCTCTTTGTAGACTAGCGTTATCCCACGCTCCGCCAGGAATTCCCGGGCCGCGGGGGCAACAATTGTCCCATAATCTACTCGGTATTCGCTTACGCTGTCAAGACTTATGCCCTTTAGCCGCAAGCGCAGCTGCGCTTCGGTGAGAAGCCCCATAATGCACCATACCTTTCTCGGTGGGTAGCGCTACGCGTATATTGGGTTTATAAATTCAGTTCAACGCCGGACATTTTCATATCAAGCATCTTTTTTATTAAGTCGGCTATATAGGCGCCCGCTTCAACCGAGGGCGTGCCGCCTTTGTGAATGTTGGAGACAACCGTGCGCCGTGATTCGGGCATACCAATGGTGGGCTTGTACGCGATGTATGCGCTCATAGACTCCGATGTGACCAGCCCTGGCCGCTCCCCGATAAGGCAGCATACAAGCTCGGCGGATATAAGCTCGGCAAGGTCCTCCATTGCTGCGACCCTGCAGTACTTAACAAAGGGGATAGGCCCGATATCAATTCCATGGGACTTTAGCCCTTGTGTGATTGCGGGTATAACGTCGGCCACGTTTGCTTCTATCGCCGCAGAGCTAAGCCCGTCGCCGACCATTACCACAACCTTGGCATTTGAGCTGAGCTTATTTTTGAACTCGGCCTTAGTCTCGTCGCTTAGCAACCTGCCTAAATCCGGCCGGGTTACGTATTCATCGCGGTCGGCGCATCTGGACTGTCCAGGCACAAACCCATTTGATTCAATGCATTTCTCGCTGACGTCTGTAAAGACAGAATCGCAGGCTGTGGCGTGGTCGGCGCGAAAGCGCAACAGGCTCACTGTGTTGTACCTGGGGCCAGCCCGCCAAACACCCAGCCGTGCCGGGGTGTGTTGTTTGATGGCCATGTAACCTTCTTGGTTGATGGCGTGGGGCACAAAAAACTGCTCTTGCAATGTCGGTGCGGCAATGTCTTCGATTGCCTCGTCGCAGCTCTCGGGCAAAGCCGTGTCGCATGACTTTTGGGCAGAGCAGGGACTGAGCATCATTTCCGCAAGCACCTGAGCAACTAACTGGTTTATATCTTCCTTCTGATACACACTCTTCACCCCACATCATTTAAGGAATATCGACGCGTCTCCAAATCGGCTGGTGATATTACCCTCTGCGCTGAGAATGCCTATAGTTTTCATCCAAGCCTGGAACTCGGGTATCGCTTTCTTTCCGGTCAGTTGCCTAAGGCTCATTACGTCGTGGTAACTGGTGCACTGATAGTTGAGCATGGTGTCGTCGCCGTGTGGGATGCCCATGACATAGTTGCAGCCGGCGCTGACCAGCAGAACGGCCAAGTTCTCGATATCGTTCTGGTCGGCTTTCATGTGGTTGGTATAGCAGGCGTCGCAACCCATAGATATTCCGGTCAGTTTGCCCATAAAGTGGTCTTCCAGCCCCGCGCGGATTACCTGCTTTGAGTCGTAGAGATATTCCGGGCCGATAAAGCCGACGACAGTGTTGACAAGAAATGGCTGGAACCGCTTGGCAAAGCCATAGCAGCGGGCTTCCATGGTTACCTGGTCCGCGCCGCCATGCGACTGTGAAGAAAGCTCGGAACCTTGACCTGTCTCGAAATACATTACGTTAGGCCCGCTGGACGTCCCGCGGGACAAGACAAGGTCTCTTGCCTCCCCGAGCATTTCCCCGGTGATGCCGAAGGTTTCGTTCCCTTTCTGGGAACCGGCAATCGACTGGAAGACAAGGTCTGCGGGCGCTCCCGCGCGTATTGCCTCCATCTGCGTTGTAACGTGCGCAAGCACGCATTGTTGGGTGGGAATATCCCAAGCTTCTTTAAAGTCGTGGAAAAGATGAAGTATGCGCGAGACGCTGCGTGTGGAATCGTCAACCGGGTTGAGGCCGATTACCGCGTCGCCGACACCGTAGCTCAGCCCTTCCATCACAGAGGCAATGACGCCCTCAGGGTTGTCGGTGGGGTGGTTGGGCTGCAAGCGCGCGGCGAAGGTTCCCGGCTCGCCGATAGTCGTATTGCAGTGCGCCGTTACAATTATTTTTTTGCCCGCGCAAATCAAATCGAGGTTGGACATTAGCTTACAAACCCCGGCTACAACTTCAGAAGTGATGCCGCGGGATATACGAGAGATATCCCGCGACGTTGTGCTCTCGCTGAGGATATACTCCCGTAGCTCGGCTATCGTCCAGTTTTTTATGCTATTGTAAATCGTCTCGTTGACGTCGTCCTGAATAACGCGGGTTACCTCGTCATCTTCGTAGGGAACGGCGGGGCTGTTGCGCAAATCGGAGATGGTTGCGTTAGCCAGTACAATTTTTGCCGCGACCCTCTCTTGCGCGCTTGTCGCCGCGATACCGGCAAGGGCGTCTCCTGTCTTTTCCTCGTTAGCTTTCGCCAGCACGTCTTTTGCGTCCCCAAACTGGTATGTCTTCCCGAGCAACACGGCCTTGAGCTTCAATGCATCCACTCCTTTCGTTGTGTCGGAGCTGTCTCTTATTGGAACACTAACGTTTTAATAACAACGGGCAGCACAGAGCCATCTCCTATCGGTGCGCCTATGTCTATGTAGTCCCCGTTGCTTACCTTAATGGCGTCTATGCAGATAGCTTGGCTGTGGGGACCAAGCAGGCTTTTAAGCGTTTGCCCCAATACTTTGGCCATGTCGTTTTCCACCACAACAACCAGCGGCATACCGGCGGTAAAAATCGGCCTTGACCCACCTACAATACCCTCTGCGATTTCAACGACTTGATTAAAGCTGGGGCTGCGTTTTCCGGCAATGGCTATAGCTATCTGCTGCAAAGAACCCTCGGCCTCAAACCATCGTAGCTTGTCCGTTATTGCGCTCTCAATTGTTTTAGCTGAAAACTCGTCTTCGCTTCGCAGCTTGAGAATAGGCAGATTTTTAAGGGGCAGCAGCTTTTCGTCGTAGCTGATTGTACTGCCGCTGATTTCGGTGATATGAGAACCGGCACCCACAACGGTAGCGCGGATAGTTTCGCCTGTGTGAATCAAGCTTAGCTTTGAGAGATACTCGCTGTGCTTTATCTCTCTGCCAAGTAGTATTCCTACGTCGGCGTAACGCAGCTCGTCCGCTTCACCGTCGCCCCCATAAACGTAGTCGGCTACTCCACCTGAAAAGCTGAGGTGTGCAGGCGCGGCCATAAGGTCTATATCGCGGCCCGGTACGCTCAGCATGGTGTGGTATATCGCGCTCTTTTCCCGCAGCCCCAAGCTCATTTCCAAAATTTCGACCATAGCTTTGGCCGCCGATTGCAGGGAGTTTATATCAACGCCGTCCCCCACATTTATAGAGATACCTTTGCTCGCCATCAGCCCCGTGATTTTAGGCGCTATGTATGCGATTTTCTTTTTGGGCGCGTCCAGCTTTATCAGCCGTCCGCCAATATCCAGGCAGCCGGTGGAGATAATTTCGCCGCCGCAAAACATAGCAAAATTCGAGGTGCCGCCGCCTATATCGTAATTTGCAGCCACAGTTTTGTGGGTCAGGGAGTATATGTCAGTTCCGGCTCCCTTGGCGGCAATAACGCTTTCAAGGTCGGGACCCGCGGTAGCCACTACAAAGTCCCCGGCAAACTCACTGAGGTGATGAAGTACTTCGCTTGCGTTCTCTTTGCGGGCAGTCTCGCCGGTTATCACGACAGCGCCGGTTTTTATGTCCTCCTTTTTGAAGCCGGACTTGCGGTATTCTTCCGCCACAATCTCCCTCACCCCAAGCATATCAATTGCAACGGGAGAAGTGAGCGGTGTAAAGTGTATATCGCTGCGGTAGACGACCTCTTTGTCCACAATGGCAATTCTCGGTACGCTAAAGGCCGAGGCCATATTCTCGACAGTGATGTTGGAGAACACCACCTGCGTTGTAGAGGTACCGATGTCGATACCAACGCTGAGCATCACTTCTCTCAAGGCGGTTGTCCCTCCTTATGCCTTTAATAAATACTGCGCAATATCCTGTGTTCCAAGGTTGTTTAGGGTGGACACCGCGAATATTTGGCTCGGTATATATTCTTGCACCACCGGGGTGAACCCTCTGCTCACTCATTGGTATTTCTCCCGCAAATCAGTACTCAATTGGGTTGGCGGCAATAGACTTCACCGTACTTGCAAAGGCCTCGCACGCCGCCCTGCACGCCGACTGGGTTCCGGTGAGCAGCCCACCGCCAAAGTTCGTTTCCGAGGGCGGGCCGTAGAAAGCCGCTACTTTTACATCGGCAGCTTTTAGCGCGGCGTCCAGGCCGAACATAGCTTCCAGCGGGGGGGCAATAAGGTAGGCCAAGGGGTCGCCTTCAGCAATGCCGGCGATTTCGGACAAATACGAGCCGGTACGGCTGATACAGTAGGCAAAATAGCTGATGGTGTCATCCTCATTGGCGCTTGTAAAAAACGCCTGAGTTGCAATAAAGCTGGATATCGTGTCCAGGCCGCTGCTCACTTCCGCAGGGTTGGGCCCGGATATTATACCGAGTACCTCGCCTGCCAGCTTTGTGTTGGCATTTGCCGCGCCGCCATAGAAAGAACGGCTATAAACTACCTTAACATCGGCTTTTTTGGTGGCCTCGTCCATAGCGGTATAAGCTACGTCGTCGCAGTCTGCGGTAAACAAACCGATGCTGCGGTGTCCGCCGGGCAGCTTTAACTGTCCGAGCATATCTGCGCTTAGGTTGGGGATAAGCCTCATGCTGAGTACGCTGCTCTTCAAAGGGTCGTTTACCATATCCAGCACCTCCAAATCTGCTAAAAGCGCCCAAAAGAACCTGTTTAATATTCCATTATATAACATAGCTTACCATATTCGGATATGCTTATCAATAGCGCCTTAAACAAAAACTGCAACAAACCACGGCGGTTTACTGGCGAATTGACTACAGCATAATTGGTTGCCTTATCTGCAGTTTGTTCGAGTGCTCCCTAGCGGCTTATGCTGGACAATGTAAGCAGCTCTTGAAACAAGACTCTAACCTTTGCTTCATCCTTAACGCCTGGTGAGCGCTCTACACCAGTCATGAGGTCGATGACTGGCGCACCTGTTTGAGCGATAGCCTCCTTCACATTTACATGATTTATTCCCCCGGCCAGAATAACAGGGCAGCTCGCAACGCGCCTAATTTTCTCATACACCGAGAAATTGGCGGCGCCTCCACTGATGACATTATCCGGTGTGCGAGGGTCCAAAAGCAAAGCGTAAACACCCGCAGCGCTGAACCTCTCTGCCGCTTGTTCCAAGTCCGGCATATCGGGGAACAGCGCTTTAATAACTTTGATACCGTGTTTGCGCAGCATACTGGCAATATACGCGGTGTCCTCCAGTGTTTCACCGCAGTGGAGCTGGATATAGTCCGCTTTTATTTCCAGCGCGATACCCAGTATTTTGTCTGCCTGCCCACCCGTGACGATACAGATCTTCGCCGGTGTGGGGACAGACTTCGCAAGTTCGGTCGCCTCCTGTACGCTTAGATTCCACGGGACGGGGCGGGGGTAATCGACTACAAACCCTATTATATCCGCGCCATGCTGTACACACATTCGCACATCATCTGCGCGTGTCAGGCCACAGATTTTTACGATAGGGCGCAAGAGTCTCTCCCCCTTTCGACTTGGAGGGACTGATACATGGCTGCAATGTTGTCCGCGCGCAGCAGCGCTGTTCCGACCAGAACCGCGTTTGCACCGGCGCACGCGGCCAACCTCGCGTCATCAGGTGTCAAGATACCGCTTTCACTGATAAACAGTGCTCCTTTGGGAACTGCGCACGCAAGTGCGGCCGTTCGGGACGGTCCGCCGTTGTCCAGCTCCAGGGTCGCTATATCCCTGTTGTTTATGCCAATAAGCTGTGCGCCCAGCTCACATGCAAACTTTAACTCTTCCTCTGTGCAAACTTCTACAAGCGGTTCAAGACCCAGCCTTATTGCGCTTTCATACAGCTTCGACAGCGTTTTCCTGTCCATTACGGAGCAAATTAACAAGATAGCCGACGCGCCCATTTCCACAGTTTCCTCAAGGGCGCTTTCGTCCTTTATAAAGTCTTTGCGCAGGATAGGCACACTGGTGGCGTCAGCCACCGCGCGGAGCAAGTCTGGTCCCCCGCCGAAATGCTCCCGCTCGGTTACCACCGACAACGCGGGCGCGCCGCAGCAAACAAGAAGCTTTGCTATATCGACAGGGTCGCGGCCGCGCAGCAAGTCTCCTTCCTTTGGGGAAATGCATTTGATATCGGGGATGACCGCCACTCTCCCGCGTGAATTCGCTTCGGTGATGGAGGTAGAAAACCGCTCTGCAAACCGGCTGCTCATGCGGATTCTCCAAAGCTGTGGGACATTTCTTTGAGCTGCTCGAGTTTCTTTGCTGCTGCTCCGCTCTTTATGAGGTCTCGAGCGAGTAAGATCCCTGCCCCGAAGCTGTCTGCCTTGCCTCCTACAACAAGCGCGCCCGCGGCATTAAGGAGAATGGCATCGCGCCTCTCACCCTCAATTTTTCCTTTAAAAACACCGTCTATTGTCCCGGCGTTTTCTTCGGGTGTGCCGGTCTTGATATCTGCGAGGGAACAGCGAGCAAGGCCGAAGTCTTCCGGCGCAATCTCCATTTGCGTAACTTCGCCGTTTTTCAGGTGATTGACACGGGTTTTCCCGAGCAGTGAGATTTCGTCCAGCCCATCCAGACCATGTACGAACATAGCGTTGGTGTAGTCCAACTCTTTTGCCACATATGTGACGATATCAAGTAGCTCCAGCTTGTATACGCCGAGCAGATGCCTGGGCGCGGAAGCGGGGTTGATTAGCGGGCCGATTATCGAATAGAATATTGTCTTGATCCCCAAATCCTGCTCGGGCGGGAGGACTTTTCCCATCACCGGATGGAAAAGTGGCGCGTAAAGAAATGCGATGCCAATTTCTTCAATCATTTTCTCGACTTGGCGTGGCTGCAAGTTTATGTTGACGCCCAGCGCCTCAAGCACATCTGCGCTGCCGGAGAGGCTCGCAATAGACCGGCTGCCATGCTTGGCGACCGGAATACCAGCGGCTGCCGCAACAACCGCCGTCGCCGTGGAAATATTAAATGTTGAAAGCCCGCCGCCCGTGCCGCATGTGTCCATTGTTTCGCCCGCGACATTCGGCCGCAGAGGTACGCAGTTATCCCGCATAGCTTTGGCGATATATGCGGTTTCTTTCAAAGACGCGCCTTTCATCAGCAGGGCTACCTGAAAGCCCGCTATTTGCACATCGCTGACTGCTCCTTCGTTTATAGAGGTAATCATCTCTGAAATCTCAGCCTGTGTAAGTTCTTGATGTGTCGTTACTTTTTCTAAGATATCTTTATACATATCTGTTGCCTCCTTAAATTATAAGTCTAAAATTGCCTGTTTTACGCTTTGGGCAAATTGCAGTACCGGGCCTTCGCAGTCGCAGCCATATTCGGCTACTAGCCGGACAATGGCGCTGCCAATAATAACGCCATCAGAAAACTGTGCCATACTGCGAGCTTGTTCCGGTGTCGAAATCCCGAACCCTACGGCGCACGGGGTATCGCTTACTCGCTTTATATTTTCCGCCATACACCGTGCGTTGTCATCGAACTCACGCCGTTCTCCGGTCACACCCAGCGACGACACACAGTAGATAAAGCCGCTGGAGCCACTTGCTATTTTTTCCGCCCGGGTATGGGAGGTCGGGGCGATAAGAGAGATAAGCTCGATACCGTGCGACTTGCATGGGCCTAGGAGCTCATCCCTCTCCTCAAAAGGCAGGTCGGGAACGATAAGACCGTCCAAACCACAATCGGCGCAATGTTCCGCGAATTTTGCGACACCATAAGCAAACACGGGGTTATAGTATGTCATAAACAGCAGCGGCACTTTGATTTTTGCCCGAACACGCGAGACCAGTTCAAAGAGTTTCACGACTGTGCATCCGGCGCCGAGGGCGCGCGCGGCCGCGGCTTCTATGACCGGGCCTTCCGCAACTGGATCAGAAAACGGAATTCCTATTTCAATTGCGTCTGCACCCGCTTCGCAAAGGGTATATAGCAGTTTTTCCGTCGTTCCCAAATCCGGGTCTCCGCCCATAATAAACGGAATAAAAGCCTTCCCCGCGCGAAACGCCTGCGAAGTTCTATTCATTTACAAGCACCCCCTTATATTTAGCGATAGCGGCGACATCCTTGTCGCCGCGCCCCGAAAGGGTAACGACAATCGTTTTATGCTTTTTCAGCGTAGGCGCGTATTTTATTGCGTAGGCGATTGCGTGTGCGCTTTCTATCGCCGGTATAATTCCTTCGGTTCGGCTCAAATATTCGAAAGCCTCCACTGCTTCATGGTCGCTGACAGGAAGATAGCGAGCGCGGCCACAGTCAAAAAGATCTGCGTGTTCCGGGCCTATGCCGGGGTAATCTAGACCCGCTGAAATCGAATGCACCGGCGCTATCTGGCCGAACTCATCCTGGCAAAAATAAGACTTCATGCCGTGAAAAACCCCTACACGGCCGTTTGTAATAGTAGCTGCGTTATCGGGTGTATTCACGCCCTTTCCTCCAGCCTCGCAGCCAATAAGTTCCACTCCCTCGTCGCCAATAAACTCAAAAAACGAGCCGATTGCGTTGCTTCCCCCGCCTATACAAGCTATAACCGCGTCTGGCAACCTGCCTTCAATTTCCAGCATTTGCGCCTTAATTTCATTGCCGATTATGGCTTGGAAGTCGCGCACCATCATGGGGAATGGGTGTGGTCCCATGACAGACCCCAGGCAATAGTGAGTGTCCCGCATACGTCCGGCCCACTCGCGCATTGTCGCGTTTACCGCGTCCTTAAGTGTCGCGGTGCCGGTAGACACACAGTTGACTTTTGCCCCCAAAAGTTCCATACGGTAGACGTTCAAGGCCTGGCGCTCCATATCCTCGCGGCCCATGAATATTTCGCACTCCATGTCCAGTAATGCGCCGGCGGTCGCGGTAGCAACGCCGTGCTGTCCCGCGCCGGTTTCGGCGATAAGGCGAGATTTCCCCATTTTTTTTGCCAGCAGCGCTTGACCCAAAACGTTGTTGATTTTATGCGAGCCGGTGTGGTTTAGGTCTTCGCGCTTTAGGTATATTTTTGCCCCGCCTAAATTCTCAGTCATTTTTTTTGCGCAGTACAGGCGGGAGGGCCTTCCGGCGTACTGTGCAAGCAGGGTGTTAAGTTCGTCTACAAAATCTAAGTCGTGGCGCCATCGCTCATACTCCCGCTCTAACTCCAGAACCGCGCTCATCAGCGTTTCCGGTATATACTGTCCTCCGTAGATTCCAAACCTTCCATTTGTCATGTTCTCAGCCTCCTTGGCAAAAAAATCCAACAAAAAACCCTGACAAAGCCAAACGGCTCTGTCAGGGACGAATATCAAAAATATCCGCGGTGCCACCCTGTTTCGCGATTGATCGCGCGCTTAGCGGAGTACCAACATACTCCCGGCAACTAACGTATGCCCACACGTCATGGAATACTCGGCGGTATCCGCCTTTCACCATGCCCTCAACGGCCCATTTGACAATCCGCGTTTCCTGCCCGGTTCTCAGCTACCCGGACTCTCTGTATGGCGCGTAAATGCCGTTACTTCCGTCTCAACGGTTTAGTGTAATATACCGCACTTAAATAATTTTGTCAAGCATATTTTTTCTGCAAAGCGCACCGCACAGAAAATTGCGCTTTGCTAATCCGCTAAATCAAAAGGTCAAAACAGACTCATATCTGTTTTGACCTTTTGCTATGAGAAAAACAAGCTTTTGATGAAGGCGTTAAAAATTGCAGATGCATTATAGGTGTACATTGCAATTCAGTCCTCATATTCCAGCGAGGCAGCGAATTTGGCATGCGGGGCTGTTTTACTCGGCGATGGTTCAAACTATTATAAGGGGCGAATTACCATCCAGACCCTAAAGACACTGCTGGAGCTTTTTGCTTGCAAACCATTCCACTACATGCTAGAATTACAATAATTAACATCACAAGTACAATGTTCGTTTGTAGAGAGGTTCCGAGAGAGTATGTTACTTAAGGACACCGGCAGATAAACATCAGGGCAAAATTGTAATTTTTGTGAGAGGTAAATTTAATGAAATGTATGAGCTGCGGCAACATACCACCTGAAAATTCGTGGTTTTGCAACCACTGCGGGGGCGCACTTGCAACCGGGTGTCCGCGATGTGGGAGGCAGGCTGTTCCGGGTAACAAGTTCTGTGGGGGCTGTGGGCGCGAATTGGAAGGCCCGTCAGCCGACCGGCCGGAGCGAGCCCAATCGGCAAGGCCTCAGCCGACTTTGCGGGCCTCAGAGCGGCCTGTAATAATGCCGCCACCGAGCAGGCAGCCGCAAGCTCCCCCGCCGCGGCAAGTACCGCAAGGGCAGCCGGAATACGTTGTCCCATCGCCGCGGTCAAACAGGCCCGCACGCAAGGGCAACGCAGGGCGAGGGACTGGGCTTAACCGGCGGCTACTGGTCTACATAATTGCCGGGCTGTTGGCTCTCGGCCTGGCCGGTTTTGCTTTGGTGCAGCTTGGCGTCATCGGCGAGTCCACTAGGAGTTTGCTTAGAGCAGGTGAGAGCTACCTAGAAAGCGGTTACTATGAGGAGGCGCTCGAACTGTTCGAGCGGGTGCTCGAGGGACAGCCAGACAACGTGCGCGCCATAGCAGGTGCGGCTATGGCTCTTGTGGGGCTGGATCGAAAAGAAGAAGCAATTGAAATGTTGCGCGAGTTCTTAGAAAACGCGGAAGATGAAGAGTTGCAGACACTGCTTGAACAGTTACTGGGCGGGTCCGGAGAAGGCCAGAGCTTGCTGGATGCCGGCGAGTATGAGGACGCGCTGATCTGGTTCTTGGAAGTAATAGGGCGAGACCCAGGCAACGCTGCCGCCTACTATGGCGCGGCCAGAGCGTATCTAGGTATGGGGTGGATGAGCGACGCAATTGCGGTACTGCGTCAAGGCGTGGCTAACACCGCAGATGAGGGCGGTAGGTTGCAGGCACTGCTGGCGCAGCTAGAAGCAGCCGGTGGGGGGCAGCAGCCACCACCACCACCACCACCGGCTCAGCCGCCGCCAGTACAACAACCACCGCCAGCTCAGCAGCCCCCACCGCCCCCACCGCCCCCACCGCCACCGCCTCCTGTGCCTCCCGTACAACCTGAACCTGAACCGCTTCCTCAACCACCACAGCCTGTGGCGCTTTTGAGTGTCGCACCTATAGTTGCAAATAGCGGGACAGAAATATCTACGGCAATGGTCGTCATGCAAGGGCAAAACTTTGCGGGCGCCATGCGCCAACGCCTCGACGGCGACACAGCAGCTTGGTCAGACCACAGGTTGTTCGATGGTTATGTCTATCTAAGGGGTACAATAGGGCATATTGACGGCACATATGAGGGTTCGACCATAACCTTTACAAACCTGGATACCGGCGCGACGATAGCCGCGTTTGCTGTGGCCGAAGGCGACCCGCCGACACCAATTGCTTTGAATGTGACCGGAGTTGATGGGCTGAGGATACATATCCAAAGAGACGGCTATGGTGAAGGCAACGTAGCTTTTGCAAACGCCATGCTCGAGCCTGTGACCGAATAACGATATTAGCCACCGAGGGGCGACGCAGTGGAGATGCTGCGCGGAAATTACCACTGTGTCCACGACCGTTTTTGTATTCTACCGCGACCTGAGATTTGCCAGCCGGCCACAAATACGGCAAAAAGTCAGCTTTGCGCTATAGGCAAAGTGTATGGGCGCAGCAGATACTCGAATGTGAAAACGAGGCTTACATAGCGACATTGAGTGGAGCCATAAAACAAAGCGGCTGCGCAAACTAATCGGCAAAGACTTTAACCCCGACGGGTTTGTCTGCATCAAGGATGACGGGTGTGTGCTGGAACCTGATTACGTGACCTCACGGTTCGGTCGTTTCCTCAAGAGTAAGGGTCTGCCGCATATACCTTTTCATGGGTTGAGACACAGTTCAGCGTCACTTCTCATCAATAACAAGTGTACGCTCGAAGAGGTGCGAGAGTGGTTGGGACAAGCGAGTATAAGATCAGCCGAGATTTACGCACACATGCTTCATGAAAGCAAGAACGAGATGGCTGAAAAAATTGGCGTCGCACTTGCGTAAGAATTATTTAGTGCCACTTGGTCCAGATTGCTGTTCAGTAGAGCCACAATCCAGACCAGGTAAAATCGGAGAATTAGAAAATTCGCAGAAGAGGGCAAAATCAGCATAAAATGAGCGCCAACCAGCCAAAAGAAAAACTCTCACAAACCGCATGGTTGTGAGAGTTTTGACTTGGAGCGGGCAACGAGGCTCGAACTCGCTACCTCCACCTTGGCAACGCCGAAAACAGAGTGTTTTTCTTTGGTTTGCAGTGTCATGCAATGTTGCGGGTTCCATCCATAAACCCTATGACAAAGCCATATATTAAAAACAAAGCCTTTCGGTATACCAAAATTCAGGTAAAGGCTCATAACAGCAAATCTTAGAAAAATCTTGGAAGTTTTGATAGGCTTGCGGGGGTTCATCTAAAATTCACGAAAGCACTAGCAAATAAGATATAGGCATGGTATTATAATGAAGGTAGGTGATACAGTATGAGGAATGACAAATTTCGTGACCCTATTCATGGTTTCATTGAGGTAAGGGAACACGAAAAACGCATTGTTGACAGCGCCCCTTTTCAACGCCTAAGAAATATTAAGCAGCTTGCATTGACCAGTTATGTGTATCATGGAGCTGAGCATACGAGATTTGGTCACTCTTTAGGGGTTATGCACCTTGCCACTAGAGCATTTCGTTCGGCATTATCAAAAGGACAATATCAGTTCAGAGAAGATCGAGAAGAAAATGAACGCTATGTTTCGTGGCTTGAGCAAATTTTACGCTTGATTGCTTTGACGCATGATTTGGGACATGCCCCCTTCTCACATGCGGCAGAGGACTTGTTCCCAGTCAAGGAAGTTTTGACTAATGGCAAAGAAAAGCGTTATAAGCACGAGGATTTAACTGAGTACATAATAAAAAGCAATCCAATTTCAAATATAATAAAAGATATTGGTCAAGAATATATATTAAAGTATGGTTCAGATGAGTATAATATAACCCCTGAAATGATCAGTGATATTTATATAGGTAGAAGTCCTGGTAGAAACTTGGAATTTACATTCTTAAAAACATTTATGGACAGTGAGTTGGATTGCGATAAAATGGATTATTTATTGCGCGATTCTCTGTATTGTGGTGTTTCGTACGGTAAATTTGATCTAGAGCGTTTAATAGCTTCAATGGTTGTAACTAAAAGGCCAGAAATGGAGCAAACTCCATTTCTATGCATAGACTCAGGTGGTGTAAATGTATTTGAAGAATTTGTACTCGCAAGATACTTTATGTTTGTTCAAGTGTATTTTCACCGCACAAGGCGTTATTTTGACTTAACATTGTCTGAAGCATTAAGAAAATGTTTGCCAGATGGTGCCTTTCCTATCAATGTTGAGCAATACCTTCAATGGGATGATTCAAAGGTTTTGAACTTGCTCAAAGAAAAATCTCAACTGTTCAATGAGGCGAAATGTATTATTGATCGCCATTGCTGGACTTGTGTTTATAAAACTAAAACCCATCCGCGCGGAGATGGCTTTACATTATTTGATACTGCCAAAAATATATTATGCAAAAAGTTTGGAAAGGATGTTTTCGAATCCAAGTTCTTAATAGACAGGTCAGCAGATAAATTGCCTCATAAAATTGTTCCGCAAAAGTATAGTATCGACCACGAAGAAGTTATTGCAATAGTTGACAAGCAAGGGTTTACAACTATTTCTGATGAATCGCATATAATTAATTCTCTTACAGAAAAAATTAATATCCAACGAATATATGCGCATGAGGAAGTGTCAGAAGAGGCCTTAACAGAATTAGAGCTTATTAGATGACGATGGGGAGGAAAATCAGTATGGCTGATAAAGTTTTGTCTGTTCTTAACAAAATATGCGAAAACACAAAGCCAGGAAAGAAAGTTGTGCAAAAGCTATTTTATTTAATTGAAAGAAAAGGATTAGATTTAGGGCTTGACTATGTTATGCATTATTATGGCCCATACAGTTCTGAATTAGATCAAAAGTTGCGTGTCTGTGAAGATTTTGATTGTATAAATATTGATACATCTGGAATGGCACATACAATATCCATAGCTGATTCTTTTAAATCCACTGAGAACCCATTCGCTGATGATGAAAGTCAAGTTATAGATAATATCATTAAGCTATATGCTTGCAAATCTCCACTTGATTTAGAGTTGCTCACCACTACGGATTATGTTGCTAATTCTATTCTAAGCAACATCAAAAAAAACGAGAAAAACATAATAGATGGTGTGAAAGAAATTAAAGGTGAAAAGTTTTCTGTTGAAAAAATACAACAAAGCATATCAGAGTTGACAAATCAATCTTTTATTTCACTAAACGAATAGGAACTCAAGTATTCATTTAAATGGGGGTTTCCAAAGGGGCATCCCCTTTGGCACACGATTTTGCTGTAAGCAAAGTCTAGTGTGTTATACTTCCCATGAAGCACGAACCCCGCCAAGCCCAATCTGTATATACACTCACATAAAAATCAAGCGCAAAGGCTTCCGATTACCGGTATCCTTTTTTCCTTATCCAACAATTTGGTAGCCGCTAAAAAATATCCCTGAACATAAGGAAGGAGAGAACCCACATACCATATGCAATCCTGCGCTTTGCAAAGCACGCCGGCGCTACAGCCTACCCTTTAGAGGCCCACCATGAACGAAGAAAAGAGCAATATGCTAGCAACCCCGATATTGACGTGAACCGCAAGGCTGACAACTTCCATATCATCACCCCAAAGTCAAGCTATAGACAGGAAATCGACCGCCGCATTGAATCCGCAGGCTGCCGTACCCGCAAAGATAGTATCCGCTTTGTAGATACGCTAATCACCGCCAGCCCAGAGTTCTTCAAGAGCAAAACGCCCAAGCAGGTAAGGGCGTTTTTTGTTTGCGCTGCAAAGTTCATGCGGCAGGAGATTGGCGGCGGCAACATCTTTTCTGCTGTCGTTCACATGGACGAAAAAACGCCACACATGCACCTGTGCTTTACGCCAATCACAGAGGATAACCGCCTGACAGCTAAAGAGATACTCGGCAACAAAAAGAAGATGGCCGAGTGGCAAACAAAATTCCACGCCTACATGGTAGAAAGATTCCCAGATTTGGAGCGTGGCCGCTCCGCGATAGAAACAGGTCGAACCCATATCCCACCACAGCTTTTCAAGCAGTCGGTGTATCTCGGCCAGCAAATGGATGTTATCAAAAAATCCCTTGACGGCATTAATGTGGTAAACGCCGGAAAGAAACGAGATGAAGCCCTGACTATGCTCGACAAATGGTTTCCCGAAATGGAGCGTTTCGCTTCCAAGTTAAAGCGACACAACAAAGCGCTGAAAGACTTAAAAGCCGAAAACGCACAGCTTATTAGCCAGACCAACGCCGCAAAAAAAGAGCAATGGGATAACAATATGGAGCTTGCTATGCTTCAAAGCGAAATGCAAAAATATAAGCGGTTTTACGAAAAGTTGCCACCAGAGGTTCGGGAACAGCTGATAACTAGAAGTAGAAGTTTGGAGCGTTAGGATTCACGCTCCATATTCTCCAAAGCATATTCAATACACTGATTTACGATTTTATTAAACGATACCCCGGATTCTTCACTCAAAGCCATAATTGCCTCATAATGCTCCGGCTTCATACGGATAGTGCGGTTGATGGACGAAATTTTGCCATCATCTTTATTTACCTTAAATGCACTCATTATAATCACATCCTTGTAATGGCTATTGTAATTTGTCGTGGATTATAATATAATGTACAAATATGTAATCATTATTTGATTTCAAAAAGGAGTTGCATTGTATGAAAACAGAAAAAATAGACACATTAGGACGCATTGCCCTGCCAATGGACGTAGTTCAACAACTTAGCCTAACCGATGGTCAAAATCTGCTCATAACTCTAGATGAAAGCCATTTCCGAATTGTACTACAGCCTACAGATGAAAGCGCTGAACCCTTCAGCACTGACCAAGAATTGAAAGAGCGTCAAGCCGCCATGCTACAGCTACCAACGCATTAATGGATATACATACGGAGCATAGATTCACAAAATATGCTGGTATTGCCCAAAGCAATGCGGGATGTATTGAATTGGACGGAAACCACGCCATTACACATATTTGTAGTCGAAGGCCGCATCTACATTGAGCGCGTAAAAAATAATTGAAAATATTTTTGTTGGATTGGAATATTTGGCCTGCACTTACAACGTTTATTATTGCAGAAAGCTTGCGACTGGTGTATACTCAAAGTACACCAGTCGTCATTTTTATCTGAAAAAGTATATAGACGCTGGAGGATTGGACAATGATTACTGTTGATATGCGCGACCCCTATTTCGAGCGGGCAAGCCACTTGCTTAAGCCCTTCCCACTGCTGATACTATTCTATCTTTTACCGGAAGAGTTAGTGCAAGAGCTCAAGCTGACGGCTGTACCACGCTGCCCACTTGAGTTTGTTGCCGACGAGTTCTTCGCTGCTCGGTATTTCGGTAAGGCGTTCCGCAAACGCCTAATGAAGCTATGGGCTAAATTCATTTGGGAATCAACAATTATAAAGGGGTTCGTGGGAGATTACTCCGCAGATGATCCCATGCACATACTTGCCCACGACCCGGACATATGCCTAAAAGCGTTGGCGAGTATGGGGTATGACACTGATTGGCTCGCAACAAAATCCGTTACTGAAATGGTAAAACCATATCCAAATGTGGAAGAATCGGCAGAAGGGCTTGCAAGGTTAGTATATTGCTTTTGGATGCACCCCGAAATCAAAGCGTCAGAAATCTATGAGATTGTCCGAACCCGACGCGCTCACGAGGACTATTCTTTCCGTGAGAGCAACGCGAAAATAGATTTTTACCGCAGTTACAATCACACGCAGAGCAAAACAAAGATGGTTCCATATAATGGCGGGGAGCACGACACTAGCTCAACCAAATACCTTGATGTGAATTTACAGAATGTAGATATTCATGATAACTGGAACTCTCTTTTTGCTCGCCTAAGAGGCAAACATGATGAAACGATCTTCAAAATGACATATTTGGGCTACACCCAAAAACAAATAGCGGACTATGTAGGGTATGCAGACCAGGGCGCAGTATCTAAAAGACTGAAATACATATGGGCTGAATACCGAAAGCAAAGAGAGCAAGACAATAATCCTCCACCCTCGAAAAAGCCCAGCACCGTCAAATATGATGTTATCCCATTTTCCTACAAGCGCACAGCAGTTTGAAAAGGCTCATAGTGAGAGAGCCACGAAAGTTAAGCCCTGCGGAGTTGCGGGATATTCGCAGCTTAGTAAAAACAATGTGCGCCAATTATAACAAAACTTACAACTGTTGCGCCCTACTAGATGATTACGGTTGCTACATGCTCTCGAAACAGCTAGCAGACAGAAAGTTATGCAAATATTTTGAAAATGCGGTCTTGCCCCTTAATTCTGAATTAGAGCGGGTATTGGTGTACTGTGCTTTACGGAATACCAAACCCTGCGCGGTATGTAGCCGGAAATTTACTCTCAAAGGTAGGCAAATTTACTGCTCACCGAAATGTAAAAAAAAGGGCATGAGAATCAAGGAGCGGGACAAGAAGCGAAAACAGCGGCTTGACAAGGGATGAACTGTCCCGATTTAACCGCTTAAATATCCTTTAATTATCGCCTTTTTAAGGGCGTTTTTTGTTTTATAATATAAATTATCGAGATGCTCTAAATATTTACAGGAGGAACTACGTGATAAAAAGAAAAAACAGCACAACACAAAATCACTCCATCCGTAGCTGTCCTGACCTTATAACAGTAAAAGATGTTCAAAATATTCTCCACATCGGGCGCTCTACGGCTTACAAGCTGCTACAGAGCGGTGAGTTGCGCGCTTTGAGGATAGGTTCGATATATCGCATACCAAAGACATATTTGGACGACTTTATAAGCAATAATTCTTGAATCGCGGGTGTAGGCATGGTATACTATTTACGAGATGAATACCCCGCAGGCCGGAAATGGGCAAATGATGACAGGTAGCCTGCAAGAGAAAAATGGTCGTTATTATATGGTTTTGGAACTAGGTGACCGCAAGCAAAAGTGGGTTTCCACAAAGCTGAAAGTGCAAGGCAACAAACGCAGAGCTGAAAAAATGCTGTCCGATACCATCAAGGAATATGAGGAAAAGCTGGCCGCAATGCCTAATGGCGATATTTCCATGTCGGATTTGGTTAAAGAATGGCTAAAGGTAAAGAAGCGGGAAGTTCGTGCCAATACCTACACATCCTATGAGGAAACCGCTACTATCCACGTTATTCCTTATTTTGAGGGATATATGGCTTCACAAATTACCGCTGCTATAATCAAGCAATATTACAATACGAAAGCAAAAGATGGTTTGAAGCCAGAAAGTCTCGCCCGCCACCGCACCATCCTGCGCGGCGCACTTGATTATGCTGTGGAAACGCTGGATATTATCAGTGTGAACCCTGCTGATAGGGCGAAGCTACCCAAGAACAACAAGAAGCGAATTCCCGCCTATGACACCGCCGAACAGCTAAAAAAGCTCTTTCAGGCGGTGGAAGGTGAAAGTATTGAAGCCCCGGTTAAGCTATCCGCTACATATGGCCTGCGCCGCAGCGAAACGCTTGGACTTAGGTGGAGCGCAGTGGATTGGCAGCGTAAAACAATCACCATATCTCATACAGTTGTGCGTTACGGCACAGAAACGATTTATGATGACACTGTCAAGGAAACCGCCAGCTTCCGCACAATGCCACTGACAAAGGATATGGAAGTGTTCCTGCGAAGATTGCAAGCCCACCAGAAGCAAATAAAAAAGCTGTGCGGCAAGGACTACCACAACAGCGATTATATTTGTGTATGGGATGATGGCAGGCCGCTGGAGCCGGATTATCTGACAAGCCGCTTTGGGCGTTTCCTGAAAGGCAAGGGGCTGCCACACATTCGCTTTCATGATCTGCGGCACAGTTCGGCGTCGCTTCTTGTAAACAATGGGTACACGCTTGAGGAAGTTATGAAGTGGCTCGGTCATGCTTCTATCCGCAGCACTGAACGCTACGCCCACTTACAGGCCAGTTCAAAGAATGAGATGGCGCAAAAAGTGAACGAAATGCTTTCGCAGGCGGTATAGCTTAAAGCGGTTGTTTTCAAATCTTAGAAAAATGCTTAGAAAAGCTTGTTTTATATAAAAACAAGCGCTATTTTGCCAAAAGAAAAACCCCCACAAACCTTACGGTTGTGAGGATTTTGACTTGGAGCGGGCAACGAGGCTCGAACTCGCTACCTCCACCTTGGCAAGGTGGCGCTCTACCAGATGAGCTATGCCCGCATATGGTTAATGGGAAAATGGGAAATGGGAATTAGCGACTTTAGGACTCAAGGGACTAACTCCCAATTTCCAACACGATCTGGTGCCTTCGGCCGGAATTGAACCGGCGACACACGGATTTTCAGTCCGTTGCTCTACCGACTGAGCTACAAAGGCAGATGGCGACCCGTAAGGGACTCGAACCCTCGACCTCTAGCGTGACAGGCTAGCGTTCTAACCAACTGAAC
>Ga0131853_10000710_pt1 | contig 60261 bp, 17 predicted proteins | sample TergutLab28metaG_FD_92764 | JGI IMG/M metagenome (GOLD analysis project Ga0131853, IMG submission 92764) | Labiotermes labralis P1 segment gut microbial communities from Petit-Saut dam, French Guiana - Lab288 P1 (version 2) (version 2) | ecosystem: Host-associated > Arthropoda: Insects >...
CTCCAGGTCTAGAAAACAGAGATTAACGGCTGTGGGGACCCGTTGCGCTGACCACGTGACACCCCTCTATCCGCAAAAGTAGGCACTAACTTCGCCGACCGGCGGCGGCCGCTCTGTCGGTATTGTTTGTGTGCGGACTAAGGCCATGGAGTTCAGTTTAGTTGTATTTCCAGCTACATGTTTCGGCTCACATACAGAACCATCTTTAGGCTAGTCTTCGGAGTGGTTTGTATGTACAATTGTTGGTGCTTTGAAACTTACGATATCTCGTATTACAAATAGTAGTTAATTACCATGAATATTTTAAATACTATTTGTAATACAAGATATCGTAACTTTCAACGCACCAACAATTGTACATACACACCACTCCTAAGACTAGCCTGAAGATGGCTCTGTATATGAGCCGAAATATGTAGCTAGAAATACAACTAATACTTCTAATACATAGAGAGTTGTGTATGACTACATAATTTCATAATTTTATACCACATAAATTGATTACCCTTTCAGGTCACATATAAGCCCAGTCCTTTATGAAACAGAGCAACAAAATAACTAATGCTCTTTCACAGACTGTTCTACAATACAGAAAAATTGTCTTCATAATTCTTACACTTTTAATTTGCACATATGTAACTCTGGGTATCACTGCACATGCAAATTAAAACACTAACAATCTTGTGAGAATATATGTCATATCAATAAAGTATGTTCATTAATTTACAGTTGTAAAACAAGTTTTGTTTCAGTTTCCTATTATTTATAATTCCTATACATTGTGCACATCTTTGAGATGCAATTCTTCTCACATTCCATTTATTGTGTTCTTTCAGTTATAACCTAAAAACCATCATCACTTCTTTATGTTATTAGTTTATACACTGTATCATATTATTACACATGTACAATACACTTCAATACTGTTGACATCCCAACATGATGTCAATATTTTACAAGCACTCTGCCGAGACAAGTATACACATTCTATAGTCAACATTATATTCAACATTAATTATCACTTATTTCTTATTTTCTCTGCTTACTACAATATATTTACATGAAAAGACTTTACTTGTCTTTTAATCTTTTCTGAAGAACACTACTGAAAATTGTCATATGTTTTTAAACTTGCAAAAGGACAGAAGCGACAAAATATTCGTAACAGTAAGTTTAGTAGTTTTCAATAACAACTGATCTAATGAGATGTAAGGAGTTTCATATATTACTATTATTCTTATCAGACTGTGCTCTTTCAGACTGATACAAATTACAATGCTGTTACAAGCCCATTATAAAATAATTTATGACCATGGAGTAGGGTGAATTAACATATGTTCATATTAGCAAGACAAGCACATTATCAGTTATAACATACTAACAAGTCTGTTTATGCACATTTGAAAGAAAAAAAATACCTGTACTTTTCAACACATCTCTAGAGTGAAAGATGAAAATGCAACTTGCAAGCACTCTTTACTATTCAGTATAAAAGCTCTTCTCAGTGATCCTTTCCTTAAGTCCACAGAAGGATCATCAGTAATGCAGACTTCAAGCACATATTTCATTATGCTGTAGTCACAGTTTGTGTCTACTGTCCCATGCATTATAATAAGAGACACACACAATTACTCATGTATCAGTGCTATTACTGTTGTTGTAATTATTATTATTATTATTATTATTATTACTATTATTTGGTGACCATTTCTTTCCTTTCCACAGAAGGTTAAGCCATATATTACTAATAATTTTAAGTTCATGGGTTATCATCCTCTAAGCAAAAGTAAGCAGATGCACAGTTACAGTTAATAAAGAAACTTAAGTCTGCACAAATAAATCCAATCATCCATACTATCAGCAAATACTCCTTCAAATGAGGTTGTTGCGTCAACTGTCCTACAAACTAATTATAAAACTTATTATTGTGACATACAATTCAAGTACACAGAAACTGGCAGATATGCATGGAAAGTACACAGAATTGGATGCAAACTGTACTGTTTTGTTTGTCAAAAATTAGCCGGACCTAAGGCAGGCTCATTAAGTTGTGTGTGGGGACAAATGATGCAGAAATATTCACCAGCAGAGGATGCTGGTTGGACCATGTCTGCTTAACTATTCTTATGGTATGAACATTATTCTGAACCTCCATTTGCGTGCAAAATAGAGGTGGTCATTACTTCTAAAATAGTGATCTGTTCAGAAATATAACATAGAATCCATCACAAAGCAGAAAATCACCTTAACCTTTCACTTACATGAGGGAAACAGATGTAGTTCTTTTGGGTTATGATGTGACATAATGTTGTAGGAAAGATACAGCATTCTGGAAAATCCTTTAGATCCCATTCTCAGGCTTGATGACACAAAAATCCTAGTTTCGTTAAGCCTCAGGATGGGATTGAAAGGATATCCCAGAACATTGTACCATTACTACTATATTACATTGTGTCATAACCCAAAAGAGCTACAACATGTTTCATCATGGCAAAAGCCTTAGAACATATGAGGGAACACTCTTCCTATACAACAGATGTAAATGTTGCAAGTTACTGGCATATGACAATTTTACAAATGAAAACCTTAATGCACAAAGGAACATTTTTGTTTATGACTGATGTTTATGTGCAATTAATTGCATGTACGAAAAAACATTTAATATAATCACAATAATAATGCACAACACAGTGTAATATAAATTTGTTACTGAAATGAACACATATACCATACTTCTCCCAGTCTGCTAGAATTTCAGTTATAACACATTTGGGAAATAAGTACTTCTAGCAGACATTATTACTGAACTGGAAAATAAGTAATAGCAGAATATTATTATACAATTGAGAAAAATAAAAAGATTGTTAAATTTAAAAGTTAGATCAACAACAAGCCTATGAACCATGCCGTGGCAGCACATAGGGAGAGTGGAAATAATGCGTAATGCATTTTCAACTGCAATTCTGCATGCATAAGATGGATCAACTCTGCACACTCGTTAATGATCCCCACCCCAGAGAGAGAGAGAGAGAGAGACAGACCTTACCCGATCAGACAGGGTTAATGCACATTTCTCCCGTGTTAAATGTGAATAAGAAAGAAACATTTTTCCTTCAGTAAATGTTTGAAATAATGGGTATTTGACACACTTTTGACCAACTCAGTACCTGAAAATAATTCATATGAGCCTACATGGAATTACATTTAAACTGGCCAGTCCATAAGCAATTACTGTTGCTAACTGAATTTCAACCATCATATTTTTAGAAACTTACTTCGCTAAATGTACCTATGCTGTCTATTAGCTCAGGTACTTATTGAGGAAAGTGAATTAATCTGCATCTTAGACACAAGAAAATGCAGTAATACTCTTAACAAATAAGATGTATTACAGTTAACCACTTTTCTCACACGGAACTTGCTGGAGTCTCCCCAGAACATAGTTCAGTTACAGATCTTCCCAGAATCAAGGTTTACACTCAATTTGTAGTCCCTTTCTTCATCATACCATCCTATTTTACAATTCCAATTCAGATTCTTAGCACCAGGCTTCCAGTGCCACCTAGCTAGAAAAATTAAAGGATTTTGTCACACAACAGGAAAAAGGTAGTTATTTTACTCTTTAAAATATAATAATATTTTTAAATTGCAGTGTACAGCACCACGTCAATTAATCAGGGTGACATATTTCTAAATTTTGCAAACATATTTCAATTTTGTACAAGAACAACTCTCTGTCATTACCAGAGCATTATACTCGAGAATAAAATAATACACAGTAAACTAGCACTGGAAGGGTTAACACTGTTCTTTGTATTAATGCATAAAATGCAGCTGTGCAATGCCACAAAGGCTCCTTTGTAAGGTAAGCACACAGTAACATGACATTAAAACTTAATATTTGCAACAGCATTAATATCAAATTCTTCAAAGCTTTGTTCTGCAGGAACATCTCAAGACATACTCACTCTCAACAGAAGAGGACATAATGTCTCATTCAGGACATTATTCTTTATTCACAAACAATTCAAAGACTTAATATTATAAATCATATTGCCACTCTAATTCCATTTCATGCAGTACTTTTAAATTGCTACAACATATTTCACTTGTGAACATTAACATACTAAGATGTTATCTGCACAAACAAAAGTGTAAATTAATTACCTTTCACAGTCAGTGTGATGTTTTACTCATCTGGTCTTGTTTTACACTGACTGTAGTCTCTGATTGCTTGCTATTAAATATATGTTCAGCTTGAGGTAGTGAATATTTGGACAGAGGTCCAGATATTCCTGGCTTTATTATGAGAAGGAACATAAAAAACCAGTACTCCAAACACAGCACAAAGAGTGGAGTCCTGGCATCAGTTTTCAAAGCCTACACACTGATGACATGTGCACACACAACCTGCATTATTATTATTATTATTATTATTATTATTATTATTATTATTAACCTTGTTATAACATTTTTGCAGGGCATGTACAATTACACACCCACAACAAAACATGTTTCTAGGGTATATAGTGTCGCAGCTGTTCTGTATTTACAATTTGTGCTATGTGTAATGTTATTTCACCCATGAAATATGCTTATTATTATTATTATTATTGTTGTTGTTATTATTATTATTATTACTACTACTACTACTACTACTATTATACACATGGGGTACACAGGAATATGAACTAAAATAGTCTGTATTACTGGCACAACCAAGCAATCAAGGCACCTTTCTGGGTCACACACAGATGGTGGTGATGCATACAGTGAAGTTTTCTTAGACAGTCCATCCTGTAAAGATGGAATGAGTCAAGAAGGACACTGCTGACTGCCTATGAAAACTTAACTCAGTTCACATGCTGTGAATACTGCAAATGTATTCAGGTGAAGATACAGATTTAAGAACTTGGATATGAAATAATATTTTTACCAATTTTATGCTTTTTAACACACTAACTTTAGGTAATTTTTTAGGCAGCAAAGGTTTTTTGGTATCATATGAATGAAATTTCATGCATGCTGTGGAAAACAAATTGCAATTCTCTCACACCTTTTAAATTTAAGCCAACAAATAATCATGAGATTTTGGTGACAAAGTTGTGTTATGATGCAGTAATTTGTCAGACTTTCAGGGACATAGTTGGAAAAAATTCCTCTCTTTCTCAGCCCTGTAAGTCAAAATTTCGCAAGTAAACATGGGGAAGCAACAACAATAAAGTGGTTAATGTCATATGCGGCTGAGTTCCAAAATCTCTGTTTTGGTTTCTTTAAGCTGTGAACACCTCAGACAATGACCATACTTAATATCTGACAGCTGATAAGCCAGAATGTTCCACCAGGTGTAACAAGCAATATAAGCACATAAGAACATAAGAACATTTAAAATGGAATTTTACTATTCACAATTTCACAAGCAATGTTAGACAATATATTGCTTCAAACTGCAGAGACTATGACCAGTGACTGAAGGAGGTAAATGATAATGATTTGAGGTAACTGTGACTATAAATTTACAAGTCACATTTTTAAAACAATCAGAGTAACTACAATGTTGTAATTAATACTATTAAAATTGTCAGTCTGATGAACAGCAGTCCTTTGGCAACTGTGGGTTTTGCCAATCACAGATTTCAATTGTCTGTGGTTACCCATATGTTTCCAGTTTTTTGAGTTGTAATATCTGGTTGTATGTATCATGTTTTCAATATGAGTACACAAATCAGTGCAACAGAATAAGATACACACAAATACCACCAACTTCACCACCACCAATTTAACTTCTCAGTAACCCACTGTCCTACAGGCAAATATTCAAACTAAGTACATTGTGTTAATTACTACAGTTGCTGTGGGAAGGTGGATGACAAGATTTGAAGAAAGGCAATGCAAAAATTCCACTGGCAATGTGCACAATACTGCTATAATGCACCGCTGAGCTCATGGAATAACATAAACTGAACAGTATTACACTGGTAAAGCCAATATCTATGTTGTTCCTGCAAACTGTGTGACCATCCATCTTCCCATCATACCCAATATTGTGTTAATTGAAAATGTGTTATTTTGACACATGTTGTTACATAGTTAATGTAGTGAAGGAACACTGTCTACACTATCTGTAGAAGAGGTCTGACTAAGTGAAGTGAAGAAACAGGCAATTATGCCAGACTAAGGTAACTGTTAGCTGATCCCAGTGGTCATGCAGTCTAGGTCGTGGGTCTGCAGCTGCTTGGTTGCTGGGACTGCGGGTTTGTGGTGGTAGTAGCAGTAGTAGTTGTAGTAGCAATAGTAGTAGTAGTAGTAGTAGAAGAAGAAGAAGAAGGAAGAGGAGGAGGAAAGTAACTGTTAGCAGTGACTGCAATTCCCTAAACCACTCTAGTTTGCTCTATGGTTTCATCTTGCCATTAATGGCAATTTTAAAAAATGTCTTACAGATAAACAAAGGACTGCCATATTTGAGAGAATAGATGTGATGTGAATGGACGTTCTGCAATGAGATCAGCCTGACATTGATTACAATCTGCAATCCTCTGTCAACACTGATTACAGAGTCCGGGGTGCAGTAAGGTTCTGATGTCTAACAAAACATTAAATGCTGCTTTCTGATGTAAAATTATGTTAAATATGTTTTAAACCTCAACAGCAAAACTACTATAGGTCTGCAACTGACACCATTGAGGTAATATTAATTAATGTTAGGGTAATGAAGCGTGAAATGAATATTTGTGATACAAAGAAAACATGAGACACTTTTAAAGTGTTATCCATACATTCACAAAGAGGAGCTGTGGAAAATATTATATTACAGGTAATAAAGTTCACTCTAAAATTCCCAAATGCAAGTCTAATGTGTTATTTGTTACATACTAAACAACATGATATGCTTTATAAAATGTGACCTTCACCACAATTTTCAAGTTAGTAACTGATATAATTCTGTAGTGTTTAATCATAACTACAAACTCAAACTTGTGATTTAGTCTCTTTGTGACTATATTAACAAGACATACAAAATGGCCCAGCCAGCACAACCTCTCATATTGTTATACATTTTAAAAGTATTTCATTTATTCAAGAGACTTCTAGAAGTGTGCAACTGAAAAGGTTGAGGGCTCAACTCCATGTTAGCTAGATGATGACGATGATAATGATGATGATGATGGCTTTCTATCTGATCATCGTGTTAAGTATTCTGTGGTGCATATGCCGAAACAAGACAACAGTGGAAGGAGGCAATATATATATTAAACTTAGGAACAATGGAAATTATTTGGGAAACTATATTCCGAAAGTGTGGAGGGTGAATATCCATCTAATATGTGAAGCCCCAGGATTTCAAATTCAAATTGTGGTGAGATATTCTGCAGGTATGCACTCAAGTGGAAGAACTGGGACTACTTACTAAGTCAGGCTGTACAACAGTTAACTTGCAACTTTGTTGCATGCATGTGATATCTAGAAAACACAACGTGATACCTCAGACAAATAATGAAATAACCTTGCAACAATAGTCAGACTAAAGCACACAGCAAATGGATTCTGACAAGGTAACTATTCATCAGGTGCACCTAACATAAAATATTTAATTTGTAAACTGTATATCAAAATGTAAAAAATAACACAAACATTTGGAGTTTTAGCATAATAGCACAATAGCAAATTTAGGACAAGAACTGTTCACAAATTTCTGAAACTAACAGACAAGTTACAAGCTTTCACCATACAAATATAATTCTTACATTCCTTCTAGCATGGGCTATCACCTGACATAGATTTAAATACTCTTGTTTCCTCCTCTCCCCTGTTTTGAGCACAGTAAGTACTGAACTACTCAAAAGAGGTATACCTTCCTCCTGCATCCAGACTCTAAATGCTATCTAAATCTGCATGAGCATTCTAAAGCTTTAAGCCCTGGGTAGCTATCCAATCAGCTCCTTATTAACCATGGAATTAAAGTACACAGTGAATGATCACTGTACAACAAGACTCAGTGGTAATGCCACTAAATTCACTTAGATAGCAAAAGTTCCTGTTCCCCTGCGATTTCAAAACAAACCCTAATATAACTGCAGAAATGTTTAATATTGCATTTTAACCCACTGGATTATTTACTCTTTTCCTAGATGTCTACAGGAAGCAGTCTTACGTTTACAGATTTTAAACCCACTGCTTTCCTTTTGTAATGCTTACAGCTTAAACATTCTTGCACATTGCATCCATGCATCTGTTGCTGGGAGACTACAGAAAAGTAAATTTAGATCAGACAGATACAAGTTAATATATATCACAAGCTTAAAAGATGATACAGAAATTTTGCCTGAATACAAGAAACCTTTAACATATGTATTTCTATCTCATACATAGGAAAAATACATCTCATGACATAAGGCAATTTAAATCGGTTCTAAAAAGTTTCCTTCTTATAAGTTCATTTTGCTCATTGAAGGAATATTTTACTGGAATTCTGAAGCAGATCTTGGTTCAGTGTAATCATTTGAAAAGTAAACATCTAAATAATCTTGCATGTAATGTAACTCAATACCATTCTATATTATTACTTTTAATTTGAATCCATAACTTTTAAATATATTTATATAAATACACATACATCTAGATGTAGTGATGGATTCCACTTCCAATTGGTCTTTAAATTTTGTACTGTTATTTATTATATTATATTGCGTGGATGTCCATATATTATAAGTTGTGTTGTAATATATAAATTGTAGACTGTAACTGAAGTGTCCAATGCTACATGTGTGACTAAGCGGATGAACAAATAAACCAAAGCAAACCATGGCTCAGCTGATTACTTGATGGTCTCTCCATGTGGAGGCACGGGAGTTGTCACAGCACAGTCGTTATGGAATTTTGGTGAACAAGTAGCAAATGGGGGTGGTTTTGCTCCCAATACTTGGTTTTCGTGTGTATCATTCAATGCACAATATTTACAGATCATTCAACTATTAATAACAATTTACAATCTTAGTAACTGACATCATTACATATGGCATAAAACATAAATGTATTACAGTTAAATGTTAATACAAATAGATGAAAATAATCATTCTGCAGCTCAAAATAAACTGCTGATCCCTCATGCCACTCTCACCTGACTAATTTTATGTGTAACACAAATATTATCTAAAGTATTTTGATTCTCCTGATTACAAATTCAATTCACAAACTCTCAGCTTTATTAAAATTAATAAAACTTTCACAATGTATAAAACAACTGTTGCCACAGACAAAATATGAATGAACTACATCCCCTGTAGATTTAAAATATTTTAAAATACCATGACATTCGCCTGGACCTCTATTCATTATTCTTTAGCTTGCTAAGTAATAAAAAAATCTTCTGTCAAAAAATGTCATTCATTTTAAAACTCCTGATTTTAATTGCTTTGCAACATTCTCTCAGGTCAGCTGTGGACGGCAAAGTGCTTTTCTTTCTTAATTTCCTGTCTAGTTTCTTTCTATATCATGACCATGATCATTGTACACACAAAAGTATTTCTGTCACATTGTCATAATTTTATATTGCAGAATTTATGCTTGTGCATTATTTACAAAAAAATTATGATTCTGCGAGGGTGCACCTACTTCAAGTTACAGTGAAGCTACCTGAAGTCACTACACTTTGTACCAGATGACTTTCATTCACTGTGCTCACCAGGAGATACAAATGTTGGTCACAGTTTTACAAAGACTGAACCACATCATGTAAGATTTCTTTGATGTCACAAGGAAATAGAAGGGATGTTGGCCATAACTCCAACTTACACTCTACTGCACAGACCACAGGAAATATTTTCAGGTTACATACTGACATACATCAACCATCTTCAAACTTTGACCTTCACAACCTGAAAAGAATACTTGAAAAATGTTCAATAATATAATTGAAATTTGAAGTCATTTACAAAATTATCTTTTGCTGTAGATAAAGTTCAGGATAAAGTTGTTCCTGTGTCTAATTAAGCATAACAACATGAAAGGATATCGGGGAGTGCAGGTATAGCTCCATGTATTCACAGTCTTGGAGCTAGACAGGGGTGAGTTGTCTGCTTCATGCCCTGACCACTTTACCCACAGGGAACTTGCCCATGGCATATTTTGAATAGGGCACTGGGTAGGTACCATTCTGTCAGAATGCATTCAAAAAGCAGAGCTCATGTAATAAGAAGCAGCAGTAATCCCAACCAATTTAAACCACAGTAAAATGTCCCTCGAGTTCTCTAATAGCATAGTTTTACAGTTAAGAAAAATGGTACTAAACGGAAATATCTGGTACATTTTATGAAGTGATTATTACGTAATTTTAATCTCTGTCCAGCCTGATCTTTAACACCACAAAAACTCTGGCCCTTTCCTGTTCCAACTAATAAGTACTGGCATAATGTTGTAGAGATAGCTTTAAAAATATACCCAAATATCCAAAATACCAAACAAATTTAAATTTAAAACCCAGTCAATGGAAATATTCCATACATGTGGCAACAACCAGGATTTAAAACAATTACCACAGCACATGGTGTTAAACTCGCAGCATGAATGGGGCCCTACCTACAGGTTATTCTTATTTTCATCATTTCAACAAAATGACTTGGATATTCTTTATCTTAATATCACTGAAAGTTTTCATATTTTACAGTGCTTCTTTATACAACATACAAAACAAATTCCAGCCGGCCTTGAAAATATGTTACTTAAACTATAGTCCCGTTCAAGCACAAAGGAGTAAAAATGTGTAATTCAAGCTACAAACTAAAATCTGCCATACTCTAACATATGTTATGTACTCTTGTGGTTACAAGCATTATTATATGGTCATGATACTCAACATAAAAGTAGTATCTCATCATCAGAATGTAGGTCAAGCTTATACATCCTTTGAAAATACAGTACAGACAAAATACTTGGGAATGCCAATAACAAATCAAAACTACATCACAAGGAAGAGCTGATTAAAGAAATCTCTGCTTCCATTCAGTTCTAAATTTGTTCTCTACTTATCAATTATGTCAGTGTTTCCCCAACTTTTTTTGCTCACTGACCATTTTGGCTTTCAAAAATAACCACAGATCCTCACATCTTTGCTCATGTAAATATAGTGTGGCCAGATCATAGATGTCCAAAATTAAAAATTTATAATAGAAAACTAATTTTAGATAGCCATAATTACACAACAGTAGCATATGTAGCAATGCAGTACATGATTTGGCCTTAATTAAACTTACTGTTGGTCACTTCATGGTTACAGGGGGTTTCTTAATTAGATATTCTAACATTCATACGAAATAAACACATCACCAGTTAAAGAAGTTCTGTGATTATATGTAAAAAAGAACATTATTCCTTTAATTAAAAATAAGTCAACCTCAAAGTAGCCATTCAAGAAATGTATCCACAAATCCACTGGGAGCTGTTCACAGCAGATCCCAAGGGATCCACAGAGCACACTTTGGGAACCACTGCATTATATGAAAAGGTAAATAAAAAAATAAAAAAAATAAAAAATAAAAAAAAAATATATATATATATATAGAAGTATAACTTTATTTTTTGTTTTATATTTGTCTGAAACTAGGTCTATGAACCAGCAGTAAGAACATTTATTATGGGAAATTGAAAATAGACTACTGATAAGCATATACAGTTCTGTATAGCAGAAGGATAAGATGGACAAGGCATGCAGCTGTGTGAAATGTAGTTTTAGGTAAAAACAGTGTAAGATGTGGACTGGATTTAACTTACTCAGGATAATGTCCAGATGCTAACATATACGCATCAGATCAACACCATCACAATAGAACATTTATGTACTTAGTACTTAAGTTTAAATTTTAATCCTCAATGTGTTTCAGCTAACACGTGGCCAGCTTCTGCAGGGACATCACAATATCAACAATAAACAGAACATTAATATGTGGCATCCTGTTGTATTTCCTAAAAAGAATCAATATAAACTATTACATTTGATCAAAACAGCTTTATTAGTAAACAATCCTTGAGATATATGCTCTTCTGGAATTATGGAGCATAGAGTGGTTCTGGAACAACCTAGCAGTCTCATCTTCAAGGATATACCCCCCCTCATCCCAGTAACAGTCCTTTTAAAGCTGTGTCCACTCTTTTGTCACTCTGTTTTGCTGGCCACTTGGCTGCTCCACCAAGTCATTGGTCCTCTCAAAGTATTCACTATCTTCATTGCTAACGCTTGTGAAATAATTTTACTCTCATTCATACTAAGACATATCCATACTACTGCATTCTTATCTTAACTTATATTTTCTCTTATTTTTATTACTTTTATTCATTCATGTGACAAAAAATGAGATAAAAAACACATATCATCATATCTGAGGTTTAAGGAACTTGGTGTGGCCTATTTCGAGATACTGTCCAACATTTACCCGGAAGGACTGACATAAACTACAATACAGCAGGTAATTAACTGCAGCTGGGAATGAACTTGAAGCATCACAAACAAAATCCATGTACTTTAAATGGCTGTGAACATATTTAGTAGCCTTCATAGCTTTTCTTTTGTGAAAGTCCTTATAAGAGGGAGGCTTTGAGGTGTGATTAAGGTATGTTCAGAGCAATAGTACAAATTCTAAGTGATGTTAAGATTTTGTTAACCCCTTCTTCAATTCTGTGATGTGACTGAAGTTAAGAATATGCTACTGCTCTAGTACCAATAATGCAACATACAGCAAGACAGCTGCTTTAAGCACTCGTCTAATAAAATGCTTCACAACACAGCATTAAGGACTTTCTAATGCTTCACTTCACCACAACACGGGGGATGGGGAGAACAAAATATGTTTACAATTTTTTGTAACACACAAGACTGACTATGTGCGTATGAAAGATATTACAATTTGTCCATACCCACAACAAGCTCCTTTGGTTTAACCTTTCCAGTGGCTAGTTATTTACTATGATTATGAATATGATCAGTAATTATTACTGGTTAGTTTATAGAGCAGCATGGAGGCATCAGATGACAGAACTCAACTGTCACTCTGACAAATAATGTACTATGTACTGTGTTTAGTAAGCATCATTCTGGTAATCTGCAAATTCCTTTAGTGTTAAGGAAAATAAGTGGTAATGTTGGATGATATGAGCATTGTCCTGGACACACGAGTTTTGAGTATGTTCACAATTACTGAAACATTATACTGTATTTTAATGAGTACTCAGCACTAAGGCTGATGCAAAAGTTCTCAAAATAACAGTCCAAACAGAATTCAGGAATGAAGGCCAACAAATATTACAAAAATATTTAAAAGGAAAAACTAAACTTATACATACACCACTGTTCACAAAAAAAGAAAGAGAAATGGAGTCAAAAACAAAAAAATGATGAAATATATCAAATTACTTCTAACTTGTTATACTATAAGAATTTTTGAGATATACTTCTAATAATGTTACATAAATGTAACTGTATGTAAAGCTATTGGGATAAAACATATACCCAAAAATTAGACACTGGAAAACACACAGTACTACTTACCACAGTGTATATATACAAGCACACTATAGTTGTTGTTGCAGTTTTAAGTGTAAGGTTAGTGTATTTAATTATGTGTGATATTAATGTTAACAATAAACACAGAAATGAAGACTTTTTCTCCATAACTGCTACAAAACACATCATCTAAGTTAGAGTGGTACAATATTTTGTCAAATACATTCACATCCTTGCAGTAAGCCCACCCACAAAGAAAAGACTAAATTATAAAACCTTGTTATTGATCCAGAAAACAATCCATGCCAAACATCGATAAACCACATTTAGTTGCGTATCCATCTCTTTTACCACTACAAATCAATGGGTTCCATACCAGCACACAATAGGTCCACTTCGGGCAGAAGCATACAAAGAACAGTGTAAATGGATGTTCACCTTCATGTGAAGAAGTTGTGAATTCCACATATTGTGGATAATTTCAGAGGTTTACACAGCAATGAGAAAAATGAATCCTGTGGTTGTCTCAGTTATGACAATATATTGTTTCACATCTGGTATCCCTACATTTCAAAGGAACCAACCACCTGCATACTCAGGGTAGAGATGAAGCTGTAGGCAGCAGGTCCTTTCACAACACTGGTAACAAAATACGAAACTACACAGTGTCAGAACAGAAGACATAAACTTTAGCTAAATATGTTGCATTCATTTTATAACAATCTGCAAGAACATACACCAGTGTGGCCCTTGTTCTAGATACAGGACATATGGCGCTCCTAGCTCCTAATCCAAAAATCAAAGACCAATCAGCTTACTTCCTAAGTGGTATTTACTAGCACAGGTAACAAGAACAGAAGATTATGTTTCTCAAAACACAGCAGTCAAAGTGACAAAAAAATACAATTACCTGTCATGTGTAATTCCTAATGGGCTTGCCATTGGTAAAGTTTCCCAGTAAGAAGATTTTGTATTGCCAGTACTTCAGAATTATTTTGTTAAGATAATATCTATATAGCTCATAAATCTGAAAAGAAAAGTAGGTCACCTACTTTGAATTTATATAACTGAATGCCGTACTTCTCCCATTACCAAAACACACAACTTTCCATCAGTGCTTAAATATAGACCTGTTATTTCACTAATTATGCAATTCTATGAGGTTATCCAGATCTTTCAAACTTATTTTTATCACCTGAATACACCCTTGCTGACCATTGATAGTCAAACTTCTAAGTTCCTGATTTACTATAAACACATACAATTTGACAGTACCCTCTCTTGAAACATGGTATCTCCCTCCAAAAGGGAACATGAAAATTCAGGCAAATATACATAAAAAATTAAAAATTGGACAATGACTTACTTAGAAATATGAACAAACACTTGTACATTATGTGGGAAGAATTTATCTTGGTGCACACATATGTTCATGAGCTCTTCAGGAAAACTTCCTCAGTATCCATCTATATACAAAACTCAAGTTTTGTTTTCTTATTTTCCAGTGCTAGCAGCACTTGGCTTGGGGATGTTGGAGGGGTAGAGAGAAGGGGGAGTGAGGCCCTATCATGGTGGATACACAGTTCATACCTCCCATGGACACACTGCTTAAGGTAACTCCGTATTTTATTAATTTCATGACAATTCCAGGAGACAGGAAAATAAAATATTCTGGACTGGACAGTAGCATGTACTGCCCAAAGGTAATCTGCTCAATTCATCACAAATATTACTTCAATTTGTTATAGCTGTTCTCATACATACGAAGTCTGACACATGTAACATAAATTTCATAGCAGGAACTTCAATACGACTTCACCCTCTTCTCCAGAGAACAGATATACTGCATTTTCAACAGCAGATATATTGTATATGGGCAAGCGACAACCTTTAAATGTATTCATGTTTCATTTACTGGCCTCTGCAGGTTTGGCAGGAGATATGTAACCTATTGTTGCAGGCAGGAGTCAGTTTACTCCCAAACGCAGTTTACTGAGTGCCATGAAAGTAGATCCACACCTTAACTTGGTCTACACGTTGAATGATAGTGCCAGCCTGGAATACTCCACACTTTGTCAAAGACAAGGGGCTAGAGAAGGCCTGTACTTCATCTGGCTGGTATGGAAAGTGACACTTCTGACATGGCAATCCCAGCACCTTTACTACAGACTACCAGTATCTCCAAAAATGTTCATTGTTATTAACCGGCAACTAAGAGTTGAAAATGTAAAGTGACATTATTATAACAAGCAGTAAGAAAAGCCATGTCACTCTGATGGGACAAATGACACTCCTGCACTTGTATCAGTTGCAGTGCAGCTACTGTGTATAAAGCTGTAACTTACATCAATGGTTCTAAACATATCCCACTAGAATTTAAATGGTAACTGAAGCCAAAAAAGTCAAACAAATGCATGGACACAATATACTTGACTGCCATATTTCATGTTTTAATGATAAAGTCACTGGGGACTAAATTTAACCCTATCTGTGGGATATATATGTAATAACTAAATATATAGCTATGAAAAGAATTAAAATTAAGTTCTGTAATTTAGTAACTCTGCAAACGTCTTCTATGTGGATGTAACAGGGATAACAGGAGAAGACCACTCAAGATTAGAGATTGAACGATTAATATCAAACCAGTACCTTCAAATTTGCACTGAGCATGGACAAGATAATATTCCCACATACACATTTCCTACATGTTTCAGTTGAGCTTGGTCATCTTTAGCAATATGTATGTGATACAGAAACAGAAGATATTAATCTTATGTATAATGGACTGTGCATCATTGTGATAGTTGAAGAATAAGAGAGAGTTGTGCTTCAACCTGCTACACAGATACCACCCGAACCCAGCCACACCGAAACTCCAACACACATCAAAGCAAGAACACACGACCTATGTGGTGATACAACAGAAAAGTCACAGGCTCCTGATGATGGATGTATTAATGTCCAAAACATGTTGAGCACACAAGAAGTGAAATAAAACTAGTGTCATCACGTTGGTCTCTTATTCTTCAACTAGAAGAAATTAAATTTATAAGCATGGTGGCTGGATTGCAACTATTTCATCCAGTAAATGTTAAAAGCTAAATATCTGAATGAAATGGTGGAAGAACAGAAACAGAAACTCTGTGCACATGAAAGACACATGGAGAAAACAAAGACAGAACAAGGAAAATGGAAAAGTCAAAAAAAAATTTCACTACAACTCTGCAATATCAAATTTCGTAAGAACACATTCACTGGTTCTCAAAATGTGACAAGCAGGTGGACAGACAGGGCAAATGTAATAGGAACATTTCTGCAAGATTTGTCACTGCAAATATGCCAAATGGGTGTGTGCTCCTTAAATAATGGAAAAAGATGCACATGCAACATATTTTCAAGTGTAGCATAAGAACCTTCTTGTGGCAACAGATTTCATATTTTGTGGTCATACTTAAAATCTGAATCCCCAACCAAACTGGATTTGCTTAAATCTCTCTAATACTCAAATCACTAACTGTGCACACATCCCTAGTCATTATCACTGAAAATAAAAATGTAAAATGTACTGCACTAATCTCTATCATCTCAAACACCAAGCAAAATCATCTTCTTTCGTGTAAATTGATGAGAAACTTGGAGGTAAAAAATAAATAAAATGTCAAAAATCAGAAAAGTATACAAACTGCTGGTCAGAAGCCTTACGACAAATACAGTGTGAAGCCATTTACTTGATTAGACCTCCTCAAAACAGGGCCCAGTGCAGGGACTTACAGAACCTGGTGAAGAGCAATCAGGATCCACAGCAGCAAGAAATTTCACCTTGCTACATGTACACAGAATACATGCCTAAAACAAGTATTCTGGAACAGCATATAACACTTCATTCTCAACCATAGAAACACACCACATTCACAATGTAAAAAACCTGACAGGGTGACCACTATACCATAAAAGCAGACCAACATAAAACACAAAGCTGTGCACACTCCACATAAAATGAATGCATACCCGTTGAGACCGGTCTAAAATGATTTTGACCTCAAGGTCCCAAGCACACAGTGCATCCCCTGTAGATATGGTAATGTCATATTGGACAAATTGGCTGCACTACTGAGGCAATGTAAAGGGATGCCATGTCTTACACAGCTCTTACAATTCAATGTTCATACAAACTTCAAGGGCACCACAATACTGGCTATAGAGCCAAGTTATGTGGACTGATTAGTGAAGGAAACCATCACAATGTAGCTACATCTCAAGAACTTTAACACAGATACAGAATTCAAGTAAAGTCAAACATAACATGGTACCCAGCCACTAACACACAACAGCACATGCGCAAAGCACAAAGAAATAAAATACTGCAGAGAAGGACCTAAGATGGACAGCACCACAGATAGTCCCCTCCATGGTCAGTCTTAGACATGGACATAATGCTCTGAGAAGAGTATATAGAAAGTGACCAGTAATGTCACTCATTAACATCAACAACCTGATGATGGAGGCAGAGTCTCTAAAATGTTGAATACAGATGTTACACACACCAACACAGTCTTCACACAGTGCAAAGGATATCAAAGCAACCAGCCACCACAACAGCTGTAGACTGTGAACTGTCTGACGTACACACATAAATGACTGTTCTGTTCAAGAATGATTTGGTGCACTGAAAGAATGAAGCAAAGTGTTCAAACCAAGGACTTTTATGCACATAGTTATTATGAAAAATTCTTCATGGCATAATCACCACAATGTTATGGTTTTACAGTAATGCAAAATTTTGTACAACAAGCTTTGTTGTGACAAAGGATATCAAAATCTGACGTTACGTCCCACGAAAAACTGGAAAGCACTGTTGCTCAAGTAGAACCTCCAAAAACTGCTGTGTCATCTGGATCTTGGGTGGGCATGTCAAAAACTCATCTCATGCCAAAATAAGATCAGAGTTCTACAAAATCTTATGCGTCCATACTTTAAAACAAGAATCTGGTATTCAGTATGGTTTTCTTTCTTGTTTTTGATGGGGAACTGTTTTTGTCACATAGATGTAAAAACAGCTACTGGAAAGGAGGAAATTATCATGCAGTACATAAAGTCAAGGTAACAGCCATGTCACATGTCTAGAACTTGTATCAATATCTCAATTCTGCACATAAGCAGGCTGTCAGGCTCCTCTGGAAAATTAATAAAACAAATTTTATGGGTAAATTCAGGTAATAATTTCTCAGCACCTCCGAATGAAACTGCCCACTACCTACGGCACACAGCCACCACCTAAACTGAACACACAGTATTATTTTGCCAACATAAATGAAGCCTTGTATGTATTATTATGAATAAGGTAATGTTCTTTATCTGAATAGACGCCTGAATGAAATCCTGAAATTTATAAGATTAACATGATACAGAACCGTTTCATCTGAACAAAGCATTTTGAGAGAACCCTCTTATCTCATTCTCAAATAAAATGGAGAAGGTTCATGGTGCACTTTAATTGGTTTGCTAAGAATTTAAATTCTCATATGAGAAACTCAATCCTAAACCTACAAAAACTGAAGAATAAAAAACCAACTATATGCCATTTATTATTTTATTGTACTTCTTACAGGCTCAACAAGTTTCAGGCACTACTATGCCCATCATCAGGAGATCGCGACTATAATGTTGATTACCACATTGGTCGTTTCGCTCTTGTTTTGCTGTATGTTGGAGGTTAGGTGCAGTTAGGCTGGAGTAGTGTCCGGGATGCAGCCCAGACACTACTCCAGCCTACAGCAAACCAAGAACGAAACGACCAATGTGGTAATCAACATCATAGTTGCGAGCTCCTGATGATGGGCATAGTAGTGACCAAAACATGATGAGCCTATAAGAAGTACAATAAAATAATAAATGGCATCTAGTTGGTTTTTCATTCTTCAGTTAACACAATGATGCACGGTCCAATAAACATCAGATTCTACAAAAACTTGTCAAAAGCATACCAAGTAGTTCAGACATTAGTGTTAGAAGAGTACTGGATTAGAGAAAGGAAGATGGCACAAAACTTGTTATAGAAACTGGTTTCTGGAAAACTGCATATGTATGGTCTGTCTGTCTGTCATCTTCATGAGATTTACTAATGTAACAAGAAGCATACTACATAAAGCTAATAATCAGTACTCCAAATTACCAGAATTAATTTCGTTTGAAAATATTATATCCTTGGTGGAAGAGCTACACGGACTAAACTGCTGAACTAATCGAGGTAAAAGGCAGTAATTTTTATAACATCCTGAACTTCAACAATACACATATATAAAAGAAACAGAAATATGTCAATCATTTTTTATTTTCAGTACCATACTTAAATTCAACATACTATTCATATAAGCAACTTGACAGCCAGCAAAAAATCTTATTGCCATTGTTCAGTATTTTTTTTGTAAAAAGTCATTTAAATCACATTAAGAAATGTTACACAATTAACTAGCATAAAGTCACTTTATGGTCTGCTTTAAAAAGCAGAGTTTTTACTGGTATTTCATTTTGGTTTCTGCACATGTGCGCATAATCTTGTTCTGTTCACATAGGATGTGAAGTCTATAAACAATTATACAACCCTTTCTATTTATGTAAAGGCAGGTAGCGAAACAATTTCGTGATCAAAAAAATACACACAGGTCATTACAGGATACTGGATAAAATAATGCACAACAATTCTGTAGTAGCTGGTAGCCACAGTAAAATAAAATAATACCTCTCTGGAATAAACCAAATCCTACATGTAAAAAACAATGTCTATTAAAATAAACTGCATGGTTTCACATGGATGTGATCTACTTTGTTCATGTGTATAACTGTTTAGTGCTTGTTTATACAGCTCAATGAAATCAGAACAAACAAGATCCCTTAAAAATTTATTCATTTAAAATTAGATAATCAAATAAATAAAAATTGGCAAAAATATTAATCTCTTAATAAATTATAAAAAAAATATTTGATACTACAATCAGTTACGCACAGTACACAATTCATTGAACTCCAGCCAATTTTATTCAAATCATACCAAATGGTAGCCAGGTTCAGTCTCAGAACAGTTTCAAGTAGAATACAGAAATAAAAGGATTATAATTTAAATGTTTTATGTACACCCAACATTTATAAATCAAACCATTATCAATATAAATTTCAGACCAAGACAACACTTATATATATATGCATACAGATAGATTGGTGTGATATCTTCATTACATTACAGTAAATTCCTTTGTGAAACAATAAAAAAAAGAAAGAACACTAATGCTAAGTTCACAAATTTGAAGCCTCAATCTAGGTACACTGTTCTGTTACCAAACCCCTAACAAAAATATTTTTTGTTAATATAACTTCATTTTTTCTTGTATGATGTGATGTAGCATGTTAAAATGACAATAAAATATCCGAAGCTTCCATGGAGCTTCACAGAAAACTTCCAGTTTTAACGTAAAACCGTAACAAGCAGTCATTTAAAGTTTGTACAGGTGTATACACCCAACATTAAAGCATTTTTTAAAATTTGAAATGGCAATATGATACACAATAATAATAATAATAATAATAATAATAATAATATGCCTATACATTATATACAAGAAATCATACAATGGTATTAGTCCTTCACAATCCTGCGCTTTTCTACAGCCTCACAGAGGGAGGGGGATCTACTTACAATGATGGCAATACTTCAAAAAAATTAAGCTGATATAATTCACAAAAAAAGTTTTCAGTTCTGCACATTGTTTATACAACAGTTACGGTTTGGGAAATCATTCTTATCAAAGATAAACTGTCATTAAATGATCATTTTTTCTCCCCAAATTGTGTGCAGTCACCTCTGTATGGAAGGTAATGCACTTCCTTTCTTCATTAATCAAATCATTTCACATTATTGTCTGTGTTTACAGTATCTTCAGATGTATGCCATGTGAATTGTTTTAATTCTTCTCTTGTTTTACAATGACTAGAAATAAGACAATTTGTGCACACAAAAATACACAGCTGCTACAAAATATATATATATGTATATATAATATGTATATATGTATGTATGTATAGTATATTACCAATCATTCAAAATACTTATCACTAACACAAGTATTTTTCATGAAAGCCCATTGAATTTATCTCACCCCCTGTATCATACATAGTTACAATTCATTTACATTTCACATGTACAAATGTTATACTCCTATTAGTCTTCCCTAATGGAAAGATCAGTTCATACTGAACCTGTGACATAAATAATAAAAAGGAAAACTCAGAAAGGGAATGTCATTTCAAAAACCATGAGAGGGCACTTATCTGCATTTGAGCTCCAATTCACATTAGAGAGTTAAAATGTGTGTGTTGAACTGGGGAAGGCTATGTGGACTTCCATTACACTGCTACACATTATGTGTGTTGGGGCTAATTCTGGCAGGTGCTACATCCTGCATAATCGGTGAATTTACTTGAAATTAAAATGTACGTAACATGAAAAATAAAAGAACCTGAAACTGGTACAATGAGTTGCATGGAATGGTACACCCAGCTAAGAGCTAGAATTGTCCAGGAAATATGAATGGGCACTAACCTCTTTGGAGGCAGGCTGCATATCAGTGCTACAGTCACTGGAACTCATTTACTTCTGAAAATATTTCAATTAACTTATCTTGGCAGCCAGTAAATGGATCATGGCAATAAATGTAACTAATCTCGAAAATATTGCAACTACCCAAAGCAGATAAATTCTACACTGAATTAATCATGGGAACTATTTTTTCCACGTTTTAACTGCTGTGCCAGAAGAGAAAAATGATACAACTTTGTATCAGTTCACCGGGTTCACAATTTGCAAGAGCAATAAACATACAGCCTTGCAAGCCACAGCCACAAGTTAAACAGAATTACAACATGTAATACTTTTCCTGTTAAGCCACTCCATGCCTTAGGAAAATCTTGCATTTAATACTGAATACAGATAAAGTTTCAGGTTAAAATATGAAGTAAACAGATTATCAGCTTTCCAGTGTTAATTTATTTTAAGAAAGATGATTATTAAGGGACAAGAAAAACTTCCTTTAGTGTTGCGTGTCAATAATGGACTCCAATCTCAACTTGATTTCAGTAACTTACTGTTTGGACTGCTGTGAATTTATTTAGGATTACTTAACTGTTAGACTCTGTCCATTGTCAAGTGCTCCAAAATCAAAAGCCAAAAACATTAATTACGTTCAGTGCTCTGCAAACTGGATCTCCTTCTGTCCTCGGGTAAAACAGTGGGAAACACCTATTCACCAATTAGACCTTGATATTCTTAATGTCTGGGATACCTTTGTCTAACAGACACAACGGAGTATATGTCTCCTCACCATTTTACTCACTGATGGAAATACCCAGTTTCCACAATGATGAGTTTAAATTTCTGGAACACAAAATGACGGACAAAGTCCAAATCTCAGTAGCCCTAATTGTAATATACAAGTGTCAGAATGCTATAAACAAGATAACTCTCCTATTTACATACATAATATTGAGAGAGAACTCAAATGTATGGAAAAAGAGAGCACATACATAAACTCACAATGCAAGTTGGATTTTTATTCAGCCTCAACAGAATGCCAGACAACTGACAGTCAATGCTGTGAGGCACTAATGCTTCAGAACCATTCTAATTACTGATAGGTATAAAGCCTAGCTGTACTACTCCATACAACACTGTAACAAACAAGCTTATTTTAAAGACCAAAAATTCCTCTTTGATCAGAAACACAACATTCCCAAAAGTTACGAACTATCTGTGATTAAAAGTAAAACTGCCAGAGATAAAATACACCATTGGTTAATATGTTATATCTTTCACATTATTCTGTCCACGTGTTCTACTGATGACTGAATGGAAGATTTTACAGTTTGTTAAAATGCGCAGTGGTCATCTGCAAGTAACACAATTTCCATTAACGCAAATAAAATATTATCCTCATGAAGTGCAGTGAATATAAAATCTGAATACATAAACATGTAACACATAACTACCCAAAATGCAGAAACATGAGTAAACATTGCAGTCAGTCAGCAACATAACATATACTGAGCAAAAACAAAGCTAAACATTTAGTCTTGTTCTTGCTCAGTATATGTTGCAGTGACTGACTGAATTACTCATTTCTATTTAATAATGTAACAGGCATGTACCACCTTAAAATAAACAAAAAACATAAGGATTCACTGCTGACAGTACTGTCTCTGAATGAGCCAAATCACAGACGTACAGTCTAACAAAACATATGATGACACAACCTAAGAAGTTTCTATTGTACCACGTATGGCTAACCAACCCCCTTTAGAAGCAACAAAGAAGATATGGACTGAAGGCAAAAGCCAAGTTCAAAAGACTACCAGCCAGAACAGCCCACACAACAATGCTAAATAAACACTGTTCACCAGGAAAAATAAGGAGGTAAATCCTCATGGAAATTTATTTCTTTGATTTGTATCCTAAATAATGTTACTGATCCTTCCAGTAAGATTTGAATATGACATTCATGCTTCAGATTTCAACATCAACAAAACACAGATTTAAAAATTCATACTGCACAAATGGCATATAACTCATAATAAACAGAGTACTTAGAAGTAAGGGCAAGACAGAGCAAATGTTATCAACATAAATAAGAAAAAGTACAGAACATTCTCCATCCATTTGGATACGCAGAGTCATGTACAGCCTATGTGAATATTACGTAACAAAGACTAAAGCCAAGACAGGGCCTGAGATTGTGTAATTGTGTCATATAACTGCAAATGTGGTTTGATGCATACAAAGTTTTATATTTCCAACCAAACACACACACCATACTGATGTGGTCCTTTCTTCAAGCTGAGGCCAACTGGAGTTTACAGTCATAGGATTTGCTGGGATTAATAAATATCAACGTCTTGCAGTAAAATATGGACAGTTTCCATTTTACAAACCATATTCTTTATAAGGTATGTAACATGGGTAACGTGATGCAAGCTGTGAGAAGTAACAGCTACACTAAGGCCACACAAAGACATCCTATGGATTGATCCCCTCCACATCCCTCTTGGGTTGTTATGCCTCCCACTCTGGCACACTTCTCTGTATTTTCTGCATTCTAGCCATTCAATTCACATGGATGTTGGTAGCAATCACCCTATTATAATCTTCAGTAGCAATAAGTGCTTTAAAATCATTAACATTATAACTGATATAGGGTGAAAGTCTTTTATTAAGAGACAAAATTGTATATTTAAAGCCCAGGTCAGAATTGTTTTAAAATTTTGCTGGTTTGGTTTATGATGGGGGAGAAATTGGAGAGTGTCAGTATTACAGCTTACTGGCGAAGAGAGTTTTATGGCAGGTGTAGCAACCTAACAATTTCAACTTTGTCAGAATCAAGTGTATGGGGTAAGAAAAGTTGGAAAGAAAAAAAGAAAAGAAGGCTGACTTTGAAAACCTTGACAGCTTCTGGGACTCTTTAAATTGTGTGGGGAAGATTTACAATGTTAGGCACGCTTGGACTCTAAAGAAATTAGTGAGACGCGTGAAAGAGTTCACTCGGGCAACAACAATGGAAGAATGTTACATAAATAGAAGCCAATGGGGTTAACGTATTTAAAATTCTGATTTTTGGACCTATCAGGGAGCAGCGAAATTTAACATTCAACCAATTGGGTACAGTAACAAATTTTAAGAAAGGGGTGAACTTAAAACTTGCAAGTTTTGGGAAACCTAATGAAAAGGAGTCTGTTCTGTAACTCGGAAGTGACAAGTTGTCCTCGCATACCAAAGCTAACAGTGGATACCTTTTCAAGGGCGCATTCATATGCAGCGATCTGTAAATGTTAACATCGGTAGTTAAAATAAACAACATCAATAGTGACAAGTGTTAATGATATCACCACCCACCACTTAGATTCCTTGAGAAAAAGACATGCCTACCAACTGAATAGACGGGTGGTTTGTAACATGAACCAGACAGAGATGGAAGGGAATAAAACAGCAGGCAGAGTGGAAGAAACCCGGCGCACAATCACTCATGGATCTTTTTTCTATGGCCCCATTTGTACATATAAACTTACTGAAACCTTCCAGGACTGTGTTTCATAACCCTGGTATTTTCTTGTAAAACGTGTCACATATTAAGTCCAAATTTTCAACTTCAAACATCTTTTCTGTCTGTTACGGATCTGAATCTTGTATTTGCCACAGCATGATAACTGCCTTCCATGACAGCAAAATACAACATACCATCATTAAGAAATCTGAGGGCATATTAATACCATGACAAGAACTGGCTATTGGATCCCATCCCAATGCAATTCAATCCTGTTCAAATCTTCCTTGCACTCTTAATCCAATCTCTTTTTCACAGTAAAAGGTCACCTTTATATCATGAAGTACTTGCTAAAATGTAGTGTGACTGTATCTAGGAAGTGTGTCATCCCCATTGTGTGTGTGTGAAACTTGGAAATGGTATATAGTCAAACACAACTGTGTCACATAGGTGTATTTAATGGCTAATTGGACAACACGTAGTTGTCCAATTAGCCATTAAATACACCTATGTGACACAGTTGTGTTTGACTATACACCATTTCCAAGTAGTGTGAACGTAGTTTGAATCCCTGTGCATAATACATTTACCGCACACAAAGGGCAGAGAACTGGAAAGAAATGTCACTTCCTTGTTGAATCTGAGTTTTCACTTTTGACTGTAGAACAAAAAATTATAACCATACAGTGAAACCCCTGTTTATTCTATGGGGAATGGTTCTTCACACACAAATGGTCACCATTTTTTACTAAATGAGAGTTACATGGAAATAATATTAAGACACGGCTAATATTCTTGCAAGACTATCACGTACTGTAAACAATCAAAATAATTTCTTTAATCAGACACTGTTTCTATGCAAATAATGAATTACATACTTAACAAAATAAAGTTAATTCCCAAAATAATGAGAGGAAATAAACACAAAGGCTATGCAGCAATTATTTCCAGCAGACAGAAAATATTAATGCTGATTATTGTCTAGACGATAATCATACTCAAGTCATAATGTTTATTTCAGTAATTAAATACGGGTTAATTACTGAACCGAAATTCACTAAACATGGGATTTCACTACATGCAGGAATGCTGATGAGATTTCAGTAACAGAAAATATGTACTAAACACCACATATTTTGCTTGAGTAATGTATTATTTATGAACATTACACAAACAGCTATCAATGTGATACTTTCATGTCCTCCATACTCTGTCTAAATGGTCATGTTTTTTGTAGAGCTAGAGCTGTCAATTCTGTTTATTTCAGTTGTGCTTGATGAGCCTGATGCTGCATGTTCTTGTACTATAAGTGACAACTTCCAGTTCTAAAATATAGGAAAATGAAAGAAAGAGGGCGGGCAAATGCAGAAGAATAAGCTTTCAACCTACCATAATACATTACGTTCTTAATCACACAGCCAGAACAGAAAAAACATTAGCAGAGTCAGAAAGTTCATGAATTTGTTGATCTGTTGTGTTCAAGTTTTGTGCGGCTGAATGAACATCAGTGGTGTTGGTGGCCACATCTCACAACCATCTGGTTCAGCTCTAGTTATGAAAAATTTAGGAACACTGTAACAGAATGCTCATCATGAGACACTCTACTGAAAATCAGCAATGTTGAGGCTGGAGTGATGAGATAATACAAAGTTGTGCCAGCAATGCTGGATATGCTACATCAAGTGTATGGTAACCACAGCCTTGGCTGAAGCACTGAGTTGCAGTGGTAATGTCTGTTTCAGAAGAGTGCAAAGTTGTTGAAGAATGACATACAGAGTTATTTTCTGAGAAAAGTACGTACAACAGAGATGATCTGTGAAGTGCAGTGCACTGTACACAGAATTCCTCATCAGAATGTCAATGACAATGTCACAGCAGTGCAGATATCATATGTAAGGTGCTATGCCATCTTTATTAAGGATCTGATGACATCACAAAGTGCATCACATGTGGTTCCCCACCCACTCAAAGAAATGCTGCACCAAACAAGAAGGAAACTTTGTCAGGATCTCATTTCATCTGTGAATGACAATCCCACATTCATGCATAACATCACTACCAATGACAAGGCATGGTGTTTCATATGCGATGCACAAATCAATGGTGAGTCAACTGGGTGACGCATCACTCCATCCTTGTTCAGAAAGAACTGGTGAAACACAACACTGCTGTGTTACCACACCTGCCATATTCTCCAAACCAGTGCTTTTCAACCTTTTTTTCTCATATACCTCTGTCACAATACCAAACATGTACGTGTACCACTAGGTACTGCAAATACTAATGCCTAATTTCAGGATACTGGTATTGCAGGATGTTATGCTGGTTGGCAGGTTTGAAGTCTTCAAACTTGAGAACCAGCAAAACAACTGCTCTGTGAAAACCTCAAATTTTGCGGTTGATACTCTTCTAATTTAATGTCATCTGATGACAAAGGAGAGTTCGAATTTATATTCAAACAATGAAAGAGTATCTTGGTATAGAGTTTAAAAAATGTTTCTCTCTTTATTTTACCAATGTAAAACAATTTTAATAGTGCAATTAACCTTTCTAAATTTTAATTATTGAAAAAAATAAGTCTTACATTTCTTCACATACCACCAAGCAACCATCCCAGTACCACCAGTGGTACATGTACTACCCTTTGAAAAGCACTGCTCCAAAGATCCCAACATCATCACTGTGCCAGTTTTTGTGTTTTCATTATTGAACATAAATGTTACATGATCACCATTTTAACAATGTGGACAATGTCAAGGCCCCTATGACAGAGACTGTTTGCATGATCGAAAGAGATGTGTTCCAGAACTGCTTGCAATCTTGGGACTATCAGAAGGATATTTTCATAATATGCATGCTGCCTCCACATAATAACCCCACTCAGTAATTTGGAAGTTTCCTGACTTCAGTACTAAAATGGTGCTTTCAAAATTCAGCATCATTATATAATTCTGAAAGGTGTGTCACGAAGTGTACTGCCTTCCTACTTCACACAGCTGACATAGGCAGCATGTAAATCAGACCACCACCACGTTCTACAAAAAAGTCAAAGTGGAGTGCAATGTCTCCAACCATACTAAAACTTGTAGTACATCCTACAGTCATATGGGTAGCTACATATTTGCTTTATCAATTTCAGAAATTTCAAGAAATGAAATATAAGTAAAATTTAATTTGAAAAGAACTTCTGACATTATGCCACAACTGCTACTATATTCAAGCTTTACAGTGTGAAGAGACTGCAATGAGAGCAACATTTAGACAACCAGCATTCCAGAATGCAACACTGTATTGCACATTGCACTTTAAACATTTTACTTGCCAAACCAGGTTAGATCTTCTAAGGATAACTGTCTACTGTAGACCCATTACTTTAAGGTCAATGGTAAAAAGCAGCACCTACCAATTCTGGGATCAAACTATTGGCTCTCAATAGCTTTTCCAATAGTAACTACCCACACACACATTTGTTGGCAAAATTTAAAAAGAACTTCCTGCAAATGTCAATGAAAAATACTTGACTGGATATAACTGCTTTATGTTTAATCACGCTGTGGTAAAAAACTATTTATTACTCAATACTTCAGTCAAACTAATTTTCACACATTACATAAACTGCAACAAATTTATCTTAGGCAGACCAGGATGAAGAAAGACACACCTTGTCATATATTTCCAACTCTTTAAAGGTGGTTCCTGTATGTACCAGCACACTTCACATTAAAAAATTCTGAACTTCTCCCACAGACAGCATTTACAGATTTGATTATGATTCTCACAATAAATAGCCATTATTCGTTAAACAGTCTTTGGTCTTCCTAACGGAGACAAAGTTTGTTGTCTGTGAGGAAGGAACTGAATTTTTATATATGATTTAAATTACTTTTAGTCACTTAAGGCCTAATTTGTACAAGAGATGCAAGTGGTTATAAACCCAATCTGCCACTTGCTATGTTGCTCTCATTCTCCCCTAATATGACACAATTAAATACTTTCTGTAAGAGACATGCAGGAAGTACTAACAGCTTCAGAGTGAAACAGTTAATAATCAAGGTACAAGTTTACTGCTCTAATAACATAATGAACAATCTGATGAATGACATCACTGAACAGTCAGCTTTGTAGTACTCATTCACTTACAGATAATCAACTCAATCTATTCTCATTATTTATGCTATGTATGCTGCAAAATGAATGAGAACTATAGGCTGTTACATTCTTGAAATTATAAATCATTATTTAAAGGTAGTATCAAACCACAGAAATGGAAGAGCAAGAGCTGATAATCGCAACATACCAGAATATGGACTGTCTGAGAAAAAGGATGGTATGCAACACTAGGATGGAAGCTGTAAAACATGAGAGTGAAGGAGAAGGTCACCGATGTGTGCTTCGCCTCAGTCGCCCCGTTGGTTCGTTACTAACAGCTGCAGATGCTGTTCCAGCTGCTGCTGACTGCTGCTGTTCTGTCATACGATCCAATTCAAGCATAGCTTCTTGAATTGCGTTCTCTAGTTGACTGTTTAGTTTACGGCTCCTGAAAATTACAATTTGCATCAAATTAGTCAACATAATTGCACTTAACAAATGTTCTGGTCTGAACTACATGGCAGAAGAGTTATGTTAGCTTCATGATTAAGGAACCTCAGTCAAAATGCTCAAATACAAATGCTTGATCTTAAAAGACACAACATGCTTGTGGAACCCGTTATCATTCATTTGATAGTACTTTATTTAATTAGGGACTGGTGTTTCCAATAAAATAAATGTAACATCAAACAAAAACTTAACATGATAAAACTGCACTGCCTTTACATGCAACTACAAAAGAAAAGATTGGTCTTGAGTTGAAGCAGCATCAGGTACAATACTGAACTGGCAACATACTGTAACATTGTGCTGCGTGATGTAACCAAGAGGAATAGTTAGATCCTTTCACATGTCCTTAAGGAGAAACCATCAACAGAATCACCCTTGAAATAGTCACAATATTGCTGCCACTTAAAAAAATCACACAAACTTATGTAAGTACTGTGAAATATATTTTTAAATACAGAAAGAAAACTGTATCCATAGCAACTCTAAAACAGTAGTACCAACAACAGGTTTCACAATCACGATGAAATATTCACTCAATACCACAACCTTTCAGACTGTCTGTTTGGTGGCTTTGGTTGTGATGAGACTAAAATTTTCTTCAGAATGCTCTGTGTCACTACCATTACTATGGGCACTGAATGACAGTATAGAGACCACCTTTGTAACTCTGCCTTGCTCTCTGTTATACATATTTCCACTAGCAACAGATACCAAACTCAAGCTTTGCTGAAGTGAAATGTTACATTAACCATACCATCACAGTACACATTGTTTCAGCAGTGTTCAACTGTCCTTTAAATCCAATGGCTCTCTTAACCTATATGATATGTCACTTCTTAAACATTTTTAATGACCGTATATTACACTCAGAATTACTTTGTTCTTTGACCTGGTAAATAATCTACTATTCTGAAAACAACACAATGTGTTGGGATACAAGATGACTGACAGTCCCAGAACCAAGTCAATTATACAGCTAATATCACCAGTCTTCAATATTTCTCCTCAAAAATAATGAATGGTAAACTTCATAATGAGAAAATATAAGCCAGTAAAAAGGTGAGGTATGAATGAAATAAAATTTAAGTAAAGAGTCAAGTGGTTCAGTAACTGTAATATTATGTAATAACCTTATGGCCTTACTCTACGATGTGCTGTTCACTCATATGCATATCAACAATGCAAGTAGAGTCAACTAAACTACCCTTCACGTTACACTGAGAAAGCAAGCGATTAGTAGGTACAAAATTCTTTAGTTTTAAGCAGATGCTAAAATTATTCTGACAATATGAGAATCAAGGACATTAAGTCCACTGTCACTTGCACAATCCCAATTGTACTCTGCTCAGTCAATTGCTTCAAAACATCAAGAAGACAAAAGTTTAGAAACAATTTCTTTTGAAAATTTTATGCGATGGAACAATACAAAATTGTACTGGTTACCCTAAAGTCATACCTGGAGCAATGGCAGGTACTCTGTTGTAGCAACAACTCACAGGGGACCTATACTTTAACATCCTTACAGCATACTTCTAATCCTTGACACCTCAAACAACAATCAAAATAAGTGTTTCTGTTGTGAACCAACACATTCAGGACATATACAGGACAGGCATAGTATCCACCAGATTGCTGCATCTGGAGATGATGAAACTTGTATAAGTTACGAGTAACATTACAATAAATCTGTGTACGAAGTTCTTAACATGTAGCACTGAATGAAAAACTGTGCCATATCGCCGATGAAGTGTAAGGCAAAGCTGACTCACTTCCTGAATTTCTTCCTTGCTCGATGGTGTGCCTCAAGCCCTTCCGACAATGTCTTCAGGGACTGCAGTGGGACCTGGGTTAGGGCTCGATCACCTCCAAACCAGCGCACCCAAACTTTGTCCCCATCGGTGACAGGTCCCACCAGCTTGCCAGGCCACGCTGGGAATCCCCGAGCTGCCCCCCAGACAAGGTCACCCTCGGAAAGGGCCCCAGAACCTTCCTCCGCAACGTTTTCTGTATGTGCAACAACCGTTGTCCATAGTCAAGACCCGCTAAAGCTCACACTACACTCTGAGCAAGCGAGATGAAGTCCTTGCAGGAATGGTTTCGAGTGACAAGATATGCTGTCAGTCAATTATTCTTAAATGCTGTCTGTCTTTTCTAGGTTCAACTTTCTACAGATTTCAAGCCAACAGCATATAAAAATCAAAATTGACTTAAGTTCTATCTTCAAATTTTTTCAAGCCCTCTGTCTGCAATGCATCTTTTAATGACATTTAAATACCTAATCTTTGTGTTAGTAATTACCACTTGAAACACACACAGTATGAATAAATACCTATAAACCTGCATAACAACAGGATGCAGAAAACTACAAATAATATTAGATTATACCAGAAGTAAATACAAGCAATTCATCTGCATGACTGCACTACAAGTTACACTGACAAGTTCCAACCAATCATATGATGTTTCAATATTCTACATTTTGACCAACTTGTATTCATGTCTTATATGCGTAAATTATTCGGATTCCTAACCATTAGTGATACCCAAATATGTGTAGAAGGCACTGTTAAATGCAGTTTAAAATGCAAGTTATAAAAATCTGGAACTGTCATTTAGAATACTAATTTCATTCAAACAGAACATCAAAACATGTTTAAATAATCTTTGCCTTATAAAAATTTTCAGGCTTGCACAGTGAGTCGGCCTACTGTTCAGATAAGAGTTTGCTGGGTTTTAACACCATGTAGGTTCATGGACTGGCAGGATGTTTCAGAGTAACTTGCTGCTTCCATCTTCAAGATAGGAAGAACTGTTTCCAGACAAACACTACAGATTCTACCTGGATATAATTCTGACAACCCTGAAAATGGAGACAGCATGTCCCTCTGAAACACTGGTGTCAACCTATAAACTGATATGGTGTCAAAACCAAGAAAACTGAAATCAAAGTTTTTATTCTCCTTCCTTCCTGTCTTTTTTACAATTTATTTGTAAACAAATGATCCACCAATTTCCCAATAAGGGTTATTTTTACTGTAATGACTTCCCCCGTGCAAATTTTTCTATTCCTGGGCCATTACTATGGCATCATGACAACCCTCATAATCCCCTACAATAAACAAAAAAAATTGTTTCCATTAATTTCAGTAGTACATAAAATTTATAAATATCACAAGAATAATGACACAGCATGACTGCCAAACATCATAAATGTATTAATATAATGAAAACTGCAGCACCAAAGGACTTGAAAATTATGAAGATCTCTTGTCCCACAAACTCGAAGGATGAATGCCCATTCTCCTTTCACCCCAGCCGCCAAGTGTCTGACCCCATTCCCCACTTGGCCACCACCGTGCTTCAGTCATAACACGCATTAGTTCAATCCAACCAAACCAAGCCGTCTGTTTTGTGTTTAAAAGTATGATACCGTCCAACCAGTAGTGTACTGAACCAGGAAACAAATATAAGGTTGTGACGAGCAATAATCATCAACCAAATCCAATCCAGTCCAATGCCAATAAGCAGCTGTGGTAGTAGAGGTGTATACATGTGCACATTCAAGAGGGTAGATCAACCAAGCAAGCAATGTTCAATAAGCAGCTTTCAAGCAAAACACAATTGGATTAATACCTTAAACTGCAAGATCTGATCATTCTGTCACTTTTATTAAAACTACAAATAGAAAGGCAAATACCTGGTGACACAACCTACTGCAATCTAGTGTATTATGGAACTCTTTGAGGGTACAATTATAATATAATTGAAATTAGAATCCCACATTATTATTAAATTACTATATAGCATGCACTTATGTCAAAAACCATTAACTCTGTCACACGCATATTTGCAAACATCTTAAATGGCTTACTCAACTGTGCATACCTTATCAGGAAGAAACACTCATGGTATGAACATGTCCATGTGTCTGTGTGTGTCCCAGCCTACAAGAAAGTTTTTAAACAAGTGACATGCTACGACGAAACTTCATATGAAAATCATTTTGCTGGGGCCACCTCATGTTTATACATTCTAATTTTGTATCAATATAATAGATACACAAACTTTTAAGGTGGAAATGGCACTGATGCCAACTACATTTACAATTCTGTTGCATGGTGATAATCAGTGGAGCTAAGCATATGGCAATTTGTCTAGAGGTAAATTTTAAAAACACACACACACACAAACAAATTTTATGTTTTTGGCCTTAGCGTTTCACAGCACTAGTTCATTATGTTAATGTCAGCTAATGGGGTTAGCCATGATGTATTCTGGAACTGTTTCAGCATGCAACATATTTGCAATGTTTAGGGTGAATGTAAGGTGGAAAGCCAAAGTATAAAAATATGTATTTCTCAACAAGGGAGTAAGGGTGGAGGTGTGGACACATTAAAGTAGACCATACCAGACCAGACCAGTAACAGGCTTCAGTACCAGTGACTTAGCTGTGTCATTCTTTGCCTGTCATAAGAGTAGATGAATAGGAAACAAGGCTAATTCTGGCACTGTACATTTCAATGAATCATTACGCAGTTGTTTATTATTATTATTATTATTATTGTATTACTGTTTCCAAAAGTTTACAAGACTATAAATCCACAATGATAATAGAAGGGAATATTACAATTTGCAGTGACAGCTCAAACCTTGACAATGAAACTGTAACGCACCTTATATGTGAGAAACTTGTGTAACCTGGATTTACCCCTTTTCTTTTTACACTACTTCCCTTGTCCTGCTTTTCTTAAATCACCTCTTTCATTCAGGTCTTCCAGCAGAACTTCTGTGTGTGTTTCTCACTTCCACTACATGTACAAGCACTGACAGCCTCCTTGATTAGCCATCCTGTTATTTAGTCATGGGTATGTACTAAGAAGCACCATATGAAACAATTTCTTGCACTCTCCTCCTCCACCCTCTCTCTTCTGTAGTCCAAATATTCTCCCCAGTATTCTGTACTGAAATACCCTTGACTTGTATCTTCCCCAGAAGGTGCAAGGCCACATACCTCATGCACACAACAACAGTCAGTTTACAGTTCTCTACATTTTATCATGTATTTTCCATATTAGATGGGAAGACAAACGATTCTGTGCATGGTTTCAACTATTCCCCAGGTTTAATGCATTCTTCATTTTTCTGTAAATGTAAAATCTGTGTAATTTTCGTATTTATTGATGTAATTTAGACTGCTGAAATAACCCACAGCATTTTTCGCAGACAATGAAAACAATATCATTTTGCCATCAGCAAGTAAGTCTGATTTCATTATACTACCTCTTCCATCAACAACGTATTAATGGTACAGGAAGAAAATTGCAATTTTGAGCTTTCACAAGATTCAAGTCACGAAGTTGTGTAGAGAAAAACTGGCTCAGAATGTTTAACCCCAACTGGTCAATTTGTACAGATGAGAAAATATAGTGAAAAACACTTACAGACACAGATGATATATTTCATGTCTAGCTCCTCATTCTGTGTAACATAATGGTAATGAACGAAGGTCATCCAGAAAGTGACGACCGTTTGGGCACAGTGCTCGCGCAGATCATCCACCATACAGTCCAGATTTGGTCCCAAGTGATTTTCATTTGTTCCCAACATGAAGGAATTTTTGGTGGAAAGACATTTCAAAAGCAATGAAGAAGTGAAGGATGCTGTGAAGCAGTGGTCAAATGGACTGGCGGCAGAAGGCTATGACGAAGGCATACAAAAACTCATCACACAGTATGACAAGTGCCTGCATGTTGGTGGTGACTATGTAGAAAAATAACTTAAGAGTCTGTAATAATGATACATTAATTTTTTTATTGTTTATTTTTCTTGATAGCCAAATGGTTTTTACTGTCTGGATAACCCTCACGTTGTTTTACTATGTCAAAGGAAATATTTTCTCACAATTTGTAACTTCTTAAAGCCACAAGTAATTACCCTGTCTCACATTAATATGTACACTACATAGCACACCAGGTATTACCCTTTCATTTACTAATAAAATACAAATCTGTCCCCCTGTTCTTGTACAAAATTTTGTAGAAAACTTTGAAACTTTAGAGTGAAGAGCAACTCACTGCAGAATTAAATTCAATTAAAAAAACAACATCATGTGCGTTTACACACACAATTATAGTACATTATGACCTGTGCCACTTCCTGTATTTTTTTCAGATAATTTTTGGGTCATTCACATTTTAAGTAAGAAGGAGAATAACATCAGATGAGCTAGCATATTGCATCAGTGCTGAAATTACATCTTACTCTACCATCAGCTAAATTATGATAATTTATCTGTTTACAGATCACTGGAATTTCAACAGGATTTAAGCCCATTAAACTGAAATTACTTCTGTTTTAGGTGCAGAAAGGACTTACATACTCTTCTTGTGAAAGAAACAGTTCAGTGGATATGTGACACCGCAATATAAATGACCAAATGCAATCTTACAAACGTGTTAATAATGTTGTTTTGGGAATGTTATTACTGAGTACAATTTCACCACTAAACCCTCAGCTCCAGATAGTTATATACAACAGATATTTCTTTAAGATATGTACTGTTAAATTAACGTATTGTGTGACACACAAATATTTACAAATGATTAATTACTGTAACCAAACAATTGCTACTGATGATTCTCAAAAGGCCTATGCTAAGGGATAATTTATTGTCAGTATTATGTTAGGTACAGTACTGGTATAATTGAAACCGATATTATATAATCACAATTTTAGCTATTTATAGCACAACTACCTGTAGCCAACTGTCAATCCAGGAAACATGTTTGTATGCATAAACAAACACAACATTCCCATCTGAAATAAATATATATATATACAGTATCTATACAAAAATGTGTGGGTGAAGTATACATGACACTGGTGACACATGGAATTTGTGACATCTGAACTTATGAAGGAAACTCTGAGTTGAAACAGATAATTCCAAATTCCTTGATTATGTTAAATTACTCTCATCCTATTTCCTTCACTCTTTCAACTGCAAGAATCATATCCCATTATCTGCAATATGAGGTCTGTCCCTAACCATTTCGAACAATTTAAATAAATCGTTTTGTCGCTTATTGTGAAGCTATATTCGGCTCTGTCCGCTTCAAAGTACTCTCCTCCAATTTTTATACATCACTCCCTGGGTTTCCTCCAGTTTTGGAAGCATTTCTGGAAAGCCTCTTTTGGAATTTTGCGTAACTCTTTCAGTGAATTTTCTTTAATCTCCTCAGCAGACTCAAATCATTGTCCTTTCAGTGTGGATTTCAGCTGGGTGAAGAGAAGTGCAAGCTCTGGTGAGTGCAGAGGCTAGGGGATGAGTGTCATCTCATGTTTTCTGAGAAAATCACAATCAGCAGGAATGCACCAAAGCGTTGTCATGGTTTTTCTCCTCACTGCCTCTCTCAGCCTTTTTATCACCTACAGATAACATTTCTTGTTCACCGTCTGGCCACGACATAGAAATTCATGATGAATTATGCCCTCACAATGAAACAACATAGTCAGCCTCACTTTCACATTGGACCGAACTTGCCGTGCTTTTTTCGGGCCTGGGTGACATTTCTGAGACCCACTGGGAAAACTGGGCTTTTGTTTCGACATCATAGCTGCAAACCAAAGTTCCATAGCCGCTGATGATGTTCTTTGAAAAATGTTCATCAGCATTTGCACGGTCGACAAACTCTTTACTGACATCAACACGATTTTGTTTCTGATCTTCACTCAGCAGACGCAGCACAAATTTGGCTGCAACACAATGCATGCCCAAATTTTCAGTGAGAATCTCATGACACATGGTTTTTGAAATTCCAGCTTCCTTTGCTACTTCACGAACGGTCAGACGACGACTGGAACAAATCATTTTCCAAACTTTTTGGATGTTTTCTTCATTTTTTGATGCTGAAGGTCGCCCTGAACACTTATTTGTCCTCAACTGAAGTTTGACCCTCTTTAAAACGTTTGTACCACTCACAGGTTTGTGCTCTACTAATGGCTTCATCCCAAAACACTTGTTGTAACATTTCGGAAGTCACCGATAACATTTTCCCTAATTTAAAACAAATTTTCATACAAACATGTTGCTCAGGAAAATCAATCATTCTTAATTCCCGAGAAATTCGGCACGCAAGACACGCATTCACTCTGCAACAGACCAGGCACAATGACTAAGCAAACTACCCTATGCAGCACAACCAGCAGTATCTAGCTCCACCTTCACATTGGCGCGATAATTCAAAAGTTTGGAAACACTGCGGACTGGCTTCGTATACTGCACAAATTACCAAGGCAGATCACGCTTGTCTGTTACAGTCTAACTAGTTCCTTTTGGCCGCAATTTGGGATTATTTGCATAAACATACGGAGATGTATCCTTTTCAGGCAATTTACTCACACTTAGACCTAAACAAGTGCAGAAAATGGAAATGAAGTAACAACTAATTCCAAGATGAAGAGTCTATATTGAGACGCTAATAGTTCCTCAGCTAGAAGGAAGTAACAAGCCAAGTGTAAATCACATAAAGTATATGCCTACAAATTACAGGCCAATAATGTAGTTGTGAAAATTCATATAATCCTCTGTTCTGACAGAGAAACACATTTAGCACCGCAGATACAGCATAGTTCATTTCCTAAGTAACAATAAGAATAAACTGCAATTAAAAATTACACAAAAAGAAGCTGTTACCTGAGTCTGGTCTCACCCTCGTTTTCATTTATGTATCAAACGCATTTCACTGACGACACTAAAAGACTACTTCACCTACTCATTTCGTCAACAGTCTGGCATACATTATACCTTCTTTGACTGGGTCAGTCACACCCTGATGTCAGACATTGATTTTTAGTGTTATGCTAGACTGTGTTCTCTGTCAGGTACATTCTCAGGCTGAAGAAACAGTTCAGCATGAAGGACGTGATACACTGTACAGTGTGTGTGTTCTGTGTGGGATATACGAGGATGAAGAAACAGATAAGCAGTGAGCAAAGAGTAAAATACTGCATAACCAGATGACAACACTGATGAGATTAATGTATGGTTTGCTCTAAGAATAAAGAAGCAATGCATGAAAAAGGCTGTACAGTGGGGCATATATATTAATTGTGTGTGTGTGTGTGAATGGATGAATCACGCCTGGGTTGATGGTGGACAAGAAAACATCACTACCATTTATGGTGATCAAATTCTGATGGATAGAAATGACAAAATAGTTGAGGCCAACAATTCAAAATGTGACTGCAAAAGAACTGAATCTGAAGACCTTGGAGCTTACTACTGGAAAATAAGACTCCATCATACTGTGCAATCAACTGCAGGTGATTCAAACAATGAAAATGATTTTACCATTAAATTCCTTAATAACCAATGTCGATCTGGGATGATGTCACACTTGCTGAAGCTGAAAGTGGCTGTTTTTATTATTGCTTATGAATCTGGATCCCAGAAAGGGGTTATGACTGACAAAAGAGTACTGGTTAAAGGACTTCACTTAAATTTTATTAACGTGCAAATAATAACTGGCAGCAAGAAAGGTAAATGCATCTACACTCCTCACAATAACCCAGAATCAAGTGAATGCTCCCTTCCCTTCACAATGAGAAGTCAACCAACGGTTGGCGCTTCTGGCCTTGCTGAGCATATGTAAATTAATGAGGATAATAATTTGATCATGTCAGCATTTTCTTGATCTCAGGCTTCCACCATGATGTATCAGGTCTTTGCTCTTATTGGGTATTAAGCAGTGTTGATTGGCAGTTGCTTGCAATGTTTTGGGAGAGCCTACCTGTCCCAAAATGAGAGTAACTACTACCAATCAACAATGCATAACATCCCAGAAGAGCAAATGCCTCACGCCGGCATTTATTTTTCCAGGTCTGTTCCCAGACATGGCCAAATGTCTGTTGTGATGACAAAAGGAAGAAGTCAAGAAACTGTTACGGTTAATGCTCAAGACACATATGAACAAAGAGTCTCACTGAAGTTTTATATATATATTTTATGAAATGAGTTTCAATTTTCTATCACTGGTGGGGTTGGGTTACAAAGGACCCTTACAAAACATCACTGACATGATTCTGAACTATTTCCATTGTCACTGCAAATAAAATATACTATACAACATTTCGAAAGCACACTGCTTTCATCCTCTGATTTCAATGGTCACTGCAAATAGTTCAAAATCATGTCAGGGATGTTTCGCATGTTACACAATTGTCAAAGAACTACATGGTACAGTACAACTGCACCCTTAGATCATCTAGCCCCATAACACTGATCATCCTGCTGGCTACCTTATCACAAGGAACTTGCCTCACTCACCCGATACTATACAGAGAGGTTGTTGGCATGCCTCTAGTCATCAAGACAGTCAGTCTTCACTTGCTTGCAACACCGTGTGTTTCTGTGCAATGTATATGCTAATACTGACCTTACACAAAGCTTTGTTGCAAATTAGGATGAAAGAAATACAATCCACACTTGTTCTGTGTAGCTATGAAACTGGCTTCAATTGTAGCAGATATGTAAACTTTTAAAATAGCTGGTATTGGTCTGGAGAAGATCCCATGTTAATCAACGAAGTGCCATTACATGACATTATAATTAATGTGTGATACAATGTGAATGCAACCAGGATTATTGGGTATTTTTTTTTGTGAGACCACAAATTCAAATTGGTAGGTTACACACTTGGACACCATTTTTAAGCACCTATCTACAGCTATGAAAAGCAGTTATTTACTTCTTCATGTCTGTCCATATATCTGCATGTATCAGTGAGGCTCCAACTGGACAGGTTCCCATAAAACTTCATATTAGGAACTTTTATATAAGTCTGTCAAGAAAACCCAAATTTGGTTAAAATCAAACAAAAATATCAGGCACTCTTACCTGAACATCTCACATGTTTCATACTGTTGGCAGTGACATGCAGCACAACAATACACAGAACACACTGTTGTGTTTTATGGCAATGCTTTTGATATTCAATATATTGGTGAAAGCAACATCTGCACATCAAAAATACAAAGAGAACTCATTCTTGGATTTCCACGGCAACAATGCTTATGTAAACGTTCCACAATGTTAGAAGTACACTGTTGCCTATCTTTATTTTAAAGTTGGTACAATAAACTGAATACACTGTTTGGTCACCTGTCCGATCATGAGAAAACCCATGGCCTTTTTTAGTAAGATAGTGTAGCAGCTAACACAGCAAGCAATTCTGTGTGTTGTTTACATAGTTTTTTGATAACAGAACAGAAAGCACGGTTGTGGCCCTCACTTTCACCAGATCTGAACACATGCAGCTTTTAATTGTGATTAATGTTAAAAGATAAAGTAATAATCCTCATACAAGGGATAATATGAAAAAAAAAATTCAGGATGTATTGTCTTCAATTACACCAGCAGAACTGTGAGGAACAACGAAGCGCATTCTTTGTTAGGTGTGATGACATGTCTGCAAGCCAAAGGAAGCCATTTCCAGCACCCTCGTTAAACATGGTGAGCAAAACCCTAATATTAACTGTAATGCATTGAAATAAAATGTGTGAAACCTGACTCACAGCAATGTGGAATAGCAGTAACTGCTGTGCTGCCTACCCCCAGGCAAAATGGTCTGTGAAATGACAAATGATATAGGGCAGATAAAATGAGGATTCTGAAAAATACCCTTGGTGTGAGTGACTGAGTCACAGTTTGATTTCTACTGTTACCAGTGACAAGAGGCTGTGGTGCATTGGCAGAGAACCACTAGATCGCAGGTGAACCTCCAGTTATGCTAGTTTTGTTTGTGTGTGACATCACAGACTGGTTCATTGGATTGTGTTGCTATGGTATTTCAGTGCAGCAGCACACGAATATTACAGAAGTTTGTCATATGATGAGCATACTGGTACTCTAAAAACAATGCTGAATATTTCTATGTTATGAAGTACAAATGTGATTCTACTCTCCTAAACACACCTTTACACCCTAAACATCTCCGGGTTACAATGTAAATGAGTCATATTATAGCCTCTTTAGAGCTAGTTATCCATAAGGCAGAAACGCACTAACCGATTTCAGTTTACACAGAATACAAAAATGAACTGTAGAGGATCTCAGACCTCATCAAGCAATGACAATGTTGAAGGTCACTTACCTGTACATCACAACAGACAAGTATAATACATGCATGATTTCAGGCTTCCGCCACCAAGCAGATAACAACTGCACTCCTCTGTGTTATTATGGAGTGAGTAGGGGTAATTTCTTACCGGCATTTCGGGACAACCTATCGATCCCATCTTCACACAATTCGTCCTTGACGATGGGACTGACAGTTTGTCCTGAAACGTCGGTAATATATTACCCACACTTGCTGCATAATAACCCAAAAAAGCGCAGTTCTCAAGTACAATACATATACAACTGTAACTACATATGCAAAGAGTGGATAAATATAGTCATCAATACATGTTGAAGATAACATTACTGAACGTGTAACAGTGACCATCAGTACTGCTTTCCTGGGTTAGGAACTTACAGATGATAATTTTACACCCAACACCACCATTTCTATGGAGAATTTTGTACAAGTACATGGTGATGTATGCAACATACAGAGAATTTCAAACTTAACAGCAGATACTAACAAAGTGGAATACATGAATTTCTGAAGACAAACATTCAGAGCAGTTAGATGGAAACACCAGAATCATATTTCCGAATGCTGAGTAAAACACATTCTCTTTTTAGTAAATTCTTATCTAAATACTGAAAATGAACACCACACTCACCATCTTAACCTCTGTTACATGTTTTTTATAACATGTGACCAAGACAATCCTATCTCAAACTATAATATGCGAATCACCTCAAATTGCTCATATGAACTGAGATCATTCTGGCAAAGTAAAAAAAGTCATCTATTTTGTGAGACTAAAGAACAGCAAGGTCTATGCTGTTAACTACAGACCATAATCATAATTTGTGTCTCAGGTAATAGGTACAGAACTGAATTAAGTAAATATGTTGTTATCTGCATTATATTTTACGAAGGACTCAACTCTGTATAACTCTCATGAAGGTACACTTGTGCATACCGAATAATTAAACGACTTCTGCCTATAATTCAGTAAGGGAATTCAAATATTGTACTTTCAATATTGGGTTTATATTGTTCTGATGCCATGGAAATTGATGCAAACTTGTTACCGCTGGTGATAATTCTAACTACATTTAATATTCAGCTGTATATGAGTTCTGTAATGTATCAACCCTGAAGTCAGGTAGTAACATGCAATCTCATTTCAGCATTTAGCATTTGAATATGTTAGTTTTTCTCAAAATGTCTGGCAACACAACAACAAAAAATAACACCAACTCTGTTAATGTCAAGGTGGTTGATGTATGTTTTATTGACTTATTCTGTTAATTCAGCAAATATTTCTTGCCAAATCTTACCAATAATTCAGTAACTCTCTGTACTTCTAAGTACATATACATTATCACTGTATTCAATATACTAATAAGACATAATCAATAAAAATTTACATTCTTATATCTTTTCCCAACATGCTGCAGTAACAAAAATTATAATAAAATGCCATATCTGTACATGCATGTGCACAAGCTGATAAGCCAAACCAAAACAATACACTGACTGTTCACAAGGCAGCCTGATTTACAACTGATACAACAGGAATGCTTGTTACATACCAGGCAAGTGAACATTGTATGACTGCAGTACCAGACTTGGTTATCAGTGGGGGAAGAAGAGGAAAAAAAAAACAATAAAACTCTGTAAAACTATCTAAGGCAATTCCTGCAGACTACTTTTCCTCTACAGCAAGGGTCGGAAGGCTTTTCTTGTCTGAGTTGGGACATTAGTGACCTACTTCATGTGACACACTACTGATGAGTCCAATCTGAACACAAGACATTCAGCTTGTGTTGTGACAAAAATTAATTGCTGTTTTTGAGTTTATACTGTCATAAAAATGGATTGTTTTCTTAAGCGCAAGAATAAGCATTCATTGTTAATAATTTAAAAAGACATAATGTACATAATTTGAAATTTTCACACCACTGTTGATGAAGGGTAAATATTCTGTTGTATACAACACCACGATTGGTTAGTAGGCAGGTAGAAGAGGTAGCCTGAGAACAGTCTTGTTGCACTATCCTGAAGATGGAAGCAGAAAGATCCTCACCAACTTTGGTCACTATTATCAATCAAACTGGCATCACTCCAGTAGAATTCAGCCTCTTAAACATAACACAGTTTACACCTGACATTCACAGCCTAATATGTCTCTTATGGGCAACAAATATTTCGAAGAAAGTGAACCAATCTGCTCTAACAGCCTTCCTCAATCACAACTCTGTTCAGAAGTCATACAAGCATAATGCACTATCTACATAAAAACTATTTAAATTTGTAAGAAATGGTTAAAATTTCCAGATTGTTAAATACCAATTTAACTTCCTATGTTGCATTCCACCCTTCTTATTCTACATCTATTTGGTGAGTGCAGAAAAGTGCCACTAATAATTAAAAATTTAATTATAAGGATCATGGGAAACAAGGATGTGCAATTTTGCAACGCTGTGGTTATTGAACAATCCTGAAGTTCATCTACCAATACAGGCAGTCCTTGACTTTTGTACACAATTCATTCCTGAAAATTTATACAAAAGTTGAGTAATAGACTCATATGTTATAAAGTTGGTTCCATTCCCATTGCATAAAAAGTACATAAAAATCCCTATTTATGGACAACCAACAAAACAATTGTAGCAACAATTACGGTACATTCAAGCAATAATTCAACCAAAGGTAATTCTTAACGTTCCAGCCTCACGTGAGCCAATATCCAGCATAATTTTGATGAATATATAAGGGATGGACAATGAAACTCTTATGCTATTAATAATCTTAACAATTTTCGTTGTTATACCGTGCATGTTGTCAAGTCACTCAATTATTTTACCAACCACTGCACTTACACAAATTTATAAAATTTACACATTAAAACATTAAAAAGACTCCGACATGTTTCGGTCCTAGGAGCATCATCAGGGAGCTATATCATCCTTGCTAAAGTTACAGTATTAAAAGTCATATTAATTTTACTATTCCAGTTGGTTTTGTGGCAGCATGCCGTGTTGTGTTGTGTTGCCAAGAGTGCCCTGTTACAGATGTGTGTTCTGTATTTTGTGGCGTGATACAGCGTGAGAGTATCACTCAGTTAAGCGTGGATTACAAGTGGCTACACTACATGCTGGTTGCAGCACATTCACTAGCTTTGTAACTCACTGGTGACAATCCAACCGAGTAAAGCTGAAGTCTGTTCAACTTCACTCACTACTCGCTTGCTAGTACACTACCCCACTTGTAAACTTGCTCAGTGTAATTGATATGGCCAGTAAATACCTTGTGACAAAACATTAAAATTCTTCAGTTCATCTATGAGATGTCAAATGATGAACTAAAGTGCTACAAGCTGACTGCCCAGCCTTTTTATTCCTACATATAATAGGCATGGCTAGTTTACTCTCTGCTTGCCCACTAGCTGGTGACTGAACTCGCTGGTGAGTAGTGTGTAGAATAGCCTCGTGTAATCCCCATCTCAGACACACCACACTCAATAGGACTCCTCAGGACTAGTGATAGGCATGTCACACAACACTCATAAGAGACAGACATCCATGCTTCTGGCAGGATTCGAATCCACAGACTCAGTAAGCGAGCGACCACTGGGATCGGCCTTCCTGGCATTAGTAGGCCCAAAATACAATTCGGAACTCAGGTTCTGGGGATCAAATGAAACACATAAATTTACTGGCATGAGAGGCCCTACCACACAAGCCCCACCACTGCATCAGGGCAGGGATTCCTTCTGGGGGGGAAATGTATTTACTTATCCACAATAACGGTAATAATGGTAACACAGACAGGCAAAGTTGTTCATGTTATTTATTAATGTCTTGAAAACATACGGAGAAGATGAAGTATAGCCTCATACATTCATAATTTCAGGTGGAAATGGAGGTAAGTGATTAGCTTCACAGCCCAGGCAAATTTACCAAGGGATACAGTCCTCCTGTTATCTACTAAACAGAACAAATGTGTGCACCAAGAGATGATCTGAGTGTGGTGCTAATGATTAAAATCCTTCCCTGTACTGGCACATGAACTCTGGCTGTCCAGTCTGCAGGAGTCACAACCATGAGCGTGATAAAATACAATTTTATATGCGAGTCTTGAGGTTTGCACAATTCAGTGTTTTACTGTAAACTATGATAATTAAGGCAGAAATTTTCTCATTTCCTGCACTGGGTTGGTAAACAACCAAAAAAAGAAACCTATGGCAGTACCAGTTCAGTCATGATACCTACTGTGCAATGTCTGGATTCTTAGCAACGGAGTAGAAAAGAAGGCTGTGTTGTTGTTCAGTGAGCAAAAAGCTACATGCCTGCTCAAAAAGCCTGACACAGCAGTATAAAACATGCACGATATCCAAGCATACGTAGGATGCTAATAAATGTTAGCCATGTCCAATTATTTCTTTCAGATAAAACAGCAGTTCTGGACCCATTAAGGTAAAATCGATCAACTCTGTTTCAGTTCAAGGGTGAATTCATTTAACACTTTCGTTCATGACATTTAGTCATGAGGCAATATAAGCAAGCACCTGGGATAATGTACAGCTTTATGGCCTACAGCTACTACAGATGATCTCAGTTTCTCATGGCAGTTTGAGGCTGACATCCCACACATCTTGCCTGTTCCCATCTTCCAAATGAATACCCCAAGACTCTTGCTCACACAGTACAGGTCCATGTGTCAAAGTAGTATATACCATAAGTATTAACAAGGGTCATTATTCCTGAACAGAGTCAAAAACAGCACGGATATGTTTATTTGTAGAAAAAAACACAAATAAATAACCTGACAATAGTAATGATGTTGGAAATGTCTTATTTTGCTAGAATTCCAGCTTTAAAGGATACGCACATGCCATATTTCTACCTGAGTGAGTAACAGATGAAGATCAAGTGTGGGATGTGACACTACGTCACCGGATGAGCAGTTAGCTATGTTTTGAAGCACTGCAGCACCTTCAAAGTATTGAGAACTACTTATCCAATGATGCACTGTTACATCCCAATAGACTTGATGCTTCAGCAACACTGCTGTGAGAACCTCGAATCAAGCACGGGTTAAGGATATTCTGAGCATTTAGCAAGGTAAGGATCAACACAAAATACACATATACATACCAATCATCCCATCACAAATTCATCCACTAATTTAAACAAACCTTTAAAATGCACGTTATATCATACAAGCAACAACCGCCCCATAAATTCATGCCATGCACAGAAATTGAAAATTCAACGATAAGGATAACAATCAAAATGCGACAGGAAATACAACAATTCAGTATGATGTTATGAATAATAAAAAGGAAAGTACATCTACTCAACAATGAATTTAAATTACATAACTAAATGTTCAGCAACATCTATTAAGGCTAGACAGCTATAACTTGAAGTCCCATGGAAATAGAACTGTCATTCAGACAGGTAAAGTGCAACTGAGATAGCTGAAGAATAAAATACCAACTTGATGTCACTTGCTATTTTACTCCACTTCTTATGTGCTTGACATGTTTCGGACATTAATATATCCATCATCAGGAGCTTGTGACTGTTCTCTTGAATTACCACATTCGTCGTGTTGTTCTTGGTTTGATGTGTGTTGGAGATTCAGTGTAGTTGGGTTGGAGTGGTATCCGTGTTGCAGGCTGAAGCTTCAGCCTGCAACACAGATACCACTCCAACCCAGCTACACCGAATCTCGAACACGCATCGAACCAAGAACAACACGACCAATGTGGTAATTAAACAGAATTGTCCCAAGCTCCTGATGATGGATATATTAACGTCTGAAACATGTTGAGCACATAAGAAGTGAAATAAAATAGCAAGTGACATCAAGTTGGTCTTTTATTCTTCAACTATCACAATGATGCACGGTCCAATAAACATAAGATGCAACTGAGATCTTCAAGGCACCAATTTTAATGAATGGAAAATCACATTAATCCATAACATGTGGCCAATCTTGCAGAAATGTCATGTAATGAAAAATGGTAAGAAATGTTGTTTATATGAAATGTAAATTGAAACATAAAAGAGAAAATATTAACACAAAATCCATTAAAATTCAATATCCTGCATAATAATGATAGTGGACATCCTACAATTCCGCTCCCCCCCATCCCAGATTGCATGTGCTGACAATTAGAACTAAACATGGAAGAAGCATCCAAAATACACCAGAATTTGCCTCAAGAATAAAAAATACGCATTTCTCACCACAAATGCCACTTCATTTTATGTGTACACATTTTGCTCCAGTAAAGCTAAAAAATACCGATTAATGAATACCATAACAAAATGTACAGTACTTCTCCACCCTTAAGTTTAAACATTCTATATGATGAATTAATGAGATTTTCATAAACACAATATACAGACTGAACGAATCAGATCTACTGTACTTATTACTCTGTTAAAATATTACCATCAACATATGAGCATGCCACCATTACATGATATTTACAAAGAGTTGCATACATTACCTTCATCATCCTCCTCCATACTGTGGATATCATGTGCATGTGTCTCCATGACAACTAGGGCATCACTGTGTTTGCGCTTTGCACCACGTTCTGCCACTGCCGTAACAAGCTCCACACTACTGCTACTGCTACAGAGCTTAGAGTTCACACTGCTCCGTGGCATGACTCTTCTCTCATCACTGTTATTGTACTCAAACAATTGCCTGGAACTGACAACAGCCTCTTGCTGCTGTTTGGAAAGAAGTTCGCCACTACCACTCCCACTAAATGATGACAGTGCAGAAACTGTAGAGGATTCCACATACATATTCCCAACACTTTTTCGTCTCTCACTTTCACATATCATATGTCCCATACCTGTCACACTCATCATAACATCACTTCCAACATACTTCCCAGGGTAATCAGTTTGGCGTGGACTTGAGGCATTACTACTGAAACCCCCTTCAGTAACAGTTGGACTCACAAACATACCTTTTCCACTACTTACTCCCCAATCATATTCAGTCTGGTCTCCTACACCAGAAGAGTCTTGCTCATTACTACTAGACACACAATGCACCATAGGCATTGGAGATACTGTTACCCCAGACGAGGACTGTTGCCTTCCTAGAAGACTTTCTCCATTAGCACTAACAGCCCCACACGAGCCTGTGACTGGACATGAAGAAGGGGATGGAGAAGACAGACCATCATCAGTACTTCCAACACCTGTTGAATGTGTGGTAGTGTCTGCAGATGGTGTCAGGGAATGACCATCAGAACTACCACCACTGCTATTGCCCCCACCCCCAGGATCTATTGGACTGTGTGTTGTGGTGTCAGGTGGACTCCCACCAGATGAAGCTGCTGTCAAAGTCTGACAAAATGTGTTGTTAGTTGTCACAACAAGCGATCCAGGTGTTACTGATGGAGATGAGGATGCCTGAACACTCTGGTTCACAGCAGTCTGAGTTGAAACAGAGTGTTTCATCATCTGAGGTGGTTGGCCGGCTTGTCTGGAGGGTGGAGGTGATGATGATGATGTACTACTACTGCCCTGCTGGACTGGACTTGTCTGTATCTTATCCTGGACACATTGTGCAGTACTGTTCCCCACAATGAAGTTCTGTTGGTTTACATTCAGGGTGGTGGCTGACGCTACAGCATTACTGGTGCTGCTGGATGGGAAGTTCTGAGGAGTTGTAACAAGCTGTTGGTTGTTGGACACCATTGTAGTTTGCTGCTGGACAATTGTTGTGTTCTGTTGTACTACAGTAGTGTTCTGGTGGTTCTGAGTTGTGGAAGCTGTACATGGTACCATCAAGGTCTGCCCCATCTGTCCACATTGCATGTATTCCTGTTGAGACTGGTGTGCTCCTGTGGCAGGCCTTACAGGTGAACTGCTGGCTGTGAAAGACATTTGCTGATTAGGACTGACATTTGCTACCAATGGACTGAGCTGCCCACCAAATGCTGTTGTACCATTCACAAGAAACTGCCCTCCATTGGGAGAACTTGTCAAGAACTGTGGTGCTCCACCATTTTGCTGTTGTAACACTGGCCCTGTAGCCATTTTCCCTCCTGTGGTTGGAGTTCGAATAACCATGCCTGCAGGACCTGCTGCAAGAATGCTTTGTCCAGCTGGATGACCAAATACTGCAGTTCCCCCATGACTCTGAACAGGAGTTAGAACATTTTGACCATTGACATTCTGTAGCTGCAACTGAACCCCAAGGTTGGTGGCATCTGGAAGGAGGGTAGTTGTTCCATCAGTTGCCATGACCATACCTCCCAAACTAGGGACAATGAACTGCTGAAATGTTGGGAAGTTCTGAACAACACCAGCTGCACCATTCAAGAGATTCACAGGTTGAAGGAGATTTATTTGTTGTGGAGGCTGTGAAGTGGCAGAAGCTGCTATAAGTTGCTGAGTTCCAAAATGTCCTGTTGTGGTGCCTGGTTGCCCATTCATGAGAATCTGTGCAGGTGCACCTGCCTTTCCAGGAACTATAGTCAGTGCCTGAAGCATTGGACCAGTTGTGGTTATACTCTGATGTGGACCAGACATTGTGAAACTCTGCTGTGGAAAGTTTTGTTGCTGCTGTTGCTGCATGACAATACCTGTTGCCGTCGCAGTAGCTGCAGCAGCTGTGGAGTTCTGCTGAGATGCTATGTGTAACATGGAAGCAACAGTCTGGGGAGACACTTTTCGTTTCTTATTCCCCCCTTTTTTCTTCCCACTGCCAGGTGTTGGGGAAGAATGGTGTGACATTTCAGGGGGTGAGAGCAGAGATGTTTGCTGGGGTGTATGACGCACATACCCTGTAGTGGTCTGTGAATTTCGAGAGCCTTGATGTTCCTGATTTATGGTATCCAGTAACTGCCCTATTCCATTCCCTGCACTGTTTGGTCCTTGAGAATGATGAATAACATTTCCTGTTGCAACTGCAAGATGAGGAATTTGCATGGCATTCTGGTTAAGTCCTGTCATTCCATCAACAGTCATCACACTCGGCTGGATAAGTAAGGGTGCGGGCAAAGCATTCACTAAAACCGTAGGTTGGCCCAAGACTTGTTGTGCCACTCCAACAGCAGGAATAACCTGAGTGACTGCCGCAGTTACACTTGTCACCATGGGTGACACCGACATAGGTGGCATAGAAGAGTGGCTGACCAGTTTTGCCATAGAGTGGGGAGGAGGTGGTTGTGGTGGTGGGGCCATTAAACCTGCAGCAGGACCTGGTTGGGTCATTACACTTCCAGCATTTGTCATTATCAACTGACCACCACTTGAGACAAGGATGTGTCCTTGAGGCAGTCCAGGAGGAGCCCCAGGGGGTTTCAGTATAGCTGCTGCTTGTTGTTGCTGTTGAGGAGCCTGCACTCCATTCCCTGCGGCCATCACATTCTGCTGTTGTTGATGTGGAGATACCGGAATACTGCTCACAACACTCTGAACCATCTCTAATGGTGACTTGCATACAGTAGCAACTGGCATGCCTTGTGAATGTGCAGCTGGAACTGATGCAGAAGGCTGTGGTATGGTCATCATGGCCGCTTGACTTGTATATACTGATGGTACAGGCTGAGGTGGAAGTGGTATTAAAGATGTAGGTGGGGTGTTAGCAGTCGGTGCTGAAGGATTTCCAACTGACACAGTTGCAGTGTTTGCTCTTCCGGCTAGGACTGAGGTTATTGTGTTGCTGCTCACTGTATGGCCACTTGCCATTGTTGTGACCACTGTTGAGGAATGGACTGTGAACTTCTGGCCTCTAGCTTGATCATGTATATGATGGCAATAGTTATCACCAGGTCTATTCAGATGCCTCATAACAGGAGAGCTGGGTATGCCTGGTGAGGAACAGGCAACCACATTCTCACTTCTAGGAGCTTGAAAGTGTACTTGTGATGGACTGGAATAGGAGTAAAGTCCAGGTGGACTTACATTAGGTACTGTGAATGGAGATGAAGAAGACGAAATGTAGATATTTGACGTTGAAGAGGTGTCAGGGACTCGACAATTCTGTGATGAAGTTGGTGTGGATGATGATGGTGATACTTCAGGCTGTGGTAAACTGTACGTCTCCACGGGTGAACCATTACTTGTACTAACAGTACCCCCTTGGATCGGTCCTCTTGAGTCAGATGTCAGCGACACCTGATGATGCTGAGGTACAGGATTCCCTAACCTATCAAATGTTGAAGATGTTACTGGACTTTCTTCTTGGACAATATTAGGGGTTGGAGTTCCACTATTTGAATTCTGTTGAATCAATGTGTCATTCGGTGATCCTCCAGAATTAAGCTGCACATGAAAATGTTTAAATTCATTTGACATGTTATGCTGTTGCTGTGATTGCTGCTGGTGCACTCGCTGGCTCCCAGGATTCAAATTTGTGTGTTCAGGTTGTATAACTGGTTGGATGTGATGTTGCATTTGATGATGGAACAATACAGTATCACCTGAACCACCTCCAGACGAAGAAACAGGAAGCAATGAACCTGAACTAACACCACAACCTTGACAATGATTTCCCACTTCCATTCTATGTTCAGGCAGGACACTGCTGTCAGGTACACCAACATTAAGCATTGCTGAGCCCTGATTTTGAGGTTGAGTGTATGATGATATGGCTACTGAAGCTGTAGGAATTGGGCTGCCTATACTGTGATGTGATGTTATAGCTACTGAGTTTGAGACCGAAGCATGAACATTGAGGTTTGGTTGTGGTACAGGAATATTTGAATTTGTCCTTGAGGTAAAACCAGGGGTTCCTTTTGGGTTGGGTAAAAGGACATTACTGGGAAGAGGAACACCAACTGCTGTTGGTGATGAACAGGAAGTTGGAACATTAACAGCAACATTCTGAGGACTTGGCACCTGCTGGTCAGGAGTTATGGGATTTCGAACTGGGCTATGACACAAAAAGCTGGGGCCACCAACACCAGTCTGACGTGAAATGGTGCTGTTCAGTAGCGCAGTCTGCTGTGCTAGATAGCCACTAGGATCCTCCATAAAAGACGGGACATTAGGGTTGGTTCCCGCCGCATAATTGGGATTAGAGGTGTCACTATTTGGATGAGAAGGTGGAGGTCGGTTATGTTCTAAAGGAATTTGACGCACATCAATGTTTGGACATGGGGCATGAGAATCCATGGGTGTAGGTCCTCCACTTCCTTGTAGCCCAGCAATACCTACACGATGATGCTGATGATGATCAAGGGTACTATATGATCTCTGTTTTCTACTGGTCGAACCAGCTTTTCCTGACCCCTTAGGCTTCTTCCTTGACACTTCTTCTGTCCAAACAGGTGGTGGAGGTGTGTGGTGATGTAGAGGAGGAACGCGGTCATAAGTGCTGGGCGGTGGCAAGGCATTAGATTGTGACGTTGGCATAACTACTGGAGAATGATGCGGCTGATTCACTGCCATCACTGCTGCCCCTGTACCCATACTGCTGGCATGGTTTCGGTTTTGTTGCTGCCATGGTGGTGCTCTCTGCTGATGCATCATCATGATACCTGCACTGCCAGCTGAACCTGATGATAGCATTTGATGGTGATGTGGCTGCTGCATTTGTAAAATATTATGATGTTGTTGCTGCTGCTGTGGCTGCTGCTGTTGAGAAAGTGACCCTGTTATCTGCTGCCCTCTGTTATACTGATCAACAAAGACATTACCAGGTCCTGGAATGCTAACACCACTGCTGCATGGAACAGACACAAACTGATGATGTTGTTGTGGCTGCCTGGCATTCTGCACTGCAGTAGGCTGCTGCTGTTGCATCAGAACTTTGTTCTGATCTTCTAATCGAGGCTGTGGAACATGATACTGACTTTGTGGTTGCCCATAGAATTGCTGCTGCTGCTGCTGCATCCTTAACATGTGGAGATCCTGAGGATTTTGACTGGAACTGGAAGAATTAATGACACCTGAGTACATAACATGGTGTTGCTGCTGAAGTGCTTTACTATTACCACTGATGGCACCACCACTTGCAGTGTGCATTTCATCGGGAGTGCTACTCAAAGGTGGTAACCTTTGTTGAGGCTGACATATTATACCAGGATTTCCTCCACTATGAACCATCATTCCACCAGCACCCATCACAACTTGATTCCCTGTGTTACCAATCATCACAGGGTTGGTTGTGTTGCTACTCACAACAGTAGGATGAACAGCATTACTTGATAAGACAGCTGCATTACCAGTGGTGACTATTCCACCTTGGTGGGGGTTCACACTACTGCCGCTACTCTGTGTATTGGGCTGCTCCAGCACTGGATTCCCAGGATGAAGGCTCATAGCAGGTTGATTGTTTCCTGCAACTCCAATCAAATTCTGCTGCTGCTGTGTTAGGTTGCTCAGATGTACAGGTGAGGTGTTTGGATGGACCATGATATTGCCACCCAAGATGGCTGATGTGACTCCTCCATTCGGGGTAGTGTAACGGAGTAACTGTGGAGAAGTGTTGACTCCTTGAATAACATGTGTGTCAGATGTAAAGCTTGGTGGTGGAAAATGAACCCTGTTTGGTATCTGTGGACCGCCTGTAGGAAGATGTTGAGTTGTTCCCACAGAAGACTGTCCTCCACTCCAACTCTGTATCAACAAAAGGTATATAATTAGAAAAAGATATAACTTACACACATGTAGTCATCCTGTCACATTTCTAGATCTAATGTTTGCTTGTCATGTGTTCACAGCTGTCACACCAACAATTAATAATCACAAATCTTCAATAATGTTAAATATACAGTCAAATGCAACTATATAACAAAATGTACTGTCTGAAAATAAATTACAGTCTATTAACACATGGCTCAACACACTACGACCCATTTTCAGCATCAGGGACATATGAAAACTACAGATTACAATTGTTTCTTACTTACTACATTCATACATACATACATTCCAGAGATCCACAAGTTTCTTAAAATTAAGGTAGGATGTGGAATAAGTTATGAACATACAAAACATACAAAGTATGCAGCGCTGAAAATATTATCACTATATTATGTGGTAACTTAGTAGTACATTTTACTACACAAGCCATATTTCTAACACTAAAACACAATTACAGTATTGAAAACATAATTCACAATTAGTGTAGTCGGTGATTTTCATATGCCCGTGATAAAGAGTAAATTGGCCAAACCATGCTGTGCCACATGTAAACACACTGCATTTTAGTTTCTACCAATACATTCAATATCATTGCATTTGATGGTGCAACACTCCCTGGTTCTGTTAGAACAAGAAACAAACTGTTCACACACCAAACATTTATTAACTTAAGACAAAGAACTTTCACCTGCCCATCTACCTTTAGCTAACACGAATGTACAATTCAACAGTGAGCAGCAATTTAGCTCCATGTGCCAGTATGCTGGACTCAATTTCATATGGCCACAGGTTAAAATCTGAGTAGAGTACCCATGTTGTTTAAAAACATGTTACAGTTAATTAATAGTAGCAGCAGTATACAGTTTTTGAGATTGGAGGCCCTCTCAGCAATGCTTTGTACATCCGTTTTTCCCATCAACACACCATAGCAACCCCGACTGAAATCTTTACTTTTTATTTTATTCTTGGTAAAACTAATTTTCAAGTAAACATTTCATTCTCCTTAAATATTTTTCCACATAACTGAAAGATTCACATCAATGCCTTGCTTCACCTGACACCCTACAAACAACATTTCATACAGAATTTTTAGATACATGCATGGTCTACATCCATACCAAATTTCAATGGTTCTTCAAATGATACTGCCATAAAACCAACAGCTAAACAGAATTCCAAGCAACCCCCATTCTTTTGTTTTGCATTTTACTAACTGGAACACCAGAAGAAAAGTTGGTTATTTATCAAAGATCCGATGACACGCATCACTTCAAAATCATTCAAAACAGTGGTGATAGTGCTGTTTTCACCCCATAAATCCATGTGTGTGTCATTTTTAAGCATGTTCACAAAACTGCAACAAGTGACTATTAGCTTCGTTCATGTCTGTCTGTCCATCCAACCATCCACATGGAACAACTCGGATCCCATTACACTGATTTTTCATGAAATTTGAGATGAGTATTTTTCAATATTCTGTCAAGAAAGTTAAAGTTTTATTAAAATTTGACAAGAATAATGGAGATTTTACATGAAGATGTAAGTACATTTATGATTATAGCTCCATGAATTTTTATTAAAATGAGAAATTTTTCAGACAGAAGTTGTACAGAAAATCAAAACACACATTTTACGCTCAATAACTTTTTTCCTGAAAATCATGCTGTTTATAGGGTAATGCAGAAAAATAAGGCAGAGCCAGACATGCCATAGATGACAATATAGTACATGTGCTTTGCCTGCTGGATACCTAAGGCTACAGACACACACTCAGAACATGTAATACCAATTGTTTTTCCACAGTAAAAATGGTTATTTGAATGCACCTCATTGTTACGTTATATGTACAGTCCCTGTCTTGTTACATTACAACTGTTGGAAATGAAAATTGTGTGAGTAAATTAGTAGTCTTCACTGTATAACATTCAAAGCAGATTCATCAAATTCACCCCAGTGAAGAAAAATGACATGACTATATGTTAACTGCAAGTGAATCATACAAAGGACTTGTGATATGTGCTGGCAGATCTGCTTGTTTATAAGACACTACCATAATGTGTACAAACGTAGTAAACTGTGCAAATCTTTGACATCTGCAATGCCCAAAAATATTATAGACTAAATAACAGTCAAGAAGACATACATCCTGACTGTTACATGAAAGTTATTTGTGATCACCATCAAACAATAATCCAATGACATGATTTAAAAATAATAAAGACATCCAGAATGGCACGTCTGCTTAACCATAAAGGGAAGTAATACTATTCATTTCTGAACCACTGAAAGAATTTTGACACATGACTCCTTCAACCAATTATCCCTAAACTTCTGAGAGTTTATTCCAAAATATGACAAACACAACACACTGAACTTGGTGTATAGACCACTTTTCAATTTCAAAACTACTGACAAAGTATGTGTTGTAACTGAAAGTTATGCAGATGTAACTGAACCTCAGTAGTCAAGTCCTTCACATGCTTGTACTGACCTGTGGTGCCCGACCAGCAGGCTCTTTAACATGAGGAGGCATTCCTGCAGCAAGGTTGTGTTCCCTCTGTGCCAACAGCTGTGACACTGACACACCAGAAAAACCACTTGCACCACTCACTTTTCGTTTCTTGCGTGTTGCCCCTCGACCATCTAAAACAAATAAAAAATAATCTCTAAATCACAATTATCCTCTAACAACATATACTTACACTTAAACTGCATTACAATTATCAAGTTTTATAGACTTATATAAATTGCATGAAACAATTTTTTTTAATGCCCAACACCCTTCCCCAGATGAATGAAGTTTGTTCAATGTTTGAAATGACTTCCCATGATACTTATTCTATATGCATTTCATCTGAATGGGAGACAGTCCATTCTGGGAGGATTATGCTGGCAATAATAAAAAACGACCACAAATATCAGTTCCCTGGGTAACATCTAGGTCTGCAACATCAGCATTCAGGGCAGTGAGTTTAGCGCAAAGGCCAATCCAGGGTTTGAAGTGATTTCCTTAGTGTTAGGAGAACAGTGGAACAACCACTTAGGGTTGTGGATTTTGTTCCTTCATTTAACTTTCAATTTAAATAATCCCCAGTCCACACTCCTAGTGCTAAACTACCTCCTTTCAGGCTTTCTTTACTTTAGTGTTTTAATGCAGTGTTCCACACACACACACACACACACACACATTCCAGGAAAATTACAGAGTAGTACGCATGACACAAAAATGCCTGACAATTAGTACCTGTCTTTCACTGTTGGTAAAAGCTTTAGAAGAATGGAAATGTAAATGCTCCAGAATGGGTATTCCTCTAGAAAATACAACATTGTATACATTCCAGTTTGCAGATGATCAAGTAGTTTTAGCGGGTGACAAAGAAGATTTGGAATATATGATGCGTAAATTAAAAGAAACTTACGAGAAATGGGGCCTGGACATGAATTTGAATAAAACAAAATACTTATGTATTGGAGAAACACACAGCAATTTGAAATTACATAAAGACAGCGAGATTGAATTTTGTTAAGAATATAAATATTTAGGAGTTATTTTTGACATTAGCGGAACAGACAACAAAGAAATAAGATCAAGAGTAATACAAGCAAGGAAATGTATAGCATGTTTAAATGGAATACTGTGGAGTAAAGACAAAAGAAAGGAGAGAAAATTGAACCTTTATAATGCATTGATTAAAAAGCAGTTTATTGTATGGTTCCAAAACATGGAGGCCCACAGAAAATAATAAAAGACGGGTTGAAGCTACAGAGATGGATGCCCTGGAGAGATCCTCTAGAATATCAAGAAAAGAAACAATTAGAAATGTAACTATAAGACAACAAATTGGATTAGAGGAACTAATTATAAAAGAAATTGAACAGAACCAACTTACATGGTAGGGCCATGTTCAAAGAATGGCAGAAGGAAGATTACCCAAAATAGCATTGAAATGGATGACAAAACAAAAGAGAGCACGTGGAAGACCGAAGAAAAACTAGATGGAAGATATAAGGAAGGCCATGAAAGAAAGAAACCTAAATGAAGGCCAGTGGGTAGATAGGAAGCAGTGAAGTCTAGGTGTCGGACAACGTAGAACAACGTTTTGAAACCGACATACATACATACTTTCACTGTTGGTTGGCATTTCACGAAGGGTAAACAGACATTTAAATCAGGCTTTTCATGCTTCACACTTTCCATATGAAAGTAAGCACACTCCACATTCATGCAAAAGTATGACTAAGAATGGTTGCATGAGAACTTGTAACTCATTCAGGATTATTTTATTGTGACCACTCTTCCAAATCCCAGAGCGTTAGGCTGACGACCTACCACCATCCTGTATTCAGAAATACTGTACAAACCAACACATTACAACAGGTTGGTGGTTCCAGTTTTTACAAACAATGGCACGAATAATAAAAATTCAAACAACATGGCTGTGGTATGGCCTAGGCAGAAAGTCACCCTCTTCTCACCATGAACGCCCAGGTTTAATCCCAGGACAGTCTATTTGGGATTTGTGGTGGACAATGTGGCACTGGGACAGGTGTTTCTCTAAGTGCTTTGGTTTTCCTTATTAGTATCACTTCACGAATACTGCACACTCATTCACCTATTGCCAATACTAATATAATCTTAGCAACTGACAGAAAATGGAAGTACTGGTATTACCATCTACACGGCTTTCATAATTTAGCTGGTAAGTATTTTATTCACATTAAGCTACATGTTTTGAACAACATGCAATCACCTTCAACTGACAGCTTTGTTAAATTATACACAAAATTCACACTTCACTGTTATATTTACAATCCCTTACCTCCATAGTCCTTTGAACACAAGTTACCAAATATACTCTTTTTGTCATTATAACTGCCAAACCCCACTTTACTATTTACTGAGACCTTGTTAAACATGACTGGTATTTAGCATTACACAGTTTATGGACTTGTCCATCTTCTAGTCCTGGTATTCCCAAAACAACACAAGGTCTCGGGAAGGCAGCAACTGAATTGTGTCTGACAGAACTATTCTCAATTTCCAGACAACTCCTGCAAGTCAGACTACCTCTACATATGAGTCTAGCCTCAGGTTGTGTCAATGGAAGAATGATACTGAAGCCATAAACAGTGTAATGGTAACATGTTTCAGAACACAACTACATCCATTCTTCATAACGACAATACACTGGAGGAACTAGCAAGCCACTAAATATTTTCTTTCAAGGAATGGTGGATTACAATGCCTCTTAAATCTACTCTTTGCTCATTTCTAGTGGGGGGGGGGGGGGGGGAGGCCCTCTTTTTATACAAAAAAAAAAAGAACATGA
>Ga0131853_10000712_pt1 | contig 60196 bp, 51 predicted proteins | sample TergutLab28metaG_FD_92764 | JGI IMG/M metagenome (GOLD analysis project Ga0131853, IMG submission 92764) | Labiotermes labralis P1 segment gut microbial communities from Petit-Saut dam, French Guiana - Lab288 P1 (version 2) (version 2) | ecosystem: Host-associated > Arthropoda: Insects >...
CCCCCACAACATAGATCGAGCTGCTACGGCTGAGGCCCTCGGTTTTAGCCGGGTGATACCTAACTCAATGGACGCTGTCTCGGACAGGGACTTTGCCTGCGACTTCATCTATGCGGCGGCCATGACCATGCAACACCTTTCACGGATTTGCGAGGAGCTCATCTTGTGGTCCACCGAGGAGTTTGGTTTTGTGGAGTTCTCTGATGCCTACACCACCGGCTCATCCATCATGCCACAGAAGAAGAATGCGGATTTTGCCGAGCTTGTCCGGGGTAAGTCCGGCAGGGTGTATGGCGATTTGATGGGCATCCTCACCTTGCTCAAGTCGCTGCCGCTTGCCTACAACAAAGACCTGCAAGAAGACAAAGAAGGCCTTTTTGACGCCCATGACACCGTGATTGCCTGCCTCGCGGCGGTGCACGGTATGATCATGAGCATGACCGTAAACGGCGCGCGTATGCTAGAGGCTGCTCAGGGCGGCTTTATGGCTGCAACCGACCTGGCCGACTGGCTCGCCGCTCATGACGTGCCCTTCCGCGATGCCCACGAGATAGTAGGCGCCGTGGTGCTGCACGCAGAAAAACAAGGCAAGCGCCTTGACGAGCTCAGCCTCGAAGAGCTGCAACAGTTCTCAGAGCTCTTCACCGCAGAGGCCCTGGAAGTGCTGAACATCCGCCAGGTAGTAGCCGCCCGCACCAGCTACGGCGGCACCTCCCCAAAAAGCGTCCGAACTCAGATTCAAGAGCTACGAACCTCATTGTCATCCTGAGCGAAGCGCGAAGCGCGCAGTCGAAGGACCCAGTCAACGACCTCGAACCTGACAGGTTCCGAGAACGGTTAGAATATCTCCATGCAGATAAACGGTGCTACAGCTCTCATACGCGCGCTTGAAGACCTTGGTGTCAAGCGGATTTTTGGTATACCCGGCGTGCAGAACATCGAGATTTACGACGCCCTGCTCGCTTCTCATATTGAACACGTCTTGGTGCGCCACGAGCAGGCGGCCGTTCATATGGCAGACGGGTATGCTCGGGCAACAGGCGGCGTAGGAGTGGTCTTTGCCACAAGCGGCCCCGGTGCCACCAATACGGTGACCGGCATAGCTACCGCCTACATGGACTCGGTGCCGGTGATCGTCATCACCGGACAGGTGCACACCACTTCTATTGGCACCGATGCCTTTCAGGAGGCAGACATCACCACCATCACGCTCCCCATCACCAAGCACAGCTATCTACTCAAGGATGTTGACGCGCTGGTACCGGCGGTGTTTGAAGCCTTCTATCTCGCCACGAGCGGCCGACCCGGACCGGTGCTCATTGATATACCGGGCAACGTTGCCGCTGCTGAGACAAGCTACCACAAGCCCAGCGCCGCGCCCACGCTCCCTTCCTACAAGCCAACCATCAAAGGCAACGCCAGGCAGGTCAAAGCCGCCGCCGAACTCATCGCCGCTGCCAAGTGGCCGGTGCTGCTGGCGGGCGGGGGAGTGGTGAGTTCTAATGCCTCCAAAGAGGTGTTAGCCCTTGCCGAGCAGGCACAGATTCCCGTGGTTACCACGCTAATGGCCAAGGGCGTTTTAGCCGCAGCCCATCCGCTTTTACTGGGGCAACCCGGCGTTTACGGCACGCCGCAGGCAAACGCTGCTTTGCACGAGGCGGACCTCATCATTGCCGTGGGCACCCGTTTTTCAGAGCGCGCCACTGCGGACGCAGACCACTATGCCCCCCGGGCAAAGATAGTGCACATAGACATAGATCCGGCCGAGATTGGCAAGAATATTCGCGTTGACGTGCCTATCGTTGGCGACGCAGCCACGGTGCTGGGTGCGCTCTCAGAAAGACTGGAAAAAACTCGGAGGCCCGTGCTCCAGGAGGGGGAAAGCTTGGCTGCTACTTCGCTCCCCTCATCGAGCAGTTCCCCGGAGGCTCCTCCGGGGGTTTCAGCAGAGGTTCCCGTAGAGGCTCCCGCTAAGGCTCCCGCTGAGGCTCCCGCTGAGGCTCCCGCTAAGGCTCCCGCAAACAACGGCCTCTATCTCAATACCACGCATCGAGTATTCTCGGTGTTCAACGAACTGCTCAAGGCCTGCGAGGATGTCATTATCACCACCGACGTAGGGCAGCATCAACTGTGGGCCAGCCACCTCCTTGATGCAAGCAAGCCCCGTAAGTTCCTCACCTCGGGCGGGCTTGGCACTATGGGATTTGGCATGCCCGCGGCCATTGGGGCGCAGTTGGCGTTTCCGGAAAGCCTCGTCGTCTGTATCAGCGGAGACGGCTCTTTTCAGATGAACGTACAGGAGATGGCAACGGCCGTAGACCTAAAATTGCCAATCAAAGTAGCAATTATTAACAACCACAGTCTTGGCTTAGTCAGGCAGTGGCAGGAGCTTTTCTTGGAGCATCGTTTCTCCCACACGCTGCTCGCAAACACTCCGGACTACGTAAAACTAGCCGAGGCCTATCAGTGGCAGGGCAGAAGAATAGACACAAAAGGCGAAGCAAATAATCTCAAGGATAACCTGCGTTGGTTACTCAAAAGCGAAGGTCCTGCACTGCTGGAGATTGTTGTTCCCACCCCCGACCTGGTAGAACCCATGATTAAGCCGGGTGGCACACTTACGGAGCTGGTCTGATGGCTGAACACACCCTGTCAATACTGGTGGACAACAAGCCCGGCGTGCTCACCCGCGTCACGGGCCTCATCGCGCGACGCGGCTATAACATTGAGAGCCTCTCGGTTGACAAGACCGAAGACCCACGTCTTTCTCGCGTGACCCTGGTCACTACAGCCGAGGATGTACCCATAGAGCAAATCAAAAAGCAGCTCCACAAACTGATCAACGTGCACAAGATCACCGAGCTCACGCCCGAGGATTCCGTTGACAGAGAACTGGCCCTTTTCAAGGTCAAAGCCGCAACCGACAAACGCCCAGAACTCATCAAGCTCACCGAGGTTTTCAAAGCGCAGGTCATCGATGTAGCCGCCGACACCCTCACCATCGAGCTAGCCGGCGACCACAATACCATCGCCCAACTCGAGGAGCTACTCAGCCCCTACGGAATCGTAGAAGTAGCCCGCAGCGGAAAACTAGCCCTCCCTCGCGGCAATTGGTAGTGGACAAAAGGGACACCAGCCCCGTTCTTCTGTGCCACACTTTGTCTCACAACTGTAAAGTATTTGCGTATAGGTAATGGAGGATAATAAGCTCGTCAAAAACTCAGGAGGAGCTTGCATGAATAGAATAATTACCGACAGTTGCTGTGACCTTACCCCAGAAATGAAAAGCGAAATGGGAGTAATCTCTGTTCCCCTGACCATGACAGTGGGGGATAAGGAATTCTGCGATGACGAGACTCTTGATAAGGCCGGCTTTTTAGAGACAATCAAGAGCTTCAAAGGAAAGTCCAGTTCTGCTGCACCTTCTTTTCACCTCTTTCAAGAAGCAATTGAAAGCACGGTTGATGCCTTTGTGCTCACTTTATCCAGCAAGCTTTCTGCTTCTTTTAACAATGCTGAGCTCGGAAACCAAAAGGCAACGGAAAATGGCAAGGGTGCACTTTGCGTGTTTGACTCAAAATCAGCGTCAGCAGGTCAAACCCTGATTGCTGTGAAGATTTATGAGCTTATCAAAGAGGGTTTTCCAAAAGAGCAGATCATTAAGACCATTCACAATCTGATTGACAACATGAAAACCTACATTGTTCTCGAAAACTACGACACCCTGCAAAAAAATGGGAGACTGGGTAAAGTTACCGGCACCTTCATTCACAAGCTCAATATCAAGCTGATTTTGGGGTCTGACGGCCAGGGCGAAATTACGTTATTCAATAAATGCAGAGGAATGAAGAAGACCATTCAGCAAATGCTGACCCTTATCGACAAAAGCGAGAGGGACATCAGCACAGAGAATCTCGTGATATCCCATTGCTATAATCCAGACTTGGCCATGCATCTGTCTTCATTAATCAAAGAGCGATTCCATTTCAAAAAGGTCATAGTAGTACCCACAGGCGGGCTCAGCACCTTTTATGCCAACGAAAAGGGCATAGTTCTGGCATTCTAGGACAGCTGGGGACGGTACGTTTTGGTACACCAACCCCGTCCCTCCTGTACCAAAAACTACAAGAGGGCAATCTGAGCCTGCTGGTAGAACCGGTATCCGCCACAAAGATGCGAGACAGTAAAACCATTCTGGGAAAGTATCCGCGCAGCCACATAAGAGCGCAGGCCGCTGTAGCAATAGAGGTAGATAGGCTTGCTCTTATCCAGCTCCCCAAGGCGCTCGCGCAGCTCATCCACTGGCAGATGAATGAAACCTTCAGCAGCGCCGTTCACAAACTCACGAGTGGTTCTGACGTCAAGTAAGGTAACACTGCCATCCAGAGGTAAATCATCCAGATCATGCCAATGGTACTGAGCAACCCGCCCCAACAGCAGATTTGTGATCATCAAACCCGCCACGTTAACTGGATCTTTAGCCGAGGAGTAATGCGGGGCGTAGCAGAGCTCCAGCCTGGTGAGGTCTTCGGCGGTCATCTGTGCGCGGATGGCCACGGCAAAGATATCGGCACGCTTGTCGGTTCCGTCTTTGCCCAGCAGTTGCGCGCCAAGGATACGGCCGCTTGGCACCTCAAACAACACCTTGATTGCCATATCTTCGGCCCCGGGATAATAACTGGCGTGATTGCCGCCATAAAAGTAGACCTTGTCATAGGAGAGCCCCAGGCTCTTTGCGGTGCTTTCGTTGATGCCAGTTGCAGCGGCGGTGAGGCCAAAGACCTTGATGATACATGAACCCTGCGTGCCGGTATAAACAGAGGGAATGCCGCAAATGTTGTCAGCCGCAATCCTCGCCTGCCTGTTTGCGGGCCCGGCAAGGGCGATTTGGGCGGGCGTTTGGGTGACAAACTCGTTGATCTCTACAGCGTCACCTACCGCAAAGATAAAGGGGTCAGAGGTCTGCATATGCTCGTCAACAACGATGCCTCCGCGCTTGCCAATAGCCAGCCCGGCTGCCTCGGCCAGCTTACTGGCAGGCTCCACACCAATGCCCGCTATCAGCAGGTCACACTCAATGAGCTTTCCGTTCTTGCGCTCAAGGCAGAGGCCGTCACCTTGCCGGGAGATACGAACGATAGGGGTCTCAAGCAGCATATGAACACCGTTGCTTCCAAGCTCACTATACAAAGGAGCGAGCATCTCCGGATCAAAGGGAGGGAGCAGCTTTTCAGAGCGTTGCACCAAGGTGGTTTTGACTCCGGCCTCCGCCAGGTTCTCGGCGGCTTCTAAGGCTACGTAGCCACCACCCATGACCACAACATGCTGAGCCTGACCATCGGTGATGGCAGCTATGATGGCATCCATATCTTCCAGGGTGCGTAGAGGGTGGACGAGCTCTTCTGCCCCAGGCTCGCACTCCGGCATACGCGGGCAAGTGCCGGGCGAGAGAAGCAGATAGTCGTAGCGCTCTTCGTAGTCAACACCCTTTTCAAGGTCTCTGACCTGAATGCTCTTGGCTTCACGGTTGATTGCCGTCACCTCATTGCGCAGGCGCACCTCAACGCGGTAGCGCTCCCAAAAGCCCTCCTTGCTCTGAAGCAACAGATTACTGCGCTTGGGAATAACCCCGCTTATATGATAAGGCAGCCCACAGTTGGCAAACGAGACCGCGCTTCCCCGTTCAAAGACAACAATCTCCAAATTCTCATTAAGCCTACGGAGACGCGCAGCAGCCGTAGCTCCACCCGCAACTCCACCAACGATGAGCACTCTCGTCATAACGCTACCTCCCAAATCAGCACTCTAGGTTTCCCAAAAACCTGCTTTTGCACATTAAAGTATATAATGAATTTCCTTTAGAAGAGGAGAGCGCCCGCCATGACAAAGATAGCAAGCCGCATAGTGCTGTGTTTAGCTGCCTGTTTGTTTCTGGCCTGCGCGAGTGGGTGTGCTCTTATTAACAACTACAAGCCGCAGCCCCCAAAAGAGCCAATCACAGGCGACTATGTTGTCATTGAAGACGTGGAGAACTCAAGGTACTATCTGATAGACAACCCGGCTGACTTGGAAGATCTCTTTCCCGTTTTGCCATCAGCCGTTTTTCTTAAGGAGGTGTCTTGCCATTACATTTACGTCATTGAGGATGGTTTTTACAAGACCTATTTTCCCTATTTCAAAGATACGTCTCTATATGAGAGCTGGGGTGAAGAAACCCCTTATGATTTGATAGAGCAACTGGGAAGGCTCCTGAGCGCAGAAAACGAAGTGTCTCACTTTACGTTTCTTGCCGAAGATCCAGCCCATTATGTAGCATTGATGGACCGCCTAAGTGAGGAAGAAGGGCTCCATTTCTACTATCCGTCCTTAGATACCGATGAGCGGTTCTCCTACGTTATGCTTTCCTATGATTGCACTGACATGAATCTGGACAGAGTTGTACAAGCCCCCATTGGAACCTTTTCTGTTGATGACGTCTTTATCCCCGTAGTTGAATACCTGGAAGAACGGGGCTTGCTCTATAAAGAGTGCGATGTACGCTTCATCGGTTCGTCCAATCAGTATTTTGGAAGGGGTGTGCAGCTGCTGGTAAACAAGCCTTTAACTCGCCAGCAAATGACTGAGATTTCTCAGCTTATGCAAAACAGTACCAACAAAGAGCCCTATTTGGATGGTGATAAACCGAGTGGCAGAGCGAGCTATATCGAAAAAACTCCCTACTCAATAGAAATGATTACCAAGAAGGATTTCTCCGAGAACGACATTGCAGCCTTGAAGGAAAAGTACAACCTGGAGGCTGCTGGTTAGCTCCCGCGTGACACAATCTAGACACTGCGAGGCTTGCATGATAAAAGTTAACACAAGGTCACTCTTTGGCCAGGGCTCCAACACCTCAGGCAAACAAATGCTCCTGTCACGAACCTTGTGATAGGAGCATAATTCTACTCATTGCCTCAGCTGGGCGCCATGACAGTGTCGATGTCTTTAACGATATCCTTGTCGATGAGGCCGCGCTCAGCCATGTCATTCATGATTATCATGGTTTCTGCATGGCTGCGAGATTCATGATAGGGACGTTTTGCCCCAACGGCTTCATAGATGTCAGAAACTGCAATCAGGCGTGAGGGGAAGTCCAGATCCTCAGCACGTTTGCCAAACGGATACCCCGAGCCATCGAGTTTTTCATGGTGGCTGGCTGCCCATTCGCTTATGTTGTCAAAGCCGGGGATTTTTGACAGCAATTCATTGGTGTGCTTGGCATGATCCTTTACAATCTCAAACTCATCGGGGGTCAAGGTGCCTATCTTTTCAAGTATCTCCGTGGGCACTTGCAGTTTGCCGAGGTCATGTAAAGAGGACGCCAGGTAGATCTGGGCACGCATCTCAGGATTCAAGTTGTAATGAGCGCACATGTTCCATACAATGTCGGCACTCTTGGTTGAGTGCTCCTTGGTGTAGGTGGATTTGTAGTTAACGATACGGGCAGTGAACGCCGCAATGGAAGTGGTGTCGTAGATACTGATATTCCAAACAGGAATGGCCTTTTCTGCTGTCTCTGTGATTACGTCGTCTCTGAGGGACAAGAGCATGTCCTCATCGAGAATGCTCAGCATTGCTTCAGCAGCTCGCTTGGAATAGCGTGTGCCTGCCAGATCCCTGATGCTTTTTCTGACCACTGAAAGTCGGTTAGTGGGAATCGTCTGCAAGTGAAAGTCTACGTCAACCATGTCGGCAATGGCAATCAGCTCGGCGCCTAAGGAGAACTCGCCATCTTTCTTCTTAAAGGGTCCCTTGCCGTCTGGTTGTTCGTGATGGTGCAGAATGTAGTCGCTCGAGTCGGCCCTCAGGGGCAAGGTTCCCACATTGCGCTGCCCGTAGCGACAATGGAGAATCAGGTTTATCTCCTGTCCAGGGCCTGGACGTTCGGAGAGGATATACTCGGTAAGAGCATTGTCATGGAACATCGCGCAGGTGGTGATGGCAGATATCTCGTCTTCATCCAGCCCCAAATGACGCCCCATAGCTGCGCAGAGGGTTGAGATGCGTTTCCCATGATTAACGCTGCATCCCAACAGATTGCTTTCTACGATATCCAGAGCAGTAGAAATCGTCTTGACCAGTTCGTCCATTCTCACATTCATTTTCTGCTTCTTTCTTCTGTTGTAACACTGATTTTGCTTGCCTCACGCATCTGAGGATATGCGTGTTCCGCTGGTGTTGTCGCACTGAAGCATAACTTTGTGAGCGCGATCAACCACTGATGTGATGGTGTCGTGCTCGTTTGCCATTGTAACGCCGATAGAAGTTGAGATTGAAAAATTTCCCATTTTTTGGGGGATGTCGGTCCCCTCCACTAAATAGCGCACCTTGTCGGCAAGCAGCGTTGCCTCATACTCCTTGTTGACCTCAAAAACTCCTATGAACCCTTTATTCTCCCAGTAAGAAAAATGGTCGGTGGGTCTGATGTTGAAGTATATCGACTTATACACACTCTCTTGAAGGTTCCTGGCAACCTCCGAGCCATATTTCTCGTAAACAACTTCGAGATTTTCTATGTCGAAGAAGATTACGCAGAAGTTGTTTTGGGATCTTCTGAGCTCTTGCAGCTTAAAGGCAATATAACTCTCAGCTTCTTCGTTACTGGAATCGCTGTTTGACCTGCTGTCAAATGTCACAGCTGGTTGAATCTGTGCACGACAGTAGTCATGCCGGGTAGACATTCTGGGAGTAAATATCTCCACAGCGCCAATATTCCTCCCACCTTCGATTATCGGGAAGATGTTGACGTGTATCAAAACGCGGTAGCCATCCTTGTGCCTGAGGAACACTTCGTCGCGGCGCTGCCTTCCATCAAGGATGGTGGCAAACAAAGGGCACCCGGAGTCACAAAGAGAGCGTCCATCGCAATCAATGTGATCCAGAATATTACTTTGGCAGCATTTGCCGATAATCTCTTCTGCCTTATATCCGGAGATTTCCTCAGCGGCTTTGTTCCAGTAGGTAATCTTCCTCTCAGAATTGACGAAGTAGACACCATCAAGCAAGTTATCGATTACTGACAGATAAAGGGCAGCTGGCCGATATAGGGCACTCTTAGAAGTCATGTTTCACTTCTCCCAAACTATAACCTCCACCACTAATTAAAATGAATATACTGCAAAAAATACCCTCCTTCAAGCACATTGAAGAAATAAAAAAAGTTTTCGCAATACAGGTGTTGTACGTGACAGAGGGAGGTTTACGACAGGAGGATGTTTGCGACAGATGTGTATAAATGACACAAAATCTCCGCCCCCTTGTGTCGCTTTGACTAAAGTGCTAAGGTTACACCCGTCAGTTTTATCGAAAGGTGTTTTGTGATGAATACTCATCGCGCATTTGAATATCGATACCCCAGCCTTGCCGCTTATTATTACGGCATGGAGTATTGAGTTCGGCCGCGGTGTTTTTCAAAGACAGTTTTCTGATTGTGACATAGTGAGGTAATCAGAACCGCAGCCAGTAGGTTGCGGTTTTGTTAGTTTTGGAGGAAAAACATGTTTATCGTATTAAAGAGTAACCCAGATCCTGCACGTCTCGCGAGCCTCAAGGACTGGCTGGCGAGTAAGGACATAGAGATTCACACCAGCGAGGGTGCCACCACTACGGTCTTGGGCCTGGTGGGGGACACCTCTATCATTGACATTGATTTGATAGCCGCCCTTGACATCGTTGAAGACGTCAAACGCATTCAGGAGCCTTTCAAAAATGCCAATCGCAAGTTTCACCCGGATGATACGGTCATCAAGGTGGGCAACACCCAAATTGGCGGCGGCAACCTTACCATCATGGCGGGGCCTTGTTCCGTTGAGAGCGAGGAGCAGCTGGTTACCATCGCCAAGGCGGTCAAGGCAAGCGGCGCTACCATGCTCCGCGGCGGGGCGTTTAAGCCGAGAAGCTCGCCCTATGCTTTTCAGGGCTTGGGTGAAGAAGGTCTGAGACTCCTCTCCCTTGCTAAAAAGGAAACTGGTCTGCCCGTAGTGAGTGAGATGATGGAGGCTTCGCAGCTTCCTCTGTTTGACGATGTGGACGTAATTCAGGTAGGCGCCCGCAACATGCAGAACTTCAATCTGCTGAGCGTGCTGGGAAATCAAGACAAGCCGGTTATGATTAAGCGCGGCCTTTCCTCAACGTACGAAGAGTGGCTGATGAGTGCTGAGTACGTGATGGCCTCTGGCAACAAGCAAGTGATACTCTGCGAGCGCGGCATCAGGACCTTTGAGACCTATACGCGGAATACCCTGGACCTTGGTGCGGTGCCGGTGCTGAAGAAGCTCTCGCATCTGCCGGTGATTATTGACCCGAGTCACGCGTCCGGCAAATGGGATCTGGTTCCCTCTGGCGCGCTGGCAGCGGTTGCTGCCGGTACGGACGGGCTGCTCATAGAGGTGCACAACGACCCCGAAAAGGCTCTCTGTGACGGTCCGCAATCGCTCAAGATGGACACCTTTGACGAGCTGGCTCACAAGTTGCTTGCTCTGCACGGCTTTATGCAAGAGCTTGAAGGGGGCAAAAAATGATTATCGGCATAGTTGGCCTGGGGCTGCTGGGAGGCTCGCTGGCAAAAAGCACCAAGGCCCGCACCATGCACGAGGTGCTGGGTATCGATATTAACGAGGAAACCATGATGCTCGCGCGCATGAGCGGGGCAATCGACGCGCCGCTCACTGAGGCCAACATCAAAACCTGCGACCTGCTCTTTTTGGCGGTTATGCCGCACATAGCCGTGGAATGGCTGGAGGCTCACGCGCCGGAGATAGCGCCCAGCACCGTGGTGGTGGACCTTTGCGGAGTTAAGCGCTCGGTGTGCAGTCAGTTGCAACCCCTGGCCAAAAAGCACGGCTTTACCTTCATCGGCGGCCACCCGATGGCGGGCAAGGAGCGGAGCGGCTTTGTGAGCTCAACTGATAAGCTCTTTGAGTCGGCATCCATGATTCTCATCCCTGACGCTGACATTGACATCAACACCCTCGAAGAGGTCAAGAACTTCTTCCTCGACGTGGGTTTTGCCAACCTCACCTTTACCACCCCCGACGAGCACGACCGCATTATTGCCTACACCTCGCAGCTGGCGCACCTGGCCTCAAGCGCCTACGTGCGCTCGCCTGAGGCACTGAGGCGGCGCGGCTTTTCAGCAGGCAGCTTTGGGGACATGACCCGGGTAGCCCGCCTCGACGAGTTCATGTGGGCAGAGCTCTTTTGCGCCAATACCGACTACTTAATCGATCAGCTCAGCATCCTCATCGACAATCTGAGCGAGTTCAAAGCCGCCCTTGAAACAGGCGACGAAGACAAGGTGCGTGAGCTACTCAAAGAAGGCCGCGAAATAAAAGCAAAAATCGGAGAGAGCTGAGGCCTTGCCATGAAAAGCATTTTTGGAACAGGGGGACGGGGTTAGTGTACCAATTTGGCTCTTGAGCCAAATTGGTACACTAACCCCGTCCCCCTGTTCCAAAAAAGGAGAGGGTAGAGATGCAGAGCATTTACGTTAATACAGGCAGCACTGGAAGCGGCTACACCGTAGCCATAGGCGCAGGCCTCTTAGAACGCCTGGGCGAGCTTATGCTGCAACAGTCCATCAGCCCCTGCCGCGCACTCATCATCACCGACAGCACCGTAGGCCCGCTCTATGCCGCCACAGTAGAGCGCAGCCTGACCGAAGCGGGCTTTACCACAAGCACCTTTACCTTTGCAGCCGGCGAGCAGTCCAAGAATATCCAAACCCTCTCAGACGCCCTTGAGTTCATGGCTCAAGAGCAACTCACCCGCACAGACTGCGTCTTTGCCCTGGGCGGCGGCGTAGTCGGCGATGTGGCCGGCTTTGCAGCGGGCTGTTACCTACGCGGCATCCGCTACGTGCAGCTGCCCACCACCCTGCTCGCTGCGGTTGATTCTGCAATAGGAGGAAAAACCGGCATTGACCTGCCACAAGGCAAGAATCTGGCCGGACTCTTCTGGCAGCCTTCTGCCGTGGTCTGCGACACCAGCTGCCTTGCCACCTTGCCAAAGGAGACCTTGCTCGACGGCGTAGTCGAGGCCATTAAGACGGGCGTTTTGGGCGACGAGGCTCTGTTTGACCTTTTGGAGCAGGAGCCTGCCGAGGCTAATCTCGAGGCGATAATTGCCAGCTGCGTAGCCTTCAAAGCACGCGTGGTTGAGGCAGACGAGCGCGAGAGCGAAGTCAGAAAGATCTTGAACCTGGGCCACACAATCGGCCACGCCATAGAAGTGTGCAGCGACTACCGCGTGTCGCACGGACAAGCTGTGTCCGCCGGCCTGGCAATGATAGCGCGCGCCGCCCTGGTCATGGGCTACTGCGATGAACGTGCGGCTTACCGCATCATTCAACTACTCACCAAGCTGGGGCTTCCCACAGAAACAGAGTTCTCAACCGAGGAGCTAACCCGTGCGGCCCTGCATGACAAAAAGCGCAGCGGTAACCGCATCACCCTGGTGCTGCCGGTAAACATAGGCTCCTACCTACTCCACAACATAAGCATCGAAGAGTTAAGAAACGTAATCAATTTTGGAAGGGTGAGATAAGAGATAAGAGTTATTACTCCGTCATTCCGTTCCGGGCTTGACCCGGAATCTGACCCGGAATCTTTAGTTTAAGTTCAAGATTGCGGCTCGGAGGCCGCAATGACGTAGTAGTGTAGATTAAGATTAAAGTGAGGAACATTGAAAGCTAAAATTACACCCGCGCCACTGTCGGGCACCATAGAAGCCATTGCGTCCAAGTCAGACGCGCACCGGCAGCTTATCTGTGCGGCATTTGCTGATGGGCCCACCGAGCTGCAGCTTAAAACCAGCTCTGAGGACATAGAAACCACCGCAGACTGCCTGAGGGCACTGGGAGCCGGCATCGAGCAACGCTCTAACGGGCTGCTGGTCAGCCCCATAACAAAACCCCCAGCTGAGGTGAGCCAGGACTGCGCTGAGAGCGGCTCAACCCTGCGTTTTATGCTGCCAGTTGCAGCGGCCAACTGCGAGCAGGTGCACTTCACCGGCAGAGGCCGCCTGCCAGAGCGCCCACTGGGCGAGCTGGTTAAGGCCATGCTGCAAAACGGCGTTGAGTTCTCATCAAACCAGCTCCCCTTCACCACACGCGGCAAGCTGCAAATCGGCAGCTTTAGCCTGCCGGGTAATATCAGCTCACAGTACATCACCGGCTTGCTGCTGGCGTTGGCAGCGCTCGAGGGCACAAGTGAAATCATCCTCACCACGCCGCTGGAATCCAAGGACTATGTCAACATCACCCTCAGGGTTCTTGAGCTCTACGGCGTGGATATACAACAAGAGGAAGACCGCTTTATTGTTCCCGGCGGTCAGCAATTCAAATCCCCCGGCAAGGTGGCCATAGAAGGAGACTGGTCAAACGCAGCTTTCTTTCTGGCTGCGGGCGCGCTCAGTTTGGGCGTTCCCACGATACAAAGCCTTGCAGAAGGTGATTTCAGCGCCTCGCTCACCGTCGCCGGAATCTCACCAAACTCCCCGCAAGGCGACCGCAACATAGTCAGCTTGCTCAAGCTATTTGGCGCGGAACTCACCCAAGACGATAACCAGGTCAGGGTCTTTGCCGCACCGCTCAGGGGCACCACAATCGATATCGGTGAAACGCCGGATCTCCTGCCGGTGCTGGCAGTTGTGGCCGCCTGCGCGCTAGGAGAAACTCGCTTTACCAACGCCGCACGTCTCAGGCTCAAGGAGAGTGACCGCCTGGAAACCACGGCAGCCCTGCTGCGCTCGTTGGGAGGCCAGGCAGAAGAACTGCCTCAAGGCCTGCTGGTACGCGGAGGCAAGCTCACCGGCGGAGTCGTCGAAAGCTTCAATGACCACCGCATAGCGATGGCAGCCGCGGTTGCCGCCATAGCCTGCACCGAGCCGGTTATCATCAATAACGCGGAGGCGGTGGCCAAGTCATACCCCGCCTTCTTCACCGATTACCAAAAACTGGGAGGAGCCGTACATGTCATCTGAATTCGGCAAGATACTGCGCGTTTCTGTATTTGGGCAGTCACACGGCCCCGCCATTGGCATAGTGATGGAAAACCTGCCTGCCGGCGAGGTCATAGACGAGGCAGAGTTACTCGCCTTCATGGGTCGCCGCAAGGCAAAGGGGCCGCTTTCCACCCTGCGGAGAGAAGACGACATCCCCATGATCCTCTCAGGCATGATTCACTGGAAGACCTGCGGCAGCCCCCTCTGCGCCATTTTGGAGAACAAGGATGCCCAGTCAAAGGACTACGAGGCGCTCAAGGAAATCCCCCGGCCTTCGCATGCAGATTTTGTGGCCTTCAAAAAGTGGGGCAAGCACACCGACATGCGGGGAGGCGGCCACTTCTCCGGCAGGCTCACTGCTCCTCTGTGCATTGGCGGCGGCATCGCCAAGCAGATACTTGCGCGCAGGGGAGTCTTTGTGGGCGCCCATCTGCTCTCCGTGGCGGGGATAGAAGACGAGCCCTTCGGCCTGCATCCTACCCAGGAGGATTTTGACCTGGTAGCCAAGAAGCATTTCCCCACCATCGATGACGCCGCAGGCGATAAGATGCAGCACGCCATCAAAGAGGCCTCAGCAAACAAGGACTCAGTGGGCGGCATCATTGAGTGCGCAGCTATAGGGGTACCGATTGGCCTCGGTTCACCGATGTTTGAAGGCATAGAAAACAAGCTCGCCGCAGCCATCTTTGGCATTCCTGCGGTTAAAGGCATAGAGTTTGGCAGCGGCTTTGAAAGCGCCCGCCAGCGCGGCAGCGAGCATAACGACCCCATAATACTCAGCGAGCAAAAAGACATCACGATGGAGAAAAATGACGCCGGCGGCATCAACGGCGGCATCACCAACGGCATGCCCATCAGGTTTAACGTTGCATTCAAACCCACGCCTTCTATCAGCAAGCCGCAAAAGAGTGTGCACCTCACCGCACTGGAGGAGACAGAGCTCATCATCCACGGCCGCCACGACCCCTGCGTGGCGCACCGTGCGGTTCCCGTTGTAGAGGCAGTAGCCGCTCTGGTTCTGCTCGATTGCCTATTGGAGCATCATGGACATTAATGAAATCAGAAACAGAATTGATGCGGTTGACGAAAGGATCCTGGAAGCCTTCATAGAACGCATGCGCCTCTCAGAAGAAGTTGCCGAGTACAAGCAGCGGAATGCACTCCCGCTAGAGAATATCGCACGCGAACAAGAAGTCTTACAAAAGGTGAAGGAAAACTCCGGGAAGTACGGGCTGTACGCCCAGGAGTTATTCAGCACTCTCATCAAGCTCTCAAAAGACCAGCAGCAAGAACTCTTCTCGGAGCTGGAAGGCTCATAATGAAGGAAAAAGTCAACGGGCTACTTGGGCGTTCGCTCAAGCACAGCTTTTCGGTGGCCATCCACCGCGAGCTGGGCAATGCTGAATATCGCCTCTACGAGATTGAGCCTGAGCAGCTTAAAGCCTTCCTATTAAACAACGACATTGAGCTTCTCAACGTAACCATTCCCTATAAAAAGAGCGTGCTACCCTTTTGCGCCGAGCTTTCCGAAGAAGCGCAGGCAATAGGTAGCGTCAACACCATAGTCTCAACCCAGGGCGGGCTTTACGGTCACAATACCGATGCCTACGGCTTTGCCTACATGGCAGCGCGCGCCGGCATCTCCTTTGCAGGCAAAAAGGTACTCATCTTTGGGAGCGGGGGAGCCTCTAATTCCGCTGTGTACGTGGCTAAGCAAGCGGAAGCAGCCAGCGTAACCGTAATCTCTCGAAGCGGAGAAAATAACTACGAGACTCTCGCTCACCACGCAGACGCAGAGATCCTGGTCAACGCCACACCAGTAGGCATGTACCCGGCAGAGATAGGGAACTCTGTGGTGAACCTTGCCGACTTCCCCCGCTGCGAGGGCGTGTTAGACATGGTCTACAACCCGCTGAGAACAGCCCTGATTATTCAGGCAGAGGAGCGCAGGATCGCCTGCGAGGGCGGCCTCTCCATGCTCGTTGCCCAAGCCAAAGCCGCAGCGGGACTGGTACAGGAGGGACGGGGTTGGTGTACCACTTTTTGGAACAAAAAGTGGTACACCAACCCCGTCCCTCCTGTACCAGTCCCTTGTGCTGTGTCACTCTGCCCCAGCACCGAAAGAGTCCTCAGCCTCTTGCTTTCACAACAAGAGAATATCGTGCTCATCGGTATGCCGGGATGTGGGAAGAACACTATCGGCGAGACGCTCGCAAGCTTATCCGGCAGAGAGCTGGTAGTCTTAGACGACAAGATCGAAGAAGCTGCGAGAATGACCATCCCCGAGATCTTCAACCGCTTTGGAGAAGAAATCTTCAGAGACTTTGAAAGCGAACAAACGGCCTTATACGGCAAAGAACACGGCCTTATCATTGCAGCCGGCGGTGGCGTTATCAAAAGAGAGCGCAACTATGCACCGCTTCACCAAAACGGACGGATTTATCATGTTGAAAGGGATACCGCGCTTTTGGTGCGAGTTGGCAGACCTCTTTCCGCAGGGGCAGACCTAGAGCAACTCTACGAGGAGCGCTTGCCTCTGTACACTCGTTTCAGAGACGTGGTCATTGAAAATTCCGGCGCGCCCCACGAGGCTGCAGAGAATATATGGAAGGAGTTCAATGAATATACTCATCATCAACGGTCCTAACCTCAACATGCTGGGCATCCGCGAGCCGGAGGTCTACGGGACGGCCACGTATGAGGATCTGGTTGACTTGATAACCGCCGAAGCCGAGCGCCTCGGTATTCAAACGAGCTTTGTGCAGTCAAACTGCGAAGGCGCACTGGTTGACGCCATCCAAGGCGCCTACAAAACCGCAGATGGCATCATCATCAATCCAGCAGCCTATACCCACACCAGCATCGCTCTGCTCGACGCGCTTAAAGCCGTAGGCATCCCCACCATAGAAGTACATATCTCTAACCCCGACACCCGCGAAGATTTCAGAAAGACTTCCTACCTACGCGCCGCCTGCATTAACACCATAGAAGGCCGCGGCTTCAACGGCTACCTCGATGCCCTCCGCGAGCTTGCCGCCGTATTGGACGGAGATCAAGTTGACTGACGCTTTGAATAATATGGAACCAAAAAAGCTCCTTGCTGAGATAGATGCTGAGATGAAGAGAATAGCTCTTCAGATTGAGCAACTTACTGAGCGCCGTAAATCACTGGGGCTTAAACCAAGTGAAGAAAAAAAGAACCTGAAAGATGAGATTAATTCCCTGACATTGCTGCTGGAGGAACTCAAAGATGAGGAAGACGCCATCATTTCAGGTACTCTGGAGCACTGTGGCATTAACTGGAGAACCATCGATCTTGACGAGGACTACAACCGTGCGCTGGTGATTTCTGAGGATGTGCTTGAGATGATGCCGTTCCACGAAATGGACGGCGAGGCTACCTGGGAAAACTCATCTCTTCGCTGGTGGCTCAATACGGAGTTTTATGAGAATCTGCCTGCATATATGCGCATTCGTATTGTGGAGGTGGCTCTTCAAAACCAAAGCGGTAGCTCTGTGCCTAACCGTAAGTCACTACACAATAAAGTGTTCCTGCTTTCTGAAGACGAGGCAGAGTATTATTTTGAAGACACTGCCGACAGAATTGCCAGCTATCAAGATACGCCGGTATGCTGGTGGCTGCGCTCACCGAGCAGTGGTGATACAAACGGCGTAGCCAGTGTCGGCGATGACGGCAACATCTACGACAACGATGAAAGCTTAGATGACCACGGCTATGGCGTGCGCCCTGCCATGTGGATAAGGTTGTAACATGAAGGTCTGGATAACTCGCCTTTTGGTATTCACCGTATTTGCGATAAACATTCGCTGTGTCATCGCATTCATTTTCTTTGCAGAAAACTATATCAGGGCTTATGAGCTAACGGGCGTGCCCGGAATGGTGGCGATACAGGGGATAGGGGTGGCCTTTCTTATGTGGAACACTACCTATCCGCTGGTTATCGTGCGGCCTGATAAATTCAGGATACTTTTCATCGTTGTGATTGCCCAGCAGATTGTTGGGCTTTTAGGTGAAACCTTCATCCTCCTGACCATGCCAGGTGGCTACGACATCCTCGCCGGCAATATCTTGCGCTTCATCATATTTGACGCAGCGGGCCTGGTGCTGCTTGTTACAGGATTCTTCTTATCAAAGGGGGCGGGGAAAGTGGTACAGAGGGACGGGGTTACTGTACCAATTTCGAAGAAATTGGTACAGTAACCCCGTCCCTCTGTACCACTTTCCCCGCCCCCAGGGCACAAAACGAATTGCTATAATTTATCTTTTATCCGAAACCCAAGCGTAAGAAGGAATTTTCATGAAGAAGAAGTATTTGATGACCCCTGGCCCAACCCCCGTTCCACCTGAGGTTTTGCTGACCCAGGCTCGCCCGATTATCCATCACCGTACCCCAGAGTTTGATCAGGTGGTGCAGAATTGTGTGGAGGGCCTCAAGTATGTCTTTCAGACGGAGAAGTCAGATGTGTTGATCTTTGCCTGTAGTGGCTCAGGCGTCATGGAAAGCTCTGTTGTCAACTGCTTTTGCGCTGGCGATGAGATTCTCATTGCCATCAACGGCAAGTTTGGCCAGCGCATGGAGCTTATTGCCAAGGCCTACGGCCTGGAAGTCTCCGTGCTGGAGTACGGCTGGCAAGAGGTGGTCAATCCGCTCGATATCGCCGAGTATCTTGAAAAGCACCCCAGCACCCGCGGCGTGGTGGTCACGCAAAGCGAGACCTCATCAGGTGTTCTGAACAACATTGAGGTCGTTGGAGATATAGTCAAGGGCTATCCGGAATGCATCTTCATCGTTGACTCAATCACCGGCATTGGCGCCGTGGATTGTAAGACCGACGAGTGGGGCCTTGACGTGGTCATGACCGGCTCGCAAAAAGGCTTGATGCTGCCGCCGGGACTCGCCGCTGTGAGCGTGAGCCCCAAGGCCTGGGCTGCCTCTGAGCGCTCCACGCTTCCCAAGTTTTACTTTGACTGGAAAAAATATCTCAAGAGCCTGGCGCAAAATACCACGCCCTTTACCCCGGCGGTAAGCCTGATGATTGGCCTTGACGCCTCGCTCAAGATGATGCGCGAAGAAGGCATGGAAAACGTCATAGCCCGCCATGCGCGTCTGGCAGAGGCCACCCGCCAGGGTGTTGTTGCCCTGGGACTCGAGCTCTTTGCGCCGGCAGAAGGCCGCGGAAATGCGGTCACGCCCGTGTGGGTGCCGGAGGGCATTGACGGCAAGCAGCTCGTCAAAATCATGAAGACTAAACACGGCGTCACCATTGCCGGCGGCCAGGACGACTACGCAGGTCGTATTATCCGCATCGGCCACCTGGGATACTTTGATGACCTGGACATCATAGTCACCCTGGCAGCGCTTGAGATGGCGCTCCTTGAGCTTGAATTTGACTTTGAACCGGGCTCAGGCGTAAAAGCAGCCGAAGCAGTGCTTATGGGAGTTAAGAGTTAAAAGTTAAAAGTTAAGAGTTAAGAGTTAAAACAATTTCAAATACTAGCCTGGAGGAAAAATGAAGGTTTTAATAGCAGAAAAGCTTGCAAGCAATGCAATGACCTTGCTGGAGGAAGCCGGTCATACGGTTGATGTCAAGATGGGGCTCACTAACGATGAGATCATCGAAACCATACCCGACTACGACGCCCTCATAGTGAGAAGCGCCACCAAGGTGACCCGTGAGGTCATCGAGGCGGGGAGCAACCTCAAGATCATCGGGCGCGCCGGCGTGGGCGTTGACAACGTAGACGTTGAGGCCGCAACCGAAAAGGGCATCATCGTCTGCAATGCTCCCACCTCTAATATAGTGAGCGCTGCCGAGCAGACCATCTGCCTTATGCTCGCCAGTGCCCGCAAGACTCCTCAGGCAAATGCCTCCATGAAAAATGGGGAGTGGAACCGCTCTGCCTTTACCGGGCACGAGCTCTATCAAAAGACCCTCGCCATTGTGGGTCTGGGGCGCATCGGAGGGCTGGTTGCCGAGAGAGCCGCCTCGTTTGGCATGGAGCTCATTGGCTACGACCCCTACTGCTCGGCTGAGCGCGCCGCCAACCTGGGAGTCACCAAGTATGAGACCATCGACGAGATTCTCCCGCTGGCTGACTTCATAGTGGTGCACCTGCCTAAGACCAAGGAAACCATCGGCATGTTTGGTGCCAAGGAATACGCCAAGATGAAGGACGGGGTGTATCTGGTCAACACAGCCAGGGGCGGCATCTACAACCTGGCAGAGATGGCGGAATTCCTCGAAAACGGCAAGTTTGGCGGCGTAGCCATTGATGTGTACGAGTCCGAGCCCTGCACGGATTCACCCATCCATGTGTTTGATGAGGCCATCCTCACTCCGCACCTTGGTGCGTCTACGGTTGAAGCGCAAGAGCGTGCGGGCATCCAGATTGCCGAATACGTGCTCTTGGGGCTTGAGAACAAGATGGTTCCCACGGCGGTCAACGTTAAGCTGGTTCCGGACGATGTCATGGGCGCTGTAGCTCCCTATATCTCGGCCTGCGCAACCCTGGGCGTGATTTTGGCGCAACTCAGCAGAGAGGCCATTGCCAATGTTGAACTCACGGTGAGCGGCGAGCTCTCTGCCTACGATGTGAGCCTGCTCGGCACTGCCGCCTTGCGTGGCATCTTCTCGCGTCATAGCGACGAGCCCGTCAACTTTGTCAACGCCAACTATATTGCCGAACAACGCGGCGTAAATATCACCATCAAAAAGGATAGCAAGCAGCACGAGTACAACAGCAAGGTTACGCTGCTCACGATGAATGGAAACAAGCGCATTGAGGTCAGCTGTGTTGCCTCGGGCCCCCATGCTGATATGCGCATTATCTCGCTGCTTGATTACAAACTTGACCTTATCCCCAGAAAATACGTGTTGGTGATGAAGTACGAGGACACGCCGGGCAAGCTCGGCCGCATAGGCACGGTGCTTGGCAACGCCAATATCAATATCTCAACAATGGAGATTGGTACCCTGGATAAGTCCATTGGCGAGGCTCTGGTTTTGATGAACGTGGACGATCCGGTGCCGGCTGATGTGTATGATGAGCTGGTTGCCAGCGTTGGCGTAACCGATGGCTGGTTCATTGAGCTATAAGCCGTTTACACCAAAAGCGGCGATTGAATTAGCTAATCCTCCTACCTGGGTGGCCTCTGTTGGACCCTGCCTTATAGCTGGAGCCCTGGCGGTGTGTGCCGCGGTGATGTATGCCTTTAGCGGCAATAGTCCGTTTGGCTTTGGCATGCCGGATTTGGGTTTTTCTGAAGGTGGCATTGCCAATTTGCCTGCTTCTGATCCGGACATCCTCATCTCTTTAGCTGTGGTGCTTGATGTGCGCTCAGCGGTCTGTTGGGTTTTGATGCTGCTCTGCGCTGTGCTGATGCAGAGTGCCTCCAATACGCTCAATGACTACCAGGATTTCAAAAGCGGTCTTGATACCAAAGAAACCGTCTTGGACAAAACGGACGCCTCCATCGTTTACAACGAGATAAGCCCCCGCGACGCCCTGGTTTTTGGGCGCATCCTGCTGGCAGTTGCGGGAGTGCTGGGGCTGGTAGTGGTGCTGCTCAGCAGTTGGTGGCTGCTGCTCCTGGGCTTGGTGGCCGCTCTCGCGGTTGTGTTGTATTCCGCAGGGCCAAAGCCCCTGAGTGGGCTGCCCTTGGGCGAGCTGGTGAGCGGCGGAGTGATGGGCGGCATTATCACCTGTGCCACCTTCTATGCCATGACACTGACGTTTTCTCCCCTTGTTTTACTGGTTGCGCTCATTCCCATCATAGCCATCGCTCAGATTATGCTCACTAATAACACCTGTGACATTGAGAGAGACCGCGAGGCAGGCCGCAAAACGCTGCCGAGCCTCATGGGATTTAAGGCCTCGCGCCTGATAAACGCCCTTTTGTGCCTGCTCACTTTTGTTATCTTGCTTTTGGTACTGTACCTGTTGGGACTCTACATCGGAATTATCATTGTTGTTGCAGGCTTTGCACTCTGCTTCACCCGCATTGACTACCTGCTTAAGGGTGAGTACAGCCCTGAGCAGCGTACTGCGACGATGATTGCTGTTGCTTCGTACGCCCTGTGGCTTTCCCTGACTACCGCAATTGCCTTGATATTGGGAGGAGCCCTCTATGGAGTCATTTGATAAATCCGCGTACGTGTACGGGGTGTTCTCCCGGATATCCGACAAGTACGATGTCATGAATGACCTGGAGAGCCTGGGGCTTCATCGCCTCTGGAAGGCGCAGTTGGTACGAGAGCTTTCTCGGCAAAACCCGGCGAGCGTTCTTGACATCGCCTGTGGAACCGGAGACATTGCCATTGCAGTGGCTCAGGCTTTGCCTGCTGCAAGGGTTGTAGGTCTTGATTTCAACGAGCCCATGTTAGAGGTGGCAAAACGGCGCGCTACCCGCGAGGCTCCCTTTGGCTTTGTGGTAGGGGAGTCTGGCACCAGGTCTACCAACAATCTGCGCCTCATGACAGGCGATGCTATGGCACTCCCCTTTGACGACGAGAGCTTTGATGCCGCAAGCATCTCCTTTGGCCTGCGCAACATGCCTGATTATGCGCTGTCTCTTGCAGAGATCTATCGGGTGCTCCGGCCCGGAGGACGGCTGTATTGCCTGGAGGCATCGTACCCCACCAATGAACTGGTCAAACCCCCCTTTAAGCTCTACTTTAAGTATTGGCTGCCGGTGCTCGCCAAGCTCGTGGTAAACAGCCCGGAAGAATACGCCTGGCTCAACACCTCCACCGAAGCCTTCCCCAGCAAGGACGAGCTAGCGCTTCTCATGCAAGCAATCGGATTCTCCGAGGTCAGCTACTCCAGCTTCTTACTCGGCGCCGCAGCCCTACACCGCAGCACCAAGTAACTCCCTGTCATCCTGAGCGTAGCGGCGTTCTTTGCCGCGAAGCCGCGAGCACAAAGGGACAGCACAAAAGGACAGCACAAAAGGACAGCACAAAAGGACAGCACAAAAGGACAGCACAAAAGGACCGTCCCTTTGTGCTGTCCCTTTGTGCTCCCGTGCGGACAAGAGAACTGACTCTTTGTCCGGGACTGACCCGCTGTCTGGTTAGAACGAGCCCGCCAAAACCTGCGCCACAATAATCACAACAGTTGTTATTGCCAGGATTATGCCTGCATTGGCATAGACTCTGCCTGGCCTGCCTTTAGATATCTTGCGCCTGCTCCTCACGCCCGCAAAAACAGCTATCAAAAGAGACGGGATTACTATGCAAAGGAGAATCAGTAAAGCAAACATCATGGCAAATGAATATGCAAGGCCGCAAAAATCATAGGCATTAATCATGTAGAAGTGGTAGACCTGCATTATTATCGGATAGACTGCGGCAATCGATCCAAAGACCAAAGAGATGATTCCAGCCTTTAGACCAGGTGGTGGCTTTGTGTTTTCTTCGGTTACCGCTAACAGGTGTGACTCGCTGATTTCTTCGCTGCAAACTTCGTCACTTTGCCCCGCAAGGTTTTCTGCAGACTTCTTTATTCGAGAAACCAGACTAACAATTCCGAGGGCAGCTCCGGCTATCGCTGCGGGAATCAACAAGAAACAGAGCACAAGCGGCGCAAGATTGTCAGCCGTTGTCCAGTTTGCCGGAAATAAAAAGTACAGCGCGCAGAAGACCGAGACGCCTGCGAGCAACAACAGGGAGATGACCCCGGTGCTTTTCGCCAAGTTGAATTCCTTCTTCATAGACCTTGATCCCTTCTTCACTTGCTCCGCCCCTCCGCCTGGGGTTTCAGCTCTCGTAAGAGCTATTGATAGTACCTTGAAATCACCCAAAAGGTTGCAAGTGTCAAAGTTATGGAGCACAAAAGGGCCGCCCCCATGAGTCACGCCCATGAGTCACGACTCATGTCCCCTCGGGTTGCGGAGCACAAAGGGGCGGTCCTTTTGTGTTCACAATCTCTCGTTTGGTGCCGCGGTGCAAAGCTGTGAGCACAAAAGGGCCGCCCCTTTGTGCTCTGTAGTACTTCAAAACCTAATTCAAGATTTTGGTAGCCAGTTCTGCTAATAATTTTCGCTTGTGCGCGATTTTTTGGCACTTTTGGATAAGAAATCACCCCAAAAGTGAGGTTTTGGGGTGATTTCTGCTGTTTTCAGTCTCATTCTGGTTCATATTTCGCGCACAAGCGAAAATTCTTAGCAGAACTGACTGCCAAAATCTTGTGGTATGGGAGGGACGAGGTTGGTGTACCAATTCTGTCATCCTGAGCGTAGCGAAGTATCTAGGCAGTGAGTTCGCTGACTGGGTCCTTCGGCTTCGCGGCAAAGGATGCCGCTGCGCTCAGGGTGACAGGGGGCTTCTCTTCTTACTGAATGCCCGGCAGGCTTGGTATGGTGGCAAAGCCGCGGGCTAGGTCTTCGTCGGTGGGGACTTTGTCGCTCATGGTGCCGCTCAGGTACTGCTCGTAGGCGCTCAGATCCAACAGGCCGTTGCCGGTGAGGCCAAAGAGTATGGTTTTCTCCTCGCCGCTTTCTTTGCATTTGAGTGCTTCGTCGATGGTTGCCCTGATGGCGTGAGCGCTCTCGGGTGCGGGCAGCGTGCCTTCGCTGCGGGCAAACTGCAGCGCCGCGTCAAAGACCTCCGTTTGCTCAACAGCGCGCGCCTCATTGAGGAAGCCATCGTGATAGAGCTGCGAGAGGATGTGGCTCATGCCGTGGTAGCGCAACCCGCCTGCATGCGAGGGCGAGGGCATAAACGCGTGGCCCAGGGTGTACATCTTGGCGAGCGGGGTTACCATGCCGGTGTCGCAGAAGTCGTAGGCAAAGCGCCCGCGGGTAAGCGAGGGGCACGACGCCGGCTCAACGGCGATGAAGTAAGGCGCGCGCTTTCCAGCCAGCTTGTCAGCCATGAAGGGCGCCATGAGTCCGCCGAGGTTTGAGCCGCCGCCCGCGCAGCCGATGACGATGTCAGGATAGACCTCAAGCTTCTCAAGCGCCGCCTTGGCTTCCAGACCAATAATCGACTGATGAATCAGCACCTGATTAAGCACCGAGCCGAGCGTATAGCGCTTGGAGCCGCCACTGCTCACAGCAACCTCAACTGCCTCTGAGATGGCGGTGCCGAGAGAACCCAGGCTGTCCGGGTATTCCTCGAGCATCTTGCGGCCCACGTTAGTGGTGTCAGAAGGGGAGGCGGTAATACTTGCGCCATAGGTCTTGATGATGGTTTTGCGGTAGGGCTTTTGCTCAAAGCTCGACTTAACCATGAAAACCTCAAGATCCAGGTCAAAGTACACACAGGCCATAGCCAGCGCGGTGCCCCATTGACCGGCCCCAGTCTCGGTGGTAATGCCGGCCAAACCTTGCTCCTTGGCGTAGTAAGCCTGCGCAATGGCCGAGTTAAGCTTGTGCGAGCCGGAGGTGTTTCCGCCCTCGTACTTGTAGTAAATCTTGGCCGGGGTGCCGAGCTCCTTTTCAAGGCAGTAGGCACGCACCAAAGGCGACGGGCGATACATCCGGTAGAAATCCATGACCGGTCCGGGGATGTCGATGAAACGGTCGGTGGTGTTGAGCTCCTGCTTAGCCAGCTCGGTGCAAAACACCGGCTCCAAATCGGCAAGCCCAACAGGTTGTAAAGTGCCGGGGTGGAGGATGGGAGCGTGCGCCGTTTGCATGTCTGCCCTCACGTTGTAAAACGCCGTGGGAATCTCGTCCTCACGCAGGTAGACTTTGTACGGCTGGCTCTGTGCTCCGGTAAACGTGCTGCTCTCTAACATGACAATCTCCTTTCATCGTTGGGTCACTCTTCCTTTTGCCCTTTGCAAAAAGCAACTTGACCCTTTTGTTACGTAGGGGATTGGTCGATGGACCCTACGTTTTGGAGACTTGAGCAGCTTCTGAGCAACAAAAAAGCCCACGTCTCCACATCAACGATGCGGGGACAAGAGCTTTGGTTATTCCAGCTATGTGCTGGAGGAAAGTCTCCTGCGGTGCCACCCTCGCTTGCCAGCTGGTGCTTAGTGCCGGCCACTCACGAAGCGCCATCACGCTTCTGTTCTATAACGGGAACTCCCGTCCGGGAATACTAACTGTGCTGCTGCACAGGATTCCTCCTGGCCCTCCGAGGTCCATTTGTCTGTTCGCTTGCTACCGGATTCTCAGCCTCGCCGGTTCTCTGTAAGCGCGCCGCAGACGTTACATCCTCATCAACGGTGTAGTGGGCATGTTATCACAGTCAGAAATACTGTCAAGGGGGCAGGGAATGTGACAGGGGTGCGTACCTGCCGCCAGTGAGGTTATTGAATTAATGCTTCTGCGATGCGCGTGCTTGTTTCTGGTGAAACTCCTGCTTGTTTGGCATAGTCTGGCCAGTTGCCGATAACCGCCTTCATCGTTTTGAGCACCTGCCGGGCGTAGGGAATCTGGTGAGCGTCGGCAAAGCGGCTCAGGTCCTGAGAGCTTACATCGCTGAACTTGCCATCCAGCCCCATGAGGTGTTCCTTGAGCCATTTATTCTGCGAGTTATACGCAAAGGTCACGTCATAGGCTGGCGCCAGATGCCAAGCGCCCAAGTGATCCATCAGAAAAGAAAAGTTCTTACTGTGGTCATCACAGTTTGCCGCATAGAAATTGAAGACGGTGCGCCGGAAAGTCTCTGTCTTAGCCTCGTCGCTCAAGCCAAGGCGAGAGATGACGGTAAAGAGCGAGGCATATTCATTGGTGCGTACGAGATTGAAGTCAATGCCGTCTATTGCACAGAGGCTTTGGAGATGCAGTTTTTGCAGAGGCTTGTTCAAAGAATCTTCCGAAGAGTCCAGCCGGTCAAAACGGCGCACCATGAAGTGTGCTCTGTCGTTTTCTTCCAAAAGGCGCGTTTGAGGCATGTTGATTCCGGCGTCCCGCGCCATGAGGGAGTAGGCATATTCAATTCGACCATATTGCAGCGATTCCCCGAGGCGCGAGTCTTTCGTAACACCATCAAACTTGATGAGCCATGATTCTTTTCCAGGCTCCTGTTTATGCCCGGCAGTGAGTGTGTCAGTTGTTGGATCCACATTAATAACAGCCTTAGCCCTCGCTCCACCGGCACTGACTCCAATGGAGAGAAGGCTTTTCAGGGCTTTCTTTGACTCCTTGTCATCCGTGAGGTTTCCTTGAATCGCATCGCGGGCAGCGGTGACCAACTCGGCTATGTCAAGAATCCCGCCAGGTTCTCTTCCCATTGAATAAGCTGGCTTGAATTCCAGGGCACCTATGGCTCTGTTGGCAACGTAGGCCAAGCGGTCGAGCGGCGTAATCTCAGCAGAGGTGATTCCCAGTTGGCTGAGGTGTGCGTTAATCAACGAGTTTCCAAAGTTATCGGGGAGGGCATCGGCGATAGGAGGAGGCAAGCCAAGCCACGTTTCCTTTGAGTGACTTCTAAACACCTGTGCGCCTTGAGTTAGCGGCAAGAGAAGGGGGCTGATGGAAAACCCGCTCTCAAGCCATTCGGGATAGTATTCAAAGGCATAGGAGTCCCTTACCCCCGGCTCGGCGGCTACAACTCCCACCTTCTTGCCATAGAGCGAGACCTCAACAGCGTCTATGTGCTTGAAAGCCATATTAAGCCTCCATGCTATCACGCGTGCCAGAGCGTTTGCGCCCCACGCGCTGTGGGTAAGCAGCCTTTTTTTGAGTCTCCCTGAACTGCGCAACAGGGCTGAATTTCCTTGAACTTTCAATCCATTCTGTAAACAACCTTGTTTCACCTATAACAGAGAGTACCTTGAGCATGGTGCTGAGCGTTGAGCCTCTTCCCAATTCTAGGCTGCGCACAGCCGTAGGAGAAAGATTTGCTCGCGCGGCGGTGTCATCAAGCGTTAAGCCCTTGCGAATCCGCGCCTGACGAATTGCTTTTCCGATTTCTAACTCTGTGTCTGCAATGCTATCCATGCGGCTACGCCTTTCGTGAACTGAGTCCTCTAATAAACTCTGGAAAATAGTAGTATAAAGGAAAATACTCCGTTTAACAATACAAATGCAGCGATTAGGCTTGGTAAAGACTCAGTGTCACGGGAGCCGGCCCCGGTGGGACAGGGGATAGGCTCCTGTCTCATTTTTGGTGTGGTATCGAGTATTCGCAATGTAGCTTACAATTAGAAGAGTTCAGATAGGTAAGGAGAAGCGCTATGAAGTATTTTCATGTTGATGTATTTACCGACCAGCTTTTCAGTGGCAACCCGGCTGGAGTGTGCTTGCTGGATGAGTGGCCTGCAGACGAGTTGTTGCAGAGTATTGCCTTTGAGAACAATCTCTCCGAAACGGCGTTTCTGGTTAAGCTGGAAGAGCACTACCACTTGAGGTGGTTTACGCCGCTTATTGAGGTTGACCTCTGTGGTCACGCAACCGTGGCAAGCGCTTCTGTGTTGTTTGAGTTTGTAGAGACCGAGGCAACTGAGCTCAGCTTTGAAACACTCAGTGGTATCTTGACGGTAACACGCGGTGATGACGACCTGCTGTGGCTGGATTTACCTGCGCGTCCTGCAGCGTCTGCACCTCTTTTTCAGAGTCTGACAAGCGCGTTCAATACCAGCATACTTGAGGTGCATCGTTCTGCAGACTTTCTCGTAGTGCTTGAAAGCGAAGATGCAGTCAAAAACCTTACACCAGACTTTGACGAGCTAAAAAAGCTTAGGGAAGAAGCTGCAATAACAGATGACCTCTTCGGTGTTATCGTGACTGCTCCCGGGAGTAACTGCGACTTTGTATCCCGCTTCTTTGCGCCAAATGCAGGGATTGACGAGGATCCTGTTACCGGGAGAGCTCATGCGGTTCTGATTCCGTATTGGTCCAAGCGCCTGGGCAAGACAAGCATGACCGCCAGGCAACTCTCAGAAAGAGGAGGCCAGCTTTGGTGTATCGATGACGGCAATCGCGTTAAGCTGGGCGGCAAAACCAAACTCTATCTCACTGGGAACCTGCATATATAAGACGTTCCGGGACAAATTGGGGACGTTTCTATTTGTGTCTTACGTTGGCTTCGGTAGCCTAGAAAATCATTAGGTAGAAGGAGGTTATTTGCTTAGAAGCTCCGTGCAGGTGTTGATGTCTTTGGCTATTTGATTGGTTCTGGCGGAGGTGAGGCTGGCTTCCTCGGCAAACTGAGGCCAGTTTTGCGCAACCGCTACTGCCCGGTCAATGATTTGCTCGGGGTTTTTAATGGGGTAGGGGGCAGAGGCTTTGAGGATGCCCTCTCTGGTGATGTGAGAAAACACACCGTCTACTCCCATTACATGTGCTTTTGTCCATGCTTCTTCAGCGGAATTTCGTGCATGAGTGACATCATACGCCGGGGCAAGCTCCCACTCCTTGCCCTCTTTAAGCAAGAAGGCGTGGTTTTTTGTGTGGTCGTCGTTATTGGAGAGGGCAATGTTAAATACCATTCTCCTGAATAGTTCGTCATAAGCCTCGTAAGCCAGATTCAGCTCTCCGGCGACCAGGAACAATTGTGCATAGTCATAGACGCGCACGGCGTGGTAATCCATGCCCTTGAGCGCGCAGAGAGTTTGGATGTGGTGCTTGCTATTGTTCTCGCCGCGATCAAAACGCTTGGTCATGAAGTGTGCTCTGTTGTTGATTTCATAGAGCTGCGACTCGGCCATATTGATGCCGCAGGCTTGGGCCATCAGGTAGTACGCGTATTCGATTCTGCCGTATTGTCCATCTTTAGCGCCAGCGTCATCGGGGGCCGTATCGAACTTAATGAGCCAGTGCTCAAAGCCCTCCGGGATGTCAAGCTGCCCTGACAAAAAGGCCCCCGTCTCGGGGTTAAAGCCTACAACCGCTTTTGCTCGCGCTCCACCGGCAGAGGTTCCTATCTCAATGAGCTGCGCGAGCTCCGCGTCAATGTCTTCTGGGCGCGCAAACTTCAGGTTAACCGCTACCGCTTTTCTTGCAGCCGACACCAGCTCGCCCAATTCAACCGCAGTGGCTTTGGCTTTTCGACCTTTGCGAATTGCAGGATGATACTCAAGCGCTCCCATTCCGCGTTTTCCGATATATGCCAGCCGGTCAAGGGGAGAAAACGCTGATGAGTCGAGGCCATTTCTTGCCATCCAGGCATCAATCAGGCTGTTTCCAAAATAGTCGGGGAGTGAGTCGGCTATGAAAGGCGGAAGTCGGAGGAAGGTCTGGTCTGGAAGATTGGGAAATACCGTAGCACCCCTGGTAGCCAGCGGCAGCATCAAGGGAGCCAGCTCAAAGCCGGTTTGCCTGAACTCAGGATAGTACTCAAAGGCGTAGTATCCCCTTGTTGGGTCAAGAGCGAGCGCTCCTACACGCCGGCCCCAACAACGTACCTCTAAAGCATTCACCTGCTTATATGCCATCTCGTGTTCCCTGTTCTGTTCGAGTGGGTCACCGTACCCGTTGTCGTGGGCGGCTGAGCTTCAAAATATCTATTGGGCTTACGGCAGAGCTGGATGTGAGACTTTCTATCCACGCAGTCTCGCCCAGAGCGTTTAGCACCGAAACGAGCGTCTTTACCGTTGAGCCCTTGCCGCTCTCCAAATTACAAAGAGCCGACTTTGAAACCTTAGCACGCTCGGCAAGCTCCCCTTGCTTAAAATTCTTCTGAATCCGCAAGGCTTTAACCTGCTCTCCTAAGATTTGTTCCCACTCCTCCGGTCTTCTAAACACCAGGGCACCTCTGCTTCCTTAATCGCGCTCTTGCTTGCGATAGTATATCATAATACGATAAATACTGTATATAGAGGAATAAACCAGCGCAAACGTTGTTAATTACTCATAAGCTACTACTATGCCGATGTACGAGCAGACTTGTGGACGTTACTGCTCGCATACGTTTTCGTCATTCCGGCCTCCGAGCCGGAATCTTGAAAACTTCAGAAGTCAAGAGCTTCTAGATCCCGGGTCAAGCCCGGGATGACGAAAACGGGTGTGAACAGTAACTGTTTAGTCCAAACCGTCCCCGCGGGGCGCAACACTCTCGCTGGACAAGCGTGAAATCTGCGCTATAATGCTTCTTTGCGTCTGAAACAGGGCTGGAGCTTTTGCGCCCTTGGATTGATTGAAAAACAGGAGATTGTAAGATGGACATCATTCGTGCTCTCGAGCAGCAACAGATAAAAGCAGACATTCCGGAGTTCTTCGTGGGAGACAACGTCAAGGTGCACTACCGTATTACCGAGGGCAACCGCGAGCGCATCCAGGTATTTCATGGAGATGTCATCCGTAGACATGGCGCCTCTAACCGTGAGACCTTCACGGTGCGCAAGATCAGCTTCAGCGTGGGCGTAGAGCGCACCTTTCCCGTACACTCTCCTAAGATCGACAAGATCGAGGTAGTTCGTCACGGTGCCGTGCGTCGCTCCAAGCTTTATTACCTGCGTAAGAAGGTTGGTAAGGCTGCTCGCATCCGCGAAAAAGGCTTCTAATTATTTTTGGTACAGCAGGGACGGGGTTAGTGTACCAATTTGGCCCCTGGGCCAAATTGGTACACTAACCCCGTCCCTGCTGTACCAAAAAAGAAAGCAAGGAATTGTCATGCCCAGTAGAGCTGAAAAAAGCGCCGAGCTTGATCAAGCGCTCTACGGCTTTTTAGAAGAGCTCGACGCGGGCAGAAATCTCAACATCATTGGCATAGACGAAGTTGGTAGAGGGTCACTTTGTGGCCCTCTTACTGTTGCAGCGGTTTCTTTGCCGCTTGCTCCGCGTATCGTTGGCCTGAATGACTCCAAGAAGCTCAGCGCAAAGCGGCGCGATGAGCTCTCTGAGCAGATCAAGCAAATTGCCAAAGCATATAGCATAATAGATATAGAAGCGCAGGATATAGACCGCATCGGCATTGCCGAGGCGGTTTTCCAAGGCATGACACAGGCACTCAAGGCTGTCACTGCCCAAACTCGCAAGCCCGATATCGTGCTGATTGATGGCAGGCCGCTTGGCATCCATGCAAACGAGCAGGCTATCGTCAAAGGGGACGGCAAGGTGGCAAGCATTGCTGCTGCCTCTATCCTGGCAAAGACCCACCGTGATGCCCTGATGCTTGGCTACAGTGAGGAGTATCCCTGTTACGCCTGGCAATCCAATAAAGGTTACGGCTCAGCCGTGCATATCACTGCAATCAAGGAGCAGGGCCTTTCGCCATTGCATCGTAAGAGTTTTTGCGGAGGAATTCTACAAGAAACCTTGTTCTAAGCAAAACAAAACAGAATCTTAACCAATTTAAAACCGCATCAAAACAGAATCAAAACCAAAAATGGCCTGAGTTTAATTTCGGTTGAGTTTTGGTTAAGACCTGGTCATGCAATAGTTAAGAACGGCTGTTCATACTGTCTTAAATATGAATTCAGATTGGAGACAGCATGGAAACCGCATTGGCAACAAAACAAAAGAAAACATCCAACGATAAGACCAGAGCTAAATCAAGCAGCCAGGAGAAGACTCAAAAAGCAGCCGGCAAAAACCAGACACTCGGCAAGCTGGGCGAGGACTTAGCCTGTATCTACCTTTTAGACAACGGGTTTGAAATTTTGGAACGTAATTGGAAGTGCGACTCGGGTGAAGCTGACATCGTTGCTACCGAGGGAGAAGCACTTGTTTTCATTGAGGTAAAAACCAGATCAAAAAGGTATCAAGGTCTGCCGGAATATGCGGTAACCGCCGAGCGGATTGACCGGTACGAGAGGATAGCCCTCAGCTATCTGAGAGAAAAAAAGCGACCCTCCGGACAAGTGAGATTTGATGTCATAGCAATCTCCATGACTGGCAGGCAGCAGTGTCTACTCCGCCATCATCGAGATGCTTTTGGATCTGGCTAACAATGAGCACTGAAAAAGTGAACAATCCTAACTACATTCAAACAGCTGCAATCATTGGCGTTGAGGCCAAGCCTGTCACTGTTGAGGTCTCCTTTACCAACAGTTTGCCGGGAATCAGCATTGTTGGAATGCCCGACACTGCGGTTAGTGAGGCACGCCTACGAGTCAGAGCAGCTCTGCGTGCAACGGGGTTCAAAGTGCCGCGTGTGCATATTCTGGTGAATCTCGCGCCCTCGGATATCCCCAAGATCGGCTCAGGCTTTGACCTGCCCATTGCACTCGGAATTCTGCTTGCTACCGAACAAATCAGTGGCGAGGGCGTAGTAGACCACCTTTGCATTGGCGAGCTCTCACTGGACGGCAGTGTGCGCCCCGTGCGGGGCATGCTTGCCTATGAGCAATTAGCACGAGCGCTTAATATCTGCATGCTGAGCGCTGTGTCAGAGCAAGGCATTTTCTCTGACATGCCGGACAGGCATTCCTGTTTAGAGAGCCTTGAAGACCTCCACGTGCAAAGCTTTCAGAGTCCTCTGCCTCGGCAAAAAGTAGGTAGAAAAACTGCTCATGATTACTGCGATATTGCGGGCAACGACCTGGCAAAGCGTGCCTTAACGGCAGCTGCGGCCGGAGAGCATGCCCTCATGATGATTGGTCCGCCTGGCTCCGGCAAGACAATGCTCGCGAGCAGGCTCCCCACCATTATGGATTCGCTCTGCGAGCAAGAACGCTACGAGAGCGCCATGATCCACTCTATAGCCGGTCTTTCCTATGACACGATACTGGAGGGGCAAAAGCCGTTTCGCTCCCCGCATCATAGCGCCACCAAGGCAGGCTTGCTTGGCGGTGGTTCCCCGGTAACACCCGGAGAGGTCACCTTGGCGCATAACGGCATCCTTTTCTTGGATGAGATACCGGAGTTTGGCTCGGCGGTGCTGCAGCTGCTCAGGCAGCCTATTGAAACCGGTACGGTTTCACTGGCTCGCGCGCGGGGAACCACGGTGCTTCCTGCCAAATTCATGCTTATTGCTGCCTCAAATCCCTGCCCCTGTGGCTTTTTTGGTGACCCTGAGCGCAGTTGCAAATGCTCTGATACAGAGATCCGCAAGTACCAGGCGAGGCTAGGAGGTCCACTGCTCGACCGCATAGACATGGTGTTAGATGTTTGGCGCTCCAAGCCCGGCGAGGTCTTGGCAACCGGCAGCGGAAAAAGCTCAGCAGACATGCGCGCGCAGGTGATGCAAGCCAGGGAATATGCCCGATGGCGCGCTGAGGAGCAGGGCTTGCTACCCGGCAAGGATGCTGTGGCTTACGGGAGCGCCGAGCATACCAAAAAGAAAAGAGGCAGAGTGAGCACAGAGAGCACGGTAGGCGCTGAAAACACCGGAGAGTCAGCAGACAGCTCGTCTGCCCTCTTTACCGGCGAAGGAGCTCTCTTGCTCAGAGCCTGTGAGCTGGGCAAATCAGAGCGCTTTTGTCTGGAGGAGGCATCAGAGAAGCTCAAACTGAGTGGACGTGGAATCATGCGCGCGCTCTCGGTAGCTCGCACCTTGGCCGATCTGGAACAGTCGAGAAAAGTACAGTCAGATCATATCCTTGAGGCGCTCACCTTCAGGGCAGAAGGAAGGTGCGGCGATGAATGAGACTGAGTTAATGGTGCAGGACAAGCGTGCGTCATCCAGGATGCTCTACGATGAAGCTGCGCTTGAATCCAAGATTGAACAAAAGCTGCCGCAGCGGTCAGAATTACTGCAGTCCTCAAAGCGCTATCCTCAGCAACTGCTGCAACTCAAGGATGCCCCCGAGAAGCTCTACGCCCTGGGCAATGTTGATTTGCTCTCCGAGCCGGCACTGGCAATTGTTGGGGCTCGAAAAGCCACTACGTACGGGCTGGATTGCGCCGCGCGCTTTGCCAGAAGAGCAGCCAAATGGGGCATCACGGTGGTCTCCGGCGGAGCAATTGGCTGCGACATGGCCGCCCACCGCGGAGCCCTGGACGCAGGCGGAAACACCATAGTGGTTTTGGGATCCGGTGCAGACGTGGTCTACCCCCTGCGCGCACGTGCGCTCCTGAGAGAAGTGCTGGATGCAGGCGGCACCCTGCTCTCTGAGGCGCCCTGGGGCTCGGCTCCCTTGCGCTGGGCGTTCAGTAAACGCAACCGCATAATCGCGTCCCTCGCCAGCGCAACGCTCATCGTTGAGGCGGGCCTGCCAAGCGGCACCTTCCAAACCGCTGACCACACCCTGAGTCTGGGTAACGACGTATTGGTGGTGCCCGGCCCCATCTTCTCAAGCACCTGCAAGGGAACCAATCGCCTTTTGGTGCAAGGCGCACTGCCGGTTGTGGATAACGACAGCTTTGACGATATTCTTGAGAGAATCTTTGACCCTGTTAACTATAAGGGGATAAGCACTGCAACTTCACAAGCCACCCTTGCGTTGCAAGAAGAAACGCCTGAGAGCGGGCAAGGAGAGAAGCTCCTACCAGAAGAAATCAAGCTGAGGCAAATCACCAACCACATCATGAGAGACATCAGCGCAAGCCCCATGACCATAGACGCTCTCGCAAGCGCCTACGGCAAAGAAGCCGTGGAGATAGTCCGCGTCATCACCAAGCTAGAAATCAACGGCCAAGCAGAACGCCTCAGAGACGGCCGCTACATGGCCAGACCCCCAAGAAGCGCTTAGTTGGCGCATGTTAGATATAGGAAGGATTGTGAGAGTGTAGTATATATGCTACACTTTGACTATGATTGACACGAAAAAACTGCACAGATTTGATATGGCTGAGTATCTCGAAACCGAAGAGGATATAGCATATTATCTTGAGGCAACAGCTTTGGAGGATATTTCGTTACTCCCTGCTGCCCTGGGGACGGTTGCCCGCGCTAGAGGTATGAGCGACTTGGCGCGTACAACTGGGCTCTCGCGTGAAACACTTTACAAGACACTTTCAACTGGTGGTAATCCGACTCTCAGCACCCTCAGTAAAATTCTCGAAGCCTATGGTGTACGCATCAGTCTTGCCCCTCAAGATAACCCGGTTGCAGCTTCTTAGGGGGTGACGACGAGCTGTTTTGTGGTACAGAAGGGACAAGTTTGGAGTCAAAGGGGGCGTATAACTTTGACTCCTAGGCAATGCACTGACTGGACCCTTCGGCTCGCTGCGCTCGCTCAGGATGACAAAGGGGTGGGGTTAGGCTTGGTGCGCAATGACAAACTGGGTTGGAGCAGAGGCTTGTTCAGCATGGCATTTGTTATGATTAGAGCATGGTTGATTCAGAACAAGGAACAGTGCTGATTATTGGTGGCGGGCTTGCCGGGAGTGAGGCGGCTTGGCAGTTGGCGGAGCGTGGTGTTACGGTGCGCTTGCTTGAGATGCGGCCTGGGCAGATGACTCCGGCGCATCATAGTGATGACTTGGCTGAGTTGGTTTGCTCTAATTCGCTTAAGAGTTTGGCTCTTCCCTCGGCTGCGGCTACGCTTAAGCATGAGTTGGCGGCTATGGGTTCCTTTGTGCTCAAGATGGCGCTCGAGCACAGTGTTGCCGCCGGGATGGCGCTTGCGGTGGAGCGTAGCGCGTTTGCTCAGGCGATAACGCGTGAGATTGCTGCTCATCCCAATATTACCCTGGTGCGCGAGGAGGTGCAGAGCCTCGTTGCGCTACTTGATGACCCTTCAATACAACAGATTATCGTGGCTACGGGGCCCTTGACCTCGGACGCCTTGGCAGGTGACCTCAGGCAGCTGATTGGCAGTGACTACCTCGCCTTCTTTGATGCCGCCGCCCCCATCTTGGAGGCAGAGAGCCTGGATATGCAGAAGCTTGTGCGCCAGTCGCGCTTTGACAAGGGCAAAGGGGAGTACCTCAATGCCCTGCTGAACAAGGAGCAGTATCTTGCCCTGATGGACAGCCTGGTAAAGGCAAATAGGGTTGTGCTTAAAGACTTTGAGAAGCGCGAGCTCTTCAGTGCCTGCATGCCGGTAGAAGAGGTGGCGCGCAGTGGTGTGGACGCTCTGCGTTATGGTGCGCTAAAGCCCATTGGGCTTGCTGATCCGGTGAGTGAGCAAAGACCTTATGCTGCCATACAGCTCAGGGCGGAGAATAATGAGGAGACCGCTTGGAACTTGGTTGGCTTTCAAACTAACTTGACCTTTTCTGCGCAAGAGCAGGTCTTTCGCGGTATCCCCGGCCTGGAGCAGGCTCACTTTTTGCGCTTTGGTGTTATGCATCGCAATACCTTTATTAATGCGCCGGCAACGCTGGGTAAGGGCTTTGAGCTGCCTGCGCATCCCACGCTGCGCTTTGCCGGGCAAATCACCGGTACTGAGGGTTATACCGAGGCTATTGCCTCGGGGCTGTTTGCTGCGCTTAACACGTATGCGTCGCTTGCGGGAGGTGCCCCTTGCGTTTTGCCGCCAACCAGCACCTTTGGTGCTCTGGTTGCTTATGCTACCGATGAGGACACCAAGCACTACCAGCCGCTTCATGTTAATTACGGGCTTGTGCCGCCTTTGGAGCAGCGGATCAGGGGTAAGAGGGAGCGCTATCAGGCTTATTCGGAGAGGGCGATTGCTGCGGTCAAGGACTTTGTTGCTGAGAACAGTGAGTTGGGCTTTCTGGCGGCGTATGAGTTGCCGGTGATTGAGCAGGGGGATAGGGAGCAGAGGGGTCAAAGACTAGGTCCTTCGGCTACGCTACGCTCCGCTCAGGATGACAAGGGTGCGCTATGCTCCGCTCAGGATGACAGGGGTTTGTGATGAGGCAGGGTACGGCCGGTCTCATTGAAGCTTTTCTGCTTTCACTTAAAAGTGAGCGCAATTTTTCGGTGCATAGTCTCAGGGCCTATACAAAGGATTTGCAGGGTTTTGAGGAATGGTTGGGTCAAGAAGCCCTTGAGCTTAAGGAGCTGGATAGTCGCAGTATGCGCTCTTACCTGGCGTATCTTTCGCTCAAAGACTACTCTAAGGCTACTATTAACCGGCACCTTTCTGCTGCACGTTCCTTTATACATTGGTGTGCAGAGCAGGGTATTGTGGAGAGAACCGTTGCGTCTACCTCCGGTCCAAAAAACCCCCGGCATTTGCCGCGGGTGGTGAGTGAGGCAGATCTGGACAAGCTGCTCAAAGACTCGCCCAGTAATGACCCTGTAGACATACGTGATGACGCGCTCTTTGAGCTGATGTATGCCACGGGTGCGCGCATCTCCGAGCTGTCGGCGCTCCGCCTGCAAGACATCGAGTTTAAGGAACAGCTGGTGCACTACTGGGGCAAGGGCAACAAAGAGCGCATCGTGCCCTTGCACGTGCTGGCTCTAAAAAAGCTCGAGCGTTATCTCAAAGAGGCCAGGCCCCGGCTCATACAATCGAACAAGCTCACCGAAAAAGAAGCCGGCAGGGTCTTCCTCGGCACCAGCGGCAAGCCCCTCAGCGCCGACAGCATCAGGGTTGCCTTCAAGCGCCGCCTGGTGAAAGCGGGCATAGACAGCTCGGTGACCCCCCACGATATTCGCCATAGCTTTGCAACCGCCATGCTCACCGAAGGCGCCGATCTCAGAAGCGTGCAAGAACTCCTGGGCCACGAGCATCTCTCCACCACACAAATCTACACTCACCTCTCTATAGAACACCTGCAAGACGTAACCAAACAGGCACATCCTCGTGCATGACAAAGCTATAAAGCTCTGTTAGAATTACCGTTTGTGTCTGCGCGCGGAATAAAGCGCCGCAGCACGGTGATTTCGTCAGTGCAGCCTAAACGATGCATTAGCTTGCAGTAACGAGGTCACCCGAGGTGAACTACTTGAGAGGACCATCACAATGGCAGTACCTAAGAGAAAAACCGGTCGTGCGGTGACGCATGCCCGTCGCAGTGCCAACAATGTGCTTAAACCCGCCCCGCGCTCAGTTTGTGAGCAGTGCGGTGCCACCAAGCTTCCGCATTACGTTTGCGGCAACTGTGGCACCTATAATGGTCGCGAGGTTCTCAGCACGGAGTAGGCCAATGACCGGCCTCACTGATACCCAGCAACTCAACCCCACCAATGACTCGGGCGCTTCGCATCAAAGCGTGCGGGTTGTTCTTGATGTCATGGGAGGCGACAACGCCCCCCAGGTAGTGCTCGCGGGTGCCCGTCAAGTGCTGCAATCAAGCAACGCAGATGACACAAGCATCAACCTAATCCTCGTAGGAGAGGCCGAGGCTATCGCCCCTCTCAAAGAGGAGTTTCCCCAGCGCGTAGAAGCGGTGCCAAGCACCGAAGTCATCGAGATGAACGAGCACCCCGCTCACGCAGTCAGGCAAAAAAAGGACTCCTCCATCGTAGTAGGCTGCAACCTTATCAAAGAGGGCAAGGGAGACGCATTCTTCTCAGCCGGTTCAACCGGCGGAGCCATGACAGCAGCTACGCTGATTATCGGCCGCGTAAGAGGCGTTAAACGCCCCGCCATCGCCACGGTCATACCGGCCCCCAAAGGCCTGGTAGTCATGCTCGATGCCGGCGCCAACACCGATGTTGAGGCAGAATACATCCTGCAGTTTGCCGCTATGGGAGAGATTTACGCCCACGAGGTCCTCGGGGTAGAAAAACCCCGCGTAGGCCTCCTCAATGTGGGAGAAGAAGGCACCAAGGGCTCCATGCTTGCCCAAGAAGCCTACACTCTCCTCAAAGAGAACATCAAAGGCTTTACCGGCAACGCCGAGGGAAGCGATATCTTTGCCGGCAACTTTGACGTAATCGCCACAGACGGCTTTACCGGCAACATCGTACTTAAAACTATGGAGGGGCTGGTAGGCGGCCTTTTCAGCGAAATCAAAAGCATCTTCTACTCATCAACCAAAAACAAGCTGGCTGCCGCGGTCATCAAAAAAGACCTGAGCGCCCTCAAAGACCAGCTAAGCGCCGAGCTCATAGGCGGCGCACCGCTGCTGGGTCTTCAGGCGCCGGTGATAATCGGGCACGGTTCGTCCAGCGCAACCGCCATTGCCAACGGAATACGCGCTTCGGCAACCGCAACGCGCCAGCAAATCCCCCAACTCATAGCAGCTGCTATCACCACCTAGGGCTGTCATGGAAGGAACATCTCAAAAAAGAGGGAAGACTGCCGCGTCCAAGACAGCGCAGTATGCCAACAGGCTCAACAAGGCAGAGAAGCTACTTGGCTATCGTTTCAAGGACAGAGAGCTACTACTACTTGCTCTCACGCATCCCTCGGCCTCAGAAGGCAACGGCACCACGGGGTCATACGAGCGCCTGGAATTTCTGGGCGATGCCATTTTAGGCGCCATTATCTCAAGGGAACTCTACGACAGTTTTCCCAAGCACGATGAAGGTGCCTTAACCAGGCTCAAGGTCTCTGCGGTGGCGGGCAACACGCTTTCCAAGCTGGCAGAAGAGCTCAAACTGGAGCAAATCAACATCTTTGGCTCCTCAGAACGCGGCACCGGCAAGCGCGGCTTGCAGAGTGCTCTTGAAAACGTCTACGAGGCGCTCGTTGGCGCACTTGCCATCGACGGCGGCATGGAAGAGGCAGAGCGTTTTGTCCTTCACACCCTTGCACCGAGGATTTATATCAGCGTGGCACGTGAGCCGGAAAATCCAAAATCCATGCTGCAAGAACTGCTGCAGGCTCATCACGTAACGCCCACCTATGAGATCATCGATACCGACGGCCCTCCCCATGACCGATTCTTCACTGCCCGCGTGCTCTCTGACGAGGATATTCTGGCCACCGGCACCGGGCACTCAAAAAAGGATGCCGAGATGAATGCGGCCACCAAGGCACTGGAAATTCTCAATCACAAACCGCAAGAAAACCACAACGACAGCCCCAAGAAGCGTTAGAATAGAGACATGTATCTCAAGTCACTTGTCATAAAGGGTTTTAAGTCATTTGCAGACCGGTCTGTCATCAATTTTGAACCGGGTATTTCAGTGATTGTTGGCCCCAACGGGTCAGGCAAATCCAACGTTTCTGAGGCGGTTCAATGGGTTTTAGGGGAGAGAAATCCGCGCAGTCTGCGGGTTCAGTCACTTGAAGAACTCATCTTCTCGGGGTCAAGCGCCCGAGAGGCGGTTGGGGTTGCCGAGGTTGACCTGGTGCTGGACAATTCTGACAACACCCTGCCCGTTGACTTTGAGCAGGTCTCTATCTCGCGCCGCATGTACCGCAGCGGTGAAAGCGAGTACTTCATCAATAAAACCCCTTGTCGCCGCCGCGACATCATAGACATTCTCTACGACTCCGGCATCGGCGGCACGGTAAATTCCATCATCAGCCAGGGTAACCTCACGGCAATCCTCGAGTCGCAGCCCGAGAACCGCCATGCGCTCCTCGAAGACGCAGCCGGCATTCTCAAGCACAAAAAGCGCAAGGAGGCAGCCGGGCGCAAGCTCGATCGTATGGACACAACGCTCGAGCGCGTGGGAGATATCATCCACGTCATTGAACAACAACTCCGCCCTCTTGAGCGCCAGGCAAAACGAGCGGAGAAATACTCAGAGGCAAAAGACGAGCTCCGCAACATAGACCTGGCTCTGGCAGTTGACGAGCTCAGGGTTTTGCAAGCAGAATGGAATGCGCTATCAAGCCGCCTGAGAGAGATTGATGCCGAGGCCGAGCTGGCAAACTTTCGGCTTTCTGAGCGCGAGGCAGAGCTGTCAAAGCGGCAGCACATCTTAGAAGAAAAGGGCCTGTTTGTTGGTGATATCAACGAGCAGCGCATCCGGGTGCTCTCCATTATCCAGCGCCTCGATGCTACTATGCTGCTCCTTGAGGAAAAAGGCAAAAACATGGTGGGGCGCCTCTCCGACCTCAGGGCCACTATTTACAACGCGCAGTCGCGCCTCGGCGAGGCCCGCGCAGAGCGAGACCAGCTTGGCATGGAGTACTCCAATGGCGAAGGCCGCCAGTCTGCCATGTATGCAAATTTCAACGCGCTGACCCGCGAGTCTGAGCAAGTCACCAAAAACCGCCGGGACGCGGAGGACACCTACGAGCGCGTGCACGCCAAACTGCGCTCTCAAGAAACCGCGCTTGCCGGCACCAAGACCAACCTGGCAAAGACCACGGAGTCCCTTGCCTCCCTTGACCTGGAAGAAGAGCTCCTCAAAGAGCGCGCCGACCAGGTAGACGAAGAGATCACCGCCTATGACACGCTCTCTGCAGAACGTGAGCAGGCGGTTAAGCTCGCCAAGCAAGAATTGCAAAGGCTTGAGCGCGAGGCAGGGCTCTCGCATAGAGAGATTGACAAGCAGCTCCGCCTCCTTGAAGAGCGCAAAGGGCGCCTTGAAGCCAAAAACACCGTGCTCGTTAACACCAAGGCTCGCCTGGCAAGCCTTGAGGAGGTTGACCGAGCTATGGAGGCAGCCTCGCCGGCTCTTAACTGGGCGGTGGAGAATAAGGCGCGTCACCGCGGCATCATAGGGCCGCTTTCCGGCTCGATACACGTGCAGCTTGAGAAAAAACTGCCCTATGGCATGCAAACCGAGCAAATGGAGAGTCTGATTGAGCGGCTGCTTGGCTCGGACTTCTTTGCCCTTTTGGTTGCTGATAACGATGCCGGCCGCGAGGTGGCTGTGCATTTGTGTGAGCTTGCTCGCACCGATAGTAAAGAGGGCCTGGCAGAGTCTGCTCTCTCCATCCTGCCGCTCACCGGCATGCATGTTCCCACACAGAGAGCCGGCAAGGGCGTGAGGCTCATCGACTTTCTCGAGTTTCCCCCCAAGCATTTTGGCGTGGTTTCTGCGCTGCTCGGAGACGTGTATCTGGTTGCCGACATTGACGAGGCAATTAAGGCCCATCTTACCGATACCTCAAAAGCCCGCTTCATCACTCCCAGCGGACAGATTGTCTGGCCCAACGGAAAAATGACCGTAGGCTTTATGCTGGGCGATGTGGACGGCGTATTGCAGCGCCGCCGAAACATCCACAAGCTCAACGACGAAATAGAACTGGGCACCGCAGAGCTTGCCAATGTTGAGCTGGAAGTGTCCGAGACCGAAGGCAAGCTCAAAGAGGCTCAAGGCGTTAACTTGGAGATAGCTCAGCAGCAGGCAAAGGCCTTGGCTGAGCTTGAGTCGGCAGAGCAGGAGTTGCTGCGCCTGAAAAAAAGCCAGAGCCAGCTGGATCTCCGCAAAACCGAGGTTGAGCGCAAGCTTAAAGACGTTGCCCGCCGCAGGGACACCGCTGCGCCCCTTGAGGCGGAGTACACCCTGCGTATTGCCAACATAGAAACAGAACTGGAAAATCTGGGCGTTGAGGTGCAAGAATCCTCGCGGCGCCTCCTTGTGGCTTCGGAAGAAAGAGACCTCTTCTCCGGCAAGCTTACGGAGTGCAAGATAGAGTTGGAAGGCCATAAAAGCTCGCAGATGCATCTCGCCAGCCGTATCAAGGCTCTGGAGGCACAGATTGCCAGCTTGAGCAATACCGAGGAGGTCTCCTCCAATACCGCCAGCTCGCTCAGCCTCATACACCTGCGCATTGACCCGATTTATAAGCTGTATCAAGAGATGCACGCCGGAGCAGCCACCTGGGCAGAACGCCTGCACGACCAGGCCCAGCTTGAACAGACCGACTCAGTCAATCTGCGAGAGATCATCAACGACGCTACGCAGGCGGCGCAAGACGCCCGCGACGCCTTAGTGGAGATTAACGAGCGGCGCACGGAGGTACTGGTTGAGCAGGGCAAGCTTGAGAGCAGTGTTCAGCACGCCATGTTGCGGATTACTGCCGAGCACGAGACCTCTCTGGAGGCGGCCCTGGAAATGCCAACCATCGAAGACCGTATTGCTGCTGAGGAGCGAGCCAATCGCCTTCGCTCGCAGATTGCCAATCTTGGTGCCGTCAACCAGATTGCTATGGAAGAATACACCGCGCTCAAGGCGCGCCGCGATTATATGCAAGAGCAGATTGCCGACCTCACTGAGGCGCGCAAGGCGCTCTCAAAAATCTCCCAGGCACTCGACCGCAAGATGCGGAACCAATTTCTGGAGACCTTCACCAAGATCAACCAGAGCTACCAAGAGATCATCTCCATCCTCTTTCCTGGAGGCAAGGGCGAGCTGATTCTCACCCAAGGCGATGACCCCAACGTGCAAGGCGTTGAAGTCTCGGCGCAACCTCGCGGCAAGCGAATCCTCAAGCTGTCCATGATGAGCGGAGGCGAAAAGGCACTCGTTGCCCTGGCCCTGATGTTTGCGGTCTACAGCGTGCGCAAGGTGCCCTTTTATGTGCTTGACGAGGTGGAAGCGGCCTTGGATGACACCAATCTCATCCGTTTTCTTGACTATCTCAACCACCTGCGGGGTCGCACACAGCTGATTTTAGTGAGCCACCAGCGCCGCACTATGGAAACCGCCGATGTTCTTTATGGGGTTACGATGCAGGCTGCCGGCGTCTCTAAGATTGTGAGCCAGCGTCTTGAGCAGGCTATGGGTTATGCCTCGCAGGATCTCTCCGGTAATGACTTGGCTGATGCTGGGGTGCCTGAGGTTGATTCTGCGGAAGAAGTCGATGCGCCTGCCGAAGCGCCTGTGGAAGAAGCAGCTCCGCCTGAAGAAACCGAAACAAACTCCAGACCAAAGATATCCAAAAAAGGCTGGTAGTCATGGCCTGGTTTGATAGACTCAGCGAGGGGCTCTCGCGAACTCGCCAGCAGTTAAGTGAATCCTTCAATGCCTTTTTGGAGCTCTCTCCAGAGGTTGATGATGATTTTTGGGATAACCTAGAGGAAACCCTGATAGCCGCGGACTTTGGCGCCCTCGCAGCCTCGCGCATAGTGGCTGAGCTGCGCGATGAATCCATCCGCAAGGGCCTGCCGGATGCTCCTTCGGTCATGAAGCTCATGGCCCAGAAGGTCATCGATCGCTTTGCGGTGGCCCCTGAGGATGTCTTTGAAGTGAGCCCCGTCTGTGTGCTTTTTGTAGGCATCAATGGCGCGGGCAAAACCACCACCGTAGGCAAGCTTGCCAAGGATGGAGCAGGGCAGGGCCGCAAGGTACTGGTGGGTTCTGCGGATACCTTCAGGGCTGCGGCCATTGAGCAGCTTGACATCTGGGCCGAGCGAGCACAGGTGCCGGTCATCAAACGCGAGAGAGGCGCTGACCCCGCATCGGTGGCCTTTGAGGTGATAGAGGCAGCTGAGAAGAGCGGTGCCAATCTGGTACTCGTTGACACAGCTGGCCGCCTCCATACTTCTGATGACCTCATGCGCGAGCTGGCCAAGGTGGTTGCTGTGACCCGCAAGCGTGCTGCCTCGGTTGTGCCCGTGCCTTTCCAGGTCAAGACAGTCTTGGTCCTCGATGCTACAACCGGCCAAAACGGCCTGGCGCAGGCCCGCGCCTTCAACACCAGCCTGGAACTAAACGGCGTCATCATCACCAAGCTCGACGGCACAGCCAAAGGCGGCATAGCCGTAGCAATCTCCGAGGAACTGGCACTACCCATAGTAAGAATAGGCGTAGGCGAAAAAATCGACGACCTCCGCCCCTTCAACCCCGAGGAGTTCGTCCAAGCCTTGTTGGGGAGTTAAGAGTTAAGAGTTAAGAGAGAAGAGTTAAGAGTTAAAAGCAGAGAGTCGCGCACATCCACTTCTGTCAGCCTGAGCGAAGCGAAGGATCTTGTCAATTAACTTGCTACTTAAGTAGTACGTAGTAAACATAACAGCATTAAGGGAGCAACCGGTGTTTGAAAATCTATCCAATGCCTTGCAAAACGTCTTTAGCGGCCTGCGTTCAAAGGGGCGCCTTACTGAGGCAGACATCGATACAGCTATGCGCGAGATTCGTCTGGCGCTGCTTGAGGCTGATGTCAATTTTAAAGTAGTCAAAAGCTTCATTGCTGCCACCAAGGAAAAGGCTCTTCAAAGTGACATCCTGGATTCTCTTACCCCAGCTCAAAATGTCATCGCCATCGTCTTGGAACAACTCACCGAGCTACTGGGCTCTGAGACCGTCAAGCTGGAATTCACTCAGCGCATCCCCAACGTTTGGATGCTGGTTGGTCTCCAAGGCTCAGGTAAAACCACGGCTGCAGCCAAACTTGCCTATCGCCTCAAAAAGCAAGGTAAGAACCCCCTGCTCGTTGCAGCAGATGTCTACCGCCCGGCAGCAGCAGATCAGCTGGAGACCCTCGGCAAAGAAATCGACATACGCGTGTTTCGCGGCGACGGCAAAGACCCCGTCAAGATTGCCAAAGACTCCATCCAAGACGCCATCGACAACCTCCGCAACGTAGTCATCATCGACACAGCAGGCCGCCTGCATGTAGATGAAGAGATGATGGCCGAGGCTGAGGCCATCAGAAACGCGGTGCAGCCCGAGAACATCTTGATGGTCGTTGATGCCATGACCGGCCAAGACATCGTTGGTGTGGTTGAGGCCTTTGCCGCGCGCGTGGACTTTGACGGAGTCATCATGTCCAAGCTCGACGGTGACGCCCGTGGCGGCGGCGCCCTGTCGATACGCGAGGTAACCGGCAAGCCTATCCTCTACACTTCAGAAGGGGAGAAGCCCTCTTCGCTTGAGGAATTCCACCCTGACAGAATGGCCAAGCGCATCCTAGGCATGGGCGACGTCATCACCTTTATCGAAAAAGCCCAAGAAGCAGCTGACGAAGAGTTTGCCGAAGAAGAAGCCGAACGCCTGGCACGCGCCGAGCTCAGCTTTGACGACTTCATCACCATCAACAAGCAGATGAAGAAAATCGGCGGCGTGGGCTCCATTCTCAAGGCCCTGCCGGGTGGCGAAAAAGCCCTCAAAGACGGCCAGGTAGACGAGGGCGCTATGGACAGAATGGTCATCATCATCAACTCCATGACAGCAGCCGAGCGCGCCAAACCCTCACTCATCAACGGTTCCCGCCGTGCTCGCATCGCCAAAGGTGCCGGTGTAGAGGTTGCTGCCGTCAATCAGCTCATCAAGCAATTTGACGCCATGCGCAAGATGCTCAAACAAATGAACCTCGGCGCAGATTCAGTAGTCAAAAAATCCCGCCCCCGCAAAGGCGGAAAAAAAGGTAAACGCAAAACTCAAGCCAGAGGCAAAAGCACCACACCCGACCTCAGCTCCCTAGGCCTCGGCAAAGGCGGCCTCAAACTCTCCCAACTAAAAGACCTCGAAGACCTCCTTAAGTAGTGGGGCAGGGGACGGGGCTGGTGTCCCAGATTGGAACAGAGGGACGGGGTTTGGTGTGGTGGAACAGGGGGACGGGGTTAGTGTTCCAATTTGACCAAGGTCAAATTGGAACACTAACCCCGTCCCCCTGTTCCACCTCTGTTCCACTACTGTCGCCGCTTTACATAAGGTAGAAGTCTGGTAAACTATCGTGTCTATGCGCGATTAGCTCAGTTGGTAGAGCACTACCTCGACACGGTAGGGGTCATTGGTTCAAGTCCAATATCGCGCACCAGAGAATTCGCAGGTCAGAGGATTATTCACCTCTGACCTGTTTAACTTAAAAACTTGAAAAGACTGGTTGTAGTTTCGGCACCAAGTTGGTGCCGAATTGTTCTTCGAAATTGGTGAGTTTGCCGGTCTTTGCTATACTAGGCGAGAAGCTGGTTCCAATCAGATTGTCTGTGAAATCTTTGTAGCTGAGTAATATTTCCACCTGAAAGGCGGATAATGTGTTGTGCAGACAACGAGCATTATTACCAAAATAGGGATTCTTGTTCCACCAACAGTGCCAGCGAAACGTCTGGTCAATATGATGTGCGTATCCAAGACACCCAGGATAGAATAAACCTCATTAGGCAGGACTTTGATGAGTTCCTTCTCAACCAGTACCACTTCCGCTGGAATGTTCACAACGACATGCGGAGTCGCTGGCATGGTGACCCTAAGATTCTCGCCCGGTTGGATCAGGTTCTGGTAGATATAAGTTTTGACACATCCAGAGCAGAAGGCTTGAACGAGCAGCTCATAGATGAGTTGACCCAAGAGGTCAGGCAGTTAGAACGCATCCAAGACGAGTTGCGCCACGAAGAATACCGACTCAACCAGCTTGAACAAGCCAAGCTTGAGGGGCGGTGAGGTATTCGTGTGGATTTGCCCCCTTGCGGCCATATCGCAGCTTGAAACTAATGCCTCGTCTATCTCCAATACGACAATCCAGTTTGATAGTGTCTTGCAAGCGCAAAGTAACATCATCAATGACCAGATGCTCCAAGGTGAGGGATATGATGCCATACGAAGCCGTTTGTTTTCATATGACAAGGTGTTCATCGGTGCCTACCGACAGTTTTGCTCAATCCTCGGGTCCCTGTACCGAACCCACGCAGGAATTATTGGAGCCTCGTCCTTTGCTGGGCTCTCCTATCTTAATAGCGATGATATCTATTCTGACATCCGCTCGATAGATAGAGAGATCAACAACTGGTACCAGCAGGCAGAAAAAATGCAGTGTCACACTTTTTCCTCTCTATATTCACTTGAGGGAACAAAGGCGGAGCTGCTATTAAGGATTGAGGAGTTGGAGACGTATGGACGCGAGATTGCTCCCCATTATGATGAGGCGGTAATCCTTGCTGACTGCCTACGTCGAGGTGCGCGCCAAACAGGCAGCCTCATCTGGCAAGATGGCTCATGGGTGGCAACAAACAATGCCGGCGACCTCTCATGGCACCAGGACTTTAAGACGGCGAGTGGCCTGGCTCAACAAAGACTGCTGGAGCTTGCCCGTAAGTATGTATATAAGGAGACTGAGGGCAGATACGGCGGTTTCCAGAGTAATCCTAGGTCGTTTTTCAATAGGGGTATCTTCGGTAATTCTTCTCAACGCGACGAGCTAATTAACCTCGTCTTGAGCCAATATCCTGACCTTGCCGGTTTGACTGAGGCGCAAATCGACTTCTTGCTCGCTGAGGTGCAGCGCGCGGGCTGCGGGTATACCGCCGTCGCCAATGCCATAATCGAGCGCTACTACTTCAGGCCAGAGGAGTTTGAGCGCGACTTCGGCTTTCCGCTCTTCAGGGACGACGGCAACACCATCAACTTCGAGTATCTCATCGTTGACCTTTTCTGCGCCAAAGCCCAGTACGACATCGATAATGGCACCGTTAGTGGTCCAGGCATCTATGATGGGATAAGACCAAGTTATGATGTTGCCTTCATCAACAACTACCTTGAGGAAAACACCGGCGGCAGGGTAAATGTCGACATCTCTGTAATGCCTTACGACCCTGCAGCAAACTATGCCGCCCTTATGAAAGACGCAGCATTGGCCCTGTATAACCCAGGTGCTCCAGCCCAGATGATGTACACTCCCGTTACTCCGAGCATCACCCTGACTGCCACCCCGGTCAACTACGCACATATCTCTGTTATCACCCATGTTGACTATGATGCAAATGGAGACCTGGTGCTTGACATTTCCTCTTGGGGAAACGCCTACCACCCCCAGAACTTCTACGACCCAAACAGAGCCTATTATGATATAAACACTAACACGTTCATGAGCGAGGCTGCTCTTCAGAATCTTCCTCCTGGTACTTCAATCACAGTAATAGACTGCAGGGCGAAGGTAGATGTCATCAACTGGATTGAGTGAGAACAGGTAGCATGACCATGACGATAAAAAAGGTAATCTCCTTTCTTTTGGTACTATCACTGCTTTTTGGAATTGGAGGCTGTGCAATGAAGGAAAAGACCCCTGACCTGAGCTTGTTGAATGAGGGCCTGATAGTGGCGGACAATCCTGAAGTGGATAGCAGGCCAGATGCCCGAGAGAGGGGCTTCTTTGGGCCGGAGGAAGGTGTCTTCAACCAGCACCACCTTGAGCTGTTAGCCTACTACCGCAAGGCCTTTGAGCATTACATGCTTGTGACGCTGCGCCTTGACTTGATCGACCAGAAGATCGAGGCCTCAGGGCTGGGCTTTTTGCCCACCTATGATTTGTTCTTGAGTCGCTACGAGAAGGAGACCATGTTGGGTCTCAAGCACCTTTATCTGATGAGCGACCTCCATATCGAGCGACTCAGCAACAGCGATCTGGCTCTCCTTGAAGAGCTTTATGCCCAAAGTGGGTCAACGGTCACTCAAGAGGCATTGGATCTTGTGGAGCGCACCTATCCAGAGCTGATAAAAATACACCAGGTGGGCGGAGCACCGGCAGAGGGGGACTCATATGTCAGCCTCATCCCCGCAACCCCCGGTGTCCACACCGATACGCTTATGATAGCCTTCACAAACAGCCCACAATATGACAATGATGGAATGTATGTGCCTGGAGATAAGTACTTAAAGCGCGAAGAGTACCTCCTCGCCTACCTGCCAAAGCTCCAAAAGGAGCTGTCGGCAAAGATCCCAGTGCCTGTCACTCTCTATCTTGTCGACAGCAGCGCGCCCATATACATGTTTGACGATAGAGGCACATGGCAGGGGATGAACCTGATTGCCCCCAGATCCTGATACAGGACTTGAGTGGAAGGAAGCAGCAATGACCGTAAAAAGCGATGGAAACACTGCTACTCATCTTGCCAACAGTCTCGATGCTGCAGTAAGTGCTTGTTTGGTATCGAGCCAAGACTTCTCACCACAGTCAAGCCTAAGCGTTGAGAGCGCTTACGGATACGTCTCTTCCAGCAGCGTTTCCTTGTGTGAGGTTTCCAAGCTTATCGGTTATCATGATGCTACCCTGCTGAGGTCAGCCGCCCAGCTCTTTACTGACACTGACGCGGCCTTGTCAACAGATATCCTACAGTCTCTTCATTAATCAGGCGTAATTGAGGGGTGTGTCGAGAGGTCGTCAGCCATCATGGGGGCTCTACCTGAGTGAACAGTAACGTATATACATGCGCCGCAGATGGTGAAGCTCAGCTATTGAGTTGATTCTTTTGGAAAGTGTGGTATTCTTCTTAGTCGCGAGACGGGTGTGCAAATCATTTACTGAGAATGCGGTATGATTTACACCAGTAAATTACGTTAAGGAGTTATTGTGTCTGCATTGCTTGTTATTGTGTTGATTTTTTGGCTTTTGTCCGCGCTTGTCATGGTGGGCTCTATTCTTATGCATTCCTCAAAGGGCACCGGCCTTTCTGACATCATTGCCGGGCAGGTGTATTCAAATATCTCCGGCACAAGCATCATTGAAAAGAACCTCGACAGAATCACCATTGCTTCTGCGGTCATTTTCATGATCTGCGTTCTTGTTTTAGTACTCATCTACCCGCAGGGCTCTATCGGCTAGAGCACTGAAACTATCTTTAATCGTCGGCGTGGCGGAACGGCAGACGCGCTAGCTTGAGGGGCTAGTGTCCGAATGGACGTGAGGGTTCAAATCCCTCCGCCGACACCAATAAGGGCAGCTAACTGATCAGTTAGCTGCCCTTATTGGTGTCGGCGGAGGGATTTGAATCCGTGGAACAGGGGGACGGGGTTAGTGTTCCACACTAACCCCGTCCCCCTGTTCCACCACACCAAACCCCGTCCCCCTGTTCCACTTGCTTACTGCTTGCGCCACCTTCTCAAACCGAGGATGCTGAGTGTGCTCAGTGCCAGCAATGACAGCACAATAATCCAGGTAGCCAGGGCGCCATCGGCAGTTCCGGCCAAGCCAGAGCCAGTTCCCGAACCTGTACCTGTGCCCGCACCATTATTCTGATCGGAATCAGGATCAGGATTGGGATCAGGATCAGGCCCTGGCGGCACTGCATCAGGAGCAAAGTTAGCGGTTAACACAACCCGGTTCGTAGGCATGTTAATAACAGCAGGATTTGTCAGAGCACCGCCAGCAAGGGTCGTGCCAGTGACAGTCCAGCCGGTAAAGTGATAACCCGCATCCGCTGTGGCGGTAAATGAGAGCAGCGAGCCTGCCGGATATCGTCCAGTTGTTGTGCCGGCGCCAGAGCCACCCGTGCCAACGACAACAAACAGGTCATAAACAGCTTCAATGTCAAATTTTGCGCTTGGATTATCAATGACAGAAAGTGCAGACATACTGCTGAGTACAATATAGCTGTCAGTACTGCTGGGGGCAAGGGGTATCAAAATATTGAATTGACTGGTTGAGCCCTCCAAGGGAGTTCCACTAAACTCTACCGTGATGGTGTTTTCAAAGACAACACTAACCGCAACAGTAACACCTGCAGGCAGGCAGTTCACAAACCAGTTGGATACGTCATCTCCTGCAGACAAAGCCAATAAATCCATGTCTGTCGCAAAAATGGATATCACAGCCTGCTGTGGCGACAGAGGAGAGTCCATGATGCCAGAAACGGTTTGGTCAGAGACGGTGGCAAAAGCAGCCGCAGCTATCCTGACAAACAAGTCATCAGACTCAGAGACGTAAGACGCTCCAACGACTGGTGGTCCCGCAAAGTATCTCGTTCCTGCGCCGCCGGGGTCGGCATTAGTCTTGCTGCTCCACCAGGTATACGAAACCGGAAGCGTGGGAGCAACATCAAAGGCACCGGTGTTTCCACGGGCTATCAGCACGCCTCCTCCTTGGATAGTGACGGAGTCAGGAGAAGAGATGCCAATTGATGCGCCCGACGCAGCGGACGAAGAAAAGGTATTGATGGAGCCATCTGCAAGCTCGATAATTGTTCCGGCGGTGATGACGGTCAGCGCCGGCGTGAGAGCCGTGTACCATCTAAAGTTATCCAAAGTAAGGGTGCTTCCTACAGCAGACCAATTATCTATATGCCCCGGGGCTGGCACATGGGTTGCTCCGGAGAGATAATAGAGCTGCTCGCCGTCTGGCAGGCTTGCATCAAAATACAAGCCTGCGTCTCGGGTGATTTCAACATTGGCAATGGGGAAGAACCCAGTGCCGTAAGGCCCATTGACATAATTGAGGCCAGCGCCCAAAGCGGGGTCGTACTGCCACTGAACAGTTCCTGGGCTCCTGATAATCAAGCCGGATATAGCCCACTGCGCATTAGATGCGCCGTAGGGAAAGCTGCTACTCACATGATTCCACGTGACCACTGCGGTGGCAGATCCGGTTAAGTTAGCGGGCGAAATAGTAACAGCGGTTATCACATCGGCTAGAGAAGTAGAGCCGTAGGCAAACACAAAGCCGCCGTTAAAGCTAGCCAGAGAGCCTGCTCCGGTGAGATTTACTGCGCGCCCGGTTGTTGCGGAGGTCTGGCCGCCGGTAAAGGTGACCTGCGAATTTGCTCCCGTGGCATTAATCGTATTGCTTACCGTGGAAGAGACCGATCCACCGCTTACGGTAACGCTGGAATTGTCGCCAGAAACCATGACGGTGTGATTTGGGTTAGTAGCGTTTGTGGTTGTTGCTGAGGTTATGACCTGCCCACCACTGATGCTCACCGCAGAGTTTGTGCCAACCATGTTTATCGCGGTTCCCAATGCGGAAGAAACCAAGCCACCAGAAACGATGATGCTGGTATTAGCCACATTGTCAGCAACATTGGCACCAGAGGTTGCTGTGCTTATTGCGGTGCCCGTGCCCATCGTTTGCACAATGCCACTGACCACCGTGGCAGTTGATGTGAGGCCAACAAGATTGATTGCACGCCCATTGATTGCCGTCACCGTGCCGCCGTTGATGATGACGTTTCCGGTGGTTTGCAGGGCATAGCCGGGGTTAGAGGTAGACTGAACCGTACCCCCGAGGATAAACACGTTATCGCCTGAGCCGGCATTCATGAAGATTGCTGGGTTGAGATTGTTGTTGGCGGCATTGGTTACGGTACCTCCGTTTACCGTGACCGTGGTAGCTGAGCCTGTTGAGTGAATCGCAGCAGCCTGCATGGCCGAGACCAGACCGCTGTTTACATTGACAGTTGTGTTGTTGGAATAGGTAGCGGTGCCGGCTCCGTCATTGATGGCATAGCCGGTGGCGGTTGAACTTACTGTGCCGCCATTGACGTTGATGATCGTGTTCATGATGTTGTTATTGACCTGAATTGCTGCATTGGCATTGGAGGCCAAGCTTGACACGGTGCCGCCAGCATTGACATTGATAGTTGCGCCTGCGGCGTTAACCAGAATTCCGTTGCCGCCCATATCTGAAGAAGCTACAGCTCCGTCGCCCACGGTAATTGTTGAGCCAGCTCCGGTAATACTGATGGCGCCGCCGGAACCTGAATTGATAAGCGAGCATGAGGCAAGCGCAAGTGCACCACTGCCTGTTACGGTGATAAGGTAGATGCCGGTGAGGGTTCCTTGCAAAGTTGCTTCCCAGTTCACCGTTGCGCCAGCGCCGATGTTGAGGGTTAGACCTGCCGTTGCGCCGGTGATAGAGCCATCTATGGTGATGGTAGCGCCTGCCGGTACGCTCAAGGTACCGGAGGGAGTGCCGCTGATGGTGACCGTGTCGCCGTCTACCACCGTTGGCGGGGTGGCGGTGTTCCAGGTGTATGCGGCAAGGGCCTCGAGCGCCTCGCCAGCGTCTTCTTCGTCGTCTAAGACGCTTGCTAAGGCTTCGAGCGCGCCTGATGCGTCTGCGTCTTCGTCATCTCCTGCGGCCAAAGAAGTCTCTCCGCCCCCAGCAGCATCTGCTGCCTCATCAGAAACCCCCTCAAGCGCGTCGCCTTCATTAGCAAAGCCCTCTTCGTGCCCTGCAGCTGCGTCCCCATCAGTCGCAAAAGCAATGCCACTAGCTGGCACCAAAGAAAACACTACTAAAAATGAAAGTATGAGAGTAAAGATTTTTCCCGTAACCCTCTTCATGGAACCCCACCTCTTTCCTGTGAACTATCAGCGGGCTCACCCAAAATGCCAATAATGACACTATTGTAGTCCAATTTTTTCCGAAATTGGTACAGGAATCGGTATTACTGCGGCCACCGTTCAAAACGGCTACTGCAGCAGGGCTTCTATTTCAAGGAGGCTTTGTATGCGAATGCCGTCAAAGGCGGTGTGTCGCTCATGTCTGTCAAGTAGTAGGGGAGTTATGCCCACTCCGGCGGCACCTTGGGCGTCTGCCTTGAGGTGGTCACCTACGTGAAGGGCTTCCTGTGCATCCACAGAAAGGTGGCTCAGCGCCAAATGAAATATCTCCGGCATGGGTTTGTGCAGGCACACATCCGCGCTGGCAATGACTGTCTCAAAGTAATCAGACATACCGAGCCCCTCGATTATCGAGACAAGAGTCGAGTCCCAATTTGAAATGAGGCCCATGCGAATACCGCGCCCGCGCAGCAGGTCAAGGATAGGGAGCACGTCATCAAAAGGCGTCCACGCATTGGCTGAGAAGTAATGCTGATACACTACCTCCGCGAGCTCCTTGTGCCGCTGCTTGGGGATTCCTAAAAGCGAGGCCATGTACTCGTACATCTCTGTCCAGATGGCTTGTGCGCGCATGGTATCGCTCCAAAAGGAGTCATCCTGCTCGTAGAGTTGCTCATAGAGCTCGTACATCAGCGGCACTTTTTGGTTGACCTCAACCGGGTTTATGCTGATACCCAGCTCGCGCGCGAGCTGGGTGAAGGTATCACCCTCGTCCTTGGCAGGGGCAAGCAGCGTGGCGCCCACGTCAAAGAATATGGCTTTGATAGAATGCAAGCTCTTTGCCCTAAGCTAGGAGAGGTCCGGCAGGATAATCAGATCTATGTTGGAGCTGTCCGGCACCAGCTCACCCACGGCCATCTTGTGGATGACCGCCGCCACCTGGTCATTAACCGGTGTGGGCACGCCGTGCTTGAGCCCCAGGCGCGTTATCACGCCGTTGTAGGTGGTGTCAATTTCCGGATAACGCCCGGCGGCTATGTCAAAGAGAATCTGCGTGAGGATGTCGCGGTGTCCGGACACCATGAACTGAAATACAGGAATCAGCTCTTCCATCTCCTCATTACTCTTAAAGGTGAGCGCGTTAAAGTCAAAGCCCTCCAGCGGCGGCACCAGCTGAAAGTTGGCGGCGTTGGCAATGGACATGGTCTCATTATAGATATGCGCGGCGCAGCGGATTCCCTTGGGGTTGTCAATCACGTCTCCAAAGGTTCCGTTGACCACAGCGCCCGTGGTGGAAAAGCTGCAGTTGACTATGAGCTTGCTGAATCGGCCACCCTGCAGGTCGGGGATGATGTGCGCCTGCCCGGCGGCACTCATGATTTCCACAATTTCGCGCAGGCGGTCGGTTTCTTCATTGTGTATTTCTGCCAGGTGATAGTCCATAAGATCTGGAGGTGAGGTAAGCTTGCTGACCCCCGGCTCCATCCAGGTGGCTCCCCAGCCAATGATGCAGCCCACTACTCGGTCTGCGCCAATCACCTCGGCAACGGCCTCTTCAGGCATGCCGTTTTGCCCCACGATGACCACTCCATCGGGCTTGAGAATGCGCGCTACGTTGGGCAGCGAGGTCTCGTTTTGCGTGGGTTTAGTCTGATAAATGACGTAGTCAAAGGTGTCAGTGACCTCATCAGGCAAAGCCGCCTTAACCGGCTGGACAAAGTCCAGATAACCGATGATCTTTGCTCCATTTTCATTGAGGGCATCCACGTGCTCTTTGTTGATGTCGATGAGAGTAACGTCGTACCCCGCTTTTGCCAGGAGAGCACCCATGATAGTTCCCATGGACCCGGCACCATAAACCGCGATCTTCATGATGGACTTCTTTCTCCTTGAGTTTTGGAGGCGCCGACCGGATTCGAACCGGTGATAAAGGCTTTGCAGGCCTCTGCCTTACCACTTGGCCACGGCGCCTTATCCGTGACGTGCTTTATCAATAAGAGCCGGCTTCGAGAATTAGTAGCTCGTCAACCGGCTCATTTGATGCATTGGAGCGGACAACGGGATTCGAACCCGCGACCCTCACCTTGGCAAGGTGATGCTCTACCAGCTGAGCCATGTCCGCACACGGGTGTCTATTCTATCGGAGCCGTCAAACTTGTGCAAGCGCAAGTCACGAACTCTCCTTGTTTTGCCGAGGGACAAAGAATTACAACGTCAAGTCTCGAAGGCAATGAAAAGAGGCAATGAAAAGAGGCAATGAAAAGATGCAATGAAAAGATGCAGTGAAAAGATGGGTGGGACAAGGGGTCAACTAGAGCCCCAGCGCAGCTTCTTGGAGGCACAGACAGTCAAGACCTGGGAAAAAACTCTCACACGACAACAAGCATAACTGTCTCCCGGTCATTCACTTCAAGAAAGGAGTTGGTTGTCGGTGCCGTTGGTACGCACTATCCAGAGGCTGCCGCCGTCATCGAGGTTTTTGTAGACTATCCAGTCTTGGCTCACGCAGAAATTGTCGCATTTCGCTGTGACCAGTACTTCGCTGCTGGCTCCGTCATGGCTCACGAGCCGGAGCTTCTGGTCTGCGTCAACGAAGAAGACCCCCAGTGAGCAGGCGTTGTTAAACGATGCCGTGGGATAATAGAGCCGCTCGGTGGGGCCGCCGCCCAGGTCCATGCTGAGCAGGGCTCCGGGGATGGAGAAATCACTGAAGTAAATCCTTGAGTCGTAGAGCGAAATCCAGGCGCTCCTGATGTCGTAGAGTTGTTCTTCCGCGCCGGTTTCAAGATTGGCACGATAAAGCGTTTCTTCATCCTTAGTGTTAGTGAAATACTGGTAACCGTCAACGATGTTGCGATAGAAGACTGAGCCGTAGTCGCTTACCTTGCGCATGCCGGAGCCGTCAAAGCCGATGGTATAGAGGTTCAGGGAATCCTCGCCGTTCTCAAAATAAAGCGTATCGCTGTCTATGTAAATATCTCCTAGAGCAACTCCGCAGATCAGGGAGGTCTCGCCCGTAGTGGGGTCAGCGCAAAAGAGACCCGGAATGTCGCGCGCATAGTAGAGCATGCCCTGATAGAAATTCATCGCCCTCGCTTTTTTTGCGCTCACCACCAAGCGCCCAATTGAGCCGTCTGACTCGAGGACATAGACCCCATCGCTCAGTGCAACGTAGGTTTCTTCATCACCTTCAACAAGAAAGCCGCCGTTGTTGATGTTTCCGGGCAGGTTGCCGGTTATCGCTGAGTTGAACAACTGTCCGCCGGCACCTGAAGGAGAGCTGCTGGCTCCCTGGCTTTGGCTCTGACTTTGACCCTGGCTAGGCTCTTGCTGCTGCACAACCGCAGTGTCTGCAGGCGTCTCGATTGGTGTGACCTGAGTGCCTGCGCCCACCAAAGAAGCAATCCTTGCAGGCACGTCGGCATACACAAACAGGCCGCCCAGTGCGAGCGCAGCCACAAGGCTTGCGGCTATCCCCAAAGCCAGCTTTGGGCTCCGGCTCTGGCTCTTGTCAATAAAGCGCCTGATCTCTGCTTCTGAGGTAAAGCGGTCAGCAGGGTCAAAGGCAATGCATCGGTTGATGAGCGCGAGCAACCGCTTATCCTTGATGCGCTCATGCAGATCTTGCCTGTTGGGGCTTCCGGTTGCAAGGTACACAAGCACAATGCCCATAGCGTAGATGTCGGTCTGCGCCGTGGACTGAGCATAACCGTATTGCTCAGGCGGGGCGTAGGGCAGGGTGCCCGCGTAGTGCGTGTCGGAGTCAGAGCCCGGTTTATGCACGCGCGCTATGCCAAAGTCAGTCAGCGCAATGGACCCGTCGGGCTTGAGGATGATGTTCTGCGGCTTGATATCACGGTGGATAACCGGGGGCACTTGGTGGTGCAGGTATTCGAGTATGTCGCAGAGCTTGCGCGCATACGTAAAGATGTCCTTTGATGTCATGGTTTGTTGCGCCATCACGGCATCCAGGGGTCGCCCGTGGATGAACTCGCGAATGATGAAACTCTTGCTCTCAGTAGCAAGTGCGCCATAGGTCTTAGGGACACCCGGGTGATTGAGCCTGGAGAGAATCGCAGCCTCTGCATCAGCCCTGTCTCCCGAGCTGTTTGTGGTAACTCGGAGAATCGCCTTTCCCCCCGTGCGCTTATCCGTAACCAGGTAGACCTCTTTGTTTGTTTCGTATTTCAAGCAGCTGTCAAAGCTGTAGAGCTCGAGGATCTCCTTCGGCCAATCGCCGTTTTGAACCTCACCGTCCAACGCCTCGTGATAGGTATCTAAGAATTCGCTGACATCACTCATGTAGCCTCACTCCTTCAAGGTTTCAGGATACCAGAAAGTCTACTGGGTACTTTATACATCATGGTCTGCTTGGAGCAGACATTTAAGAAGGAGAAGCGAGCCTCTTAACCCCCGTTGTGTTTGACCTCGATGCTGTTGCCTTCGAGGCGCATGGTGAGGTTGCCGTCGAGTAACTCAAGCAGTTCCGCGCCAACGAGTTTGTAGCGCCAGCCGGTAAGGATTCGCAGGCCCTCGCGCTCTCCGGAGGCAAGGCCTGCCAGCTCATCTTTATTAACCAGCATTGAGGGAGTGACCTGGTTGTCTCGGGCTCGCTGATTGATGAGTGCACGGAGCAGGTCGTTAGCCGCCGGATTTGTGGCAATCCTAAAGCTTGGATGACCTCGCTTGGGCAGTTGCTCAGGAGTCAGATTAAGGCCACGTTCTACGGCATCGAGTATCTCGCCACTCCAATGGTGCCCAAGTTGGCTCTCGGCTCCCCTCAGGTGAAAAAGATCCCGGGTATTAGTAGGCGATAAGCGGGCAATCTCAATCAGCAGCTCGTCAGTGACTATCCACTTTCTGGGAAGATTGCGCTTGCTGGCTATCAGATCACGCGTAACAGCCACCTCTTTAAGCACACCCAGCTGTGCATGCGAAAGCGATGAAGAGTGCTTGATTTTACGCCAGGAAAGATCAGGATGCGAACAATAGCGATCTACATCCGCCAGGGCAGCAAAGTCTTCCTCGAGCCATTCCAGGCGTCCAAGCTGCTCCAACTGGTCATACATCTTTTGATAAATCCTCGGCAGATAGCGCACGTCATCAAGTGCATACTCAATCTGCGTATCAGTGAGCGGACGATAATTCCATTCGCTGAAGGAGAGCGCCTTAGAGAGCCTTACCCCGGCAAACTCCCTCACGAGCGTGCGTAGTGAGGCCTGCTGCGGCATGCCAAGAAGCTCTGCGGCCAGCTGAATGTCAAAAAGCGGCTCAGGTATTAAGGTGAGGTAATGGTAGATGAGCTCAAGATCCTGCTCCCCGGCGTGAAAGACCTTGACGATATCCGGGGAAAGAAAAAGCCCTTTGAGAGGTGAAATGTCCTCAAGGGCCAGGGGGTCAACGATGACAGAGCGCTCCGGCGTTGCCAGTTGCAAAAGGCACAGCTGCGGAAAAAAGGTGCGCTCACGGATGAACTCGGTGTCAACAGCTAATACGGACGCTGCGCTAGCCTCCTCAATGAACAAAGCAAGCTTCTCAGAGGTATCAAGGTAATCGCGGCTTGTCTCGGACAAAGGTTCACTCCTTTTTCTTGTTGCGAACATTGTAGCAGTGAGTGACCCCGTGGGACAGAGAGGGACGGGGGTTAGTGTGGTGGAACAGGGGGACGGGGTTAGTGTTCCAATTTGACCAAGGTCAAATTGGAACACTA